>Ga0233427_10003888_pt1 | contig 12744 bp, 12 predicted proteins | sample SI_118_April2016_5_FD_179885 | JGI IMG/M metagenome (GOLD analysis project Ga0233427, IMG submission 179885) | Seawater microbial communities from Saanich Inlet, British Columbia, Canada - SI_118_April2016_100_MG | ecosystem: Environmental > Aquatic > Marine > Inlet | place: Canada: British...
TTCAAATTTTCCGAACTTTAATGTTGATAAATCTGTTATGCCGTTAAAACCTCCTGTGTATGCTTGTTGATCCATGATCAAAAGATAAACTACTATCATCGCTGCTAAAGTTATTATTGCAACATATACACCTGATGCTCTTCCACCAAAAATAAAATATCCCAAAATAATAGCTAAAATAACTGGCACTGCAATTCCTGCAAAGATACCAAAAGACAAAGAATAAAATGGTTCCCAAAACCAAGGTAACTCTGTTACATTATTCCAAACCATGAAATCAGGTAATCCCCCAGATCCTGTGTGTACTGCATCAGTTTTTAATTTTAATGACATAGCCATACAATAAGAGCCTAAGCCAAAAAAAACTGCATTTCCTAAATTTAATATACCAGTGTAACCCCAACTTAAACTTAGAGAAACAGCTAGCAACCCAAAACAAATATAAGTTGAGCTTTTATTTAAATAAAAAGGATCATCAACTAATAGAGGAAGTAAAAACAATAAAAAACAAAATATACCGTATAAAAAAAATTTATTTTTAAAAATATTTTTTTTCATCATTTCGTTTCTATGATCTAATTTTTCTAGTAAATAAACCCTCTGGCTTAATTCTTAATATCAATATTGTAATTACTAAAACTAATGCTTTTGCTAAAGTATCATTTGAAAAAGAAGCTATAAAGCTCGAAGTCTCACCAATAATAAATGAACTTGCTGCTGTACCAATTAAACTTTCAACACCCCCTAAAACAACTACCATAAAAGCATCTATAATATAATTTGTTCCCATATCTGGGGATATACTTTTTAATGGAGCTATAAAAGCACCAGCAAGTGCTGCTATTCCAGTTCCAAAAGCAAATGTGGCTGAATAAACAGCTCCTGAGTTAACCCCAAAACAGCTAGCTATATCCTTGTTTTGAGTTACAGCTCTTAATTTCATTCCAAACTTAGTTTTAAATATTATAAACCACGCTAATATAAAGATTGCTATAGCAAATAAAAATATAAACACTCTATAAATAGAAACTTGTTGGCCAAACAAACTCATACTTCCTGCCATATAAGATGGAATTTCTAAATATTTTAATTCAGATCCCACAGTCAGACGAATAAACTGTTGAAGAATTACTCCAATTCCCCAGGTTGCTAATATTGTATCTAAAAGTCTGTTGTATAGATGCCTTATTATAAGTCTTTCAATTAAAAATCCCATCAGCGCTGTAATTATGAAAATAGGAATAATGCTAGCAATCAAACCCATACCTAATTTTGTTTGTAGAAACCATGATGTGTAAGCACCTATCATAACAAACTCACCATGAGCCATATTTATTACGCCAGTAGTTCCATAAATAATAGCTAACCCAAGAGCTATCATTAAAAGTATAGATGTAATACTTAAACCACTAATAAACTGAGAAACAAAAAAATCCATATTGCAAAGTATGTTAAAATTAATTTTTGTATAAGTCCATTATTAATTAATGAAATAACAATAATTTTGTAAATTTGAATTTAATGCTGGCCTAATAAAACAACAAAAATTAGGCCAACATATTTTTATAAATTTAAAATTATTTAAATTTAAACTAGACCACCTTCTGTACATGTTTGGTCTGGATATGCAGCATAAGGAAGTGGTTTTAACCAATTGTCAGTTTTTCTTATGATGTCATACTGACCATTTGATTTACAAATACCAATTTTAGGCCACAAGTAACAATGTAGATTGTCAGGATCAATTTTAATTTTACCCTGAGGAGCCATTATTTCTTGACCCTTACATGCTTCCATTATTGCTGTTGGATTTATATCTCCAGCTTTTCCTATTTTTTCTAGAGCTTGCTTAAATATTCCTACACCGAAATAAGCTGGCTCTGAAACGAAGTGGGTAACTTTATCAGATCCCCATCTTTTTTTATAAGCTGAAACAAACTTTTCGTTTTCAGCTGATTCATGAACCATAAAGTAAGGAGCTGAAGTTAAGTGTCCAGCTGCAGCATCTCCGCCCATAGCAGCTACTTCATTTTCTGAAGTTGTTAAACTACACATAGGCATTTTTTCAGGATCTAATCCAGCAGCTCTGTATTGCTTATGAAGTGCAACAACTGAGTCACCTACTACAGTTGAAAAAATCACATCTGGTTTGTCATTTTTAAATTTATTAACAACAGATGAAAACTCAGAATGACCTAACGGAACATACTCTTCCATTAAAACTTCACATCCCAACTTTTTAAGTAACAATTTACAATAATTGTTTTCTTCTTTTGGATAGATGTAGTTTGATCCAATTAATGACCATCTTTTTCCATAAGTTTTAACCAAATATGGAATAAACTCATCTTGTTGTTGATTTGGTACAGCACCAGTATAAATCACATTTTTAGAACACTCTCTACCTTCATAAAGTGTTGGATAAAAATATAAATTTTTTCGTTTTTCAAACACTGGTAGAACTGCTTTTCTACTTGCAGAAGTATATCCACCAAAGACCGTTACACACTTGTCTTTTAAAACTAGTGTACGTGCTTTTGCAGCAAAAGTTGCTGGGTCAGATGCTGGGTCAGCTTCAATTGCTTTTATTTTCATTCCATTTACACCACCAGCGGCATTAATTTCTTCAATTGCCATAATAGTAGCTTTATGAAGTGACTCTTCAATAATTGCTAAACCTCCAGTTAATGAAAATAAAACACCAACTTTGATTTCATTTTTGGCAGCATAAGCATTTCCTTGTTTCATCCATACATGAGGGAAGGCTCCTGCTGCAACTCCCAAAGCTGATGCTGTAAGAGTGTTCTTAATAAACCCACGTCTACTAGACGTAAGAGTTACAATTTTATCTTTTACTTTTTTTTTCATAATTTCCTCCATTTTAAATTAAAATGTATCTAATTTATAAGACTATTTTAATTAATAAAATATTATACAATTTTTATATAAAGTTTCTTTATATAAAACTTTTATTTTTATTGCTTTATAGAAAATGATTAGCTTATATTTATAAATATATGCTTAATTAAAAAAGGAGTGTGCTATGTATCATGGTGATATAGGAAGTAGTAAAGACACCGTAGGCGTTGCGGTAGTGAATTATAAAATGCCGAGACTTCATACAAAAAAAGAAGTTATTGAAAATTCAAAAAATATAGCAGACATGATTTCAGGAATGAAAATTGGTTTACCTGGAATGGATTTAGTAATTTTTCCAGAATACAGTACTCATGGTATTATGTACGATCAAAAAGAAATGTATGAAACTGCATCACAAATTCCAGGTGATGAAACTGCAATTTTTTCTGAGGCTTGTATTAAAAATAAAGTTTGGGGAGTTTTTTCACTTACAGGTGAAAGACATGAAGATCACCCAAATAAAGCACCTTATAACACTTTAATTTTAATGAATGATAAGGGTAAAATTGTTCAAAAATATAGAAAAATTATGCCTTGGGTGCCTATTGAAGGCTGGTATCCTGGTAACTGTACTTATGTTTCGGATGGTCCAAAGGGATTAAAGATGTCTTTAATAATTTGTGACGATGGAAATTATCCTGAAATTTGGAGAGATTGTGCAATGAGAGGAGCTGAGCTTATTGTTAGATGTCAGGGGTATATGTATCCCGCTAAAGAACAACAAATAATTATGGCTAAATCTATGGCTTGGGCTAATAACTCTTATGTTGCTGTTGCTAATGCTACAGGTTTTGATGGTGTTTATTCTTACTTTGGACATTCTGCACTAGTTGGTTTTGATGGAAGAACTTTAGGTGAATGTGGAACTGAAGAAAATGGTATCCAGTACGCACAAATGTCTGTTTCAGCAATTAGAGATGCTAGAGCAACTGGTCAATCAAATAACCATTTATTTAAACTTTTACATAGAGGTTACACTGGTATGATTAATTCTGGTGATGGTGATAAAGGTACTGCTGAAATGCCATTTGAGTTTTATAAAAAATGGGTTAACGATCCAGACGGAACTCGTAAGATGGTAGAGGATATAACTCGACCAACTGTTGGTACCGATGAAAGTCCTATTGACGGAATACCTAATAAAAAAACTTCACACAGATAAATAAATAAAATACATTATACACTGAAGAAATTAATTTTAATTTCTTCAGTGTATACAAAAATATAATTAATGTCAGATAACTCTGGATTTATAATTACAAATGAGCCAAGATATATACATATAGACAATGAGTCTAAAGTTTTTGAATCTTCATGGGAAAATAGAATACCACTAATGTTAAAAGGACCAACTGGGTCTGGAAAAACAAGATTTATTGAACATATGTCTTGGAAATTAAAAAAACCTCTAATTACAGTTTCTTGTCACGAAGATATGACAGCATCAGATTTAGTCGGAAGATTTCTACTAGAAGGAACTCAAACTGTTTGGAAAGATGGACCACTTACAAGGGCAGTAAGATATGGTGGAATATGTTACTTAGATGAAATAGTAGAGGCTAGACAAGATACTACAGTCGTTATCCACTCTTTAACAGATGATAGACGAATTTTACCTATCGAAAAAACTGGTGAAATCATAAAAGCACACAAAGATTTCTTTTTAGTAATTTCTTATAACCCTGGATATCAAAGTGTTTTAAAAGATCTAAAAGAGTCCACAAAACAAAGATTTGCAAGCATAAATTTTAATTACCCATCTAAAGATATAGAAAAAGAGATTATTATACAAGAAAGCAAAACAACAAAAGAAATAGCAGAGAAATTAATTAAAGTTTCTGAAAGAACTAGAAATTTGAAAGGAAGAGGATTGCATGAAGGTGCATCTACAAGAATGTTGATAGCAGCTGCAAAGCTAATGAAATCTGATCTTGGTTTTGTAGAAGCATGTCTTAAGGGAATTATACATCCAATGACAGATGATCAGGATGTCATAGATTCTTTAGAACGGTCAATCAGAGACCTTGGATAATGCCCCAGGGTAAAATAATTTCTATTAAATCATTTAGTAATTTAGATAATTCTGTAAGAATAAAAGCTCAAAAAGTTTTAAAAGAAAAAGCTCTTTATGACTGGTTGGAGTATCTAAAGAGAATTGAAAGCTCAGGATATGGTGAATTAGTTCTTAAAGGCTTTTCTAAAACTTCGTTAGATATTATTGAAAAATTTGGTTTTTTACCAATAAAAATATTTTATTCAACACTCTCATCTGTAACAATAAAAAGAGGACAAAAAATATCTTATAATTTTTGTAATGTTTGTTCAGAAATTTTAGGATTTTATGACAGTGATAAAAAATTTTTAACTTGGTTAATGCTAATTGAAAAGATGACAAACTTAGCACCTGAAGCTTTGGAAATCTTGTTACATGAAATGAGTTTTTTAGTTGAAAAAATCAATGTTTCACAAATGGAAGATTGGTTTTTAACTTGTCTGAGAGCTAGTTCAGGAGATATGGAAAAAAGAATTAAATTATTATCACTTAAAGACAATGAAGGATTGGAATGGCTTGGACAAACAGCAGGTATTAAAAGTTTTAAAGAACAAGAGAACAAGTTAAAAATCTATACTACAGCAATCTGGGGAATGAATGTTAATATTAAAGAAATTCCAATCACCAACACAAAGGCATCAATTAGAAGAACAGCATTTAGCAATAATTTTGTAAGAGTGCCCTCATCTTACCCCGGATTCACAGGACAATTAGGTGAAGAAGTATTTAGAGCAGCTATCATGCATGCTGCAGCTCATATGAAGTTTACACATAAGAAATTTGAAATTGGCAAACTTAAACCAATCCAAGTAGCAATTATATCTGTCATTGAAGATGCGAGAGTAGAGTTGCTTTCAATTAAAGAATTTCCAGGATTAAAAGAACTGTGGATTCCATATCATATGGCAACAGGTGAATCTAAAAATTTGAATAAGGCATATGGACCATTAACATCAAGAACATTGTTTTCAAGACTATCAAGATCCTTGGTCGATGAGAATTATATAGATGGTAATGGCTGGATAACTAGAGCAAAAGATATGTTTTTTAAAAACGAAAAAAGATGGAACGATCAAACATTAAGTAGAGAACTGGGTAATATTCTTGGAAATGATATTGGCCAAATGAGAATTCAATTTAATCCTAAGGATTATTTGCCAGATCCAATTTATAGGGATGAAAACTCTGGTATTTGGAATTTTGATAATGAAAATACAAAAGATTTTGAAGAACTTCAAACAGGAATAGAGTCTTATCAGGTTGAAAAAAAAGAAACAGATGATGCAGAAAAAAATTTCGAGAATAGTGACATTATTGAACCACTTGCTAAAATTGCCCCTAACAAAGTTTCGCAATCAGAAGAAGCTGAAATTATTTCTTTACAACCAGAATTTGATTATAAATCTGGTAGAGAAAATTTTAACTGGTGTAAAATTAAGAAATATAATTTTGATAATAAATCCAATTATTATTTAAATGATTATCTTTATGAAAACTCAAAAATAGTATCAAATATAAAAAACTTGATTGAAAGTTCAAAGATTTCTCAGCCAGTTAAACTTAAAAAACAACAAGATGGTGAAGAATTGGATTTAGATAGTTGCATAGAGTCAATAATTGATATTAAAAGAGGCTCAACTCCATCAAATAAAATCTATAAAAAAACTAACCGGAAAGGAAGGGACTTATTAGTGTCGATACTTGTTGATATCTCAGAATCAACCAATGATTTTATTAAAGATACAAATAAAACAATATTTTCATCAATTATTGAAGCTACTGGAATATTAAGCGAAGCAATAAACAAATCTGGTGATGATTTTGGTTTGGCAACATTTTGCTCAAATAAAAGAGATGATGTTAGATATTGGAAAATTAAAGACTTTAAAGATAAACTTAATAAAAGCCATATTAATAGACTAGAAAGCATGAAGCCTGGTTTTTCTACAAGATTAGGAGCAGCAGTTAGACAAGCAGGTGATGAATTGGTTTCACAAACAAATTATAGAAAATTATTATTAATAGTATCTGATGGTGAACCTTCAGATATAGATGTAGATGATAACGAATATCTAGTTGAAGATGCCAAATATGCTGTTAAAAGACTAGCATATAATGGAATTGATGTTTTCTGTGTAGGTGTAGAAAGTGAAAGTAATAAAAATTTGTCCAGAATATTTGGAAATAAGAACTATGTAATTATAAAATCAGCTTCAGAGCTTCCAAAAAAATTACCCTTAATCTATTTAACACTCAGCAAATGAAAAAATGTAAATACTCAAAACTGTCAAATTACATTCTTGAGGGAATAGGATCTTTTTTATTAGTACTATTTGCTGCAGGTGCTGTTATGTCAAACGCTTTTTATGATGGAACTATTGGGCAGTTAATGGGTGGATTTTCTTCTGGATTAATTTTATTTATTTTAATTTCATCATTAGGTAAATATACTAGAGGACATGTTAATCCAGCTGTAACACTCATTGAGTTCAGACTTGGTTATATTGGGAAAAGAACTGCATTTTTTTATATAATCTTTCAAATAATTGGTAGCATCTTAGCTGGGTACTTTCTAAAATTTACAATCGGTAATTATGCAAATATAGGAGCAAATTTACCTTTGTTAAAATCAGATTTAAATTATTTATTATCATTTTTTACAGAATTTATTTTATCTGCATTACTTGCCGCAGTAATTATTAGAGTTGCATATGTTGAAAAACTTTCTCTAACATATTTAGCTGCTTCATGTGGGTTACTGGTTTGTGTAGAAGTAATAGTGTTTGGTGCAATTACAGGTGCTGCTATGAATCCAATAAGAGCAATTGGTCCACATTTTGCTGCTAATTTTCCAGGAGAATTATGGATATATATTTTTGGTCCAACATTGGGTTTTCTTTTTGTAGCAGAAATTTATATTCTTTTAAAAAAAAATTTAAGAACAAAATCTAATAAATAATATTTTACTGAAAGCTTTAAACCTTAAACCATTTTGATCTTTCAATGCACCATTCTTTAAATTCGTTAATAGTTACTTGTGTTAATTCTATATTTACAGATCTTTGATCTTCCTTAGATTTAACAAATTTTAGGAATCCTTTATGTTCTGCGTTGTCTAGTATCAATCTTAATGTAGGTTTTGAAATTGTAGATGTTGTAGCAACTGATCTTGCTAGTTGTTCAATGTTAATTTTTTGATTCTCAAAATGAGCTTTCAATATGTTAAGCCAAACAGTTCTAGAATTAAAATCTTTTCTAAAAAATTTTAATGAATTATCTTTTTTATTAATCTTTGAAATATTATTTAATAAATTATTACAAATTTCTGAAGCTATTTTTTCATTAATCATAAATTTTGAATTCTATAAAAAATTTATATAAATAATGTTAACATAATTATTTTATATAACAACATAATAAAATTAGAAATTATTACTTTTAGTCGTATAAGAAGATTAACTCTTATATTATTTTTGATCCCTTTGATTTTAAATTGGTAAATAAATTTAAGATATCGAGTTAGATAGTTTCTCAAACACCTTTTCTGCACTTAATTTATTTAAATCATCAACTTGTATTGCTTTAAAATTTTCTCTTTCAATGCTAACTTTAAAGGCTGTTGTGTGTTTACCAAATAAAGTCAATCCTAATGCATTCAAATGAGCTGCTATGTGGGCAGGCCCTGTGTCATTTGCAATAACGAAAGAACTATCTTTAATTAAAGAAGATAATTGAGAAATATCTAAAATTTTTTCACCATCTAATATTGATATTGCATTAATATCTTTAGCATCATTGATCTCTGAAGGACCTGGAGCTACAACAACTTTATATTTATTATTGTATTTACTTTTAATTAATTCAATTAACTCATTGTAGTAAGGCCATTTTTTTATTTGTAGATGAGCTGAACAAAAAGGAAAAATAACTATATATTTTTCTAAATCATATTTTTTTTTAATACTATCTATATTTGTACAAGCCCAACTAAAATCAGGACTCATAGTTTTATAAGTATTAAGACCAGATGTTTTTAACTGGTAATCAAATCTATCTAAAACAGGGTTTTTATCAAATTCGACTTTAGGTGTATTTGTGGGTAAGGTTGTTTCAGAGCTAGACCATTTATCAAATTTTGATTTTGGAAATAAAATATTTTTATAAAAAGTCGTTCTTGATGAATTTTGAAGGTCATAAACTTTTTGAAAATTAAAATTTTTTAAAATTCTGGTTAATTGATAAAGATAAATAAGATTAAATCTGGATAATCTTTTGTCTAAAATAACATTGTGGATAAACGGATTTTTTTTGAATAGTTCTAAATAAGGCTTTGTAGTTAATAAATGTATCTGATCTTCTTTATGGTTTTCAGAAATATCTTGAATTGCACCACAAGCTTGGGCTATATCTCCAAGAGAACCATGTTTGATAATTAAAATATTAGACATATTTTTAACAAGTTAACATAATATAAATTTTTATGAATAGAATTCTAGTTGAAGTATCTGTTGGAGAACTTTTAGACAAAATCTCAATTCTTGAAATAAAAAAAGAAAAAATTAAAGATCCTGAAAAACTAAAATTCATTAATGATGAATATGCTATATTAAAGGGTCAATTAGAGCAAAATGTTAAGTCTGATGATAAGCTCGATAAACTATTTCAATCCCTAAAAACAATTAATGCAAAGTTGTGGGTTATTGAAGATGATAAAAGAATGTGTGAAAAAAATTCAGATTTCACTGAAAATTTTATAAAACTTTCAAGAGATATTCATTTCTTTAACGATGATCGTGCTAAGATTAAACTAGAAATGAATAATCATACCGGATCAAAAATAAAAGAAATTAAAGAATATACTTCTTATTGAAAACTATATTTTTTTTCCAAAAACTTAATTAAGTTGTGGATTAAAAAAGTCATAAATAGATAAATACCACCAGCCACAATAAATACCTCTATGGGTTTAAATGTTGTAGATATTATATATTTAGCAACACCTGTAATATCCATCAATGTGACTGTACTTGCTAAAGATGTTCCTTTCATCATTAATATAATTTCATTACCATAAGCTGGCAAAGATTGTCTGATAGCTACTGGTATTTGAATTTTATAAAAAATAATCTTATTTGATATTCCTAAACTTTTTCCAGCTTCAATGATTCCTGGTTTTATAGTTTGAAAGGCTGATCTTAATATTTCTGAAGTGTAGGCACCTGTATTTAAAGCAAAAGCTATAATTGCACACCAATAAGGTTCTTTAAATACAACCCAAAGAAATGTTGATCTAAAATATTCTATTTGTCCTAAGCCAAAATAAATTATAAAAATTTGAACTAATAAAGGTGTCCCTCTAAACACATAAGAATACCCGTATGCAAATTGATTGATAAAAATATTCTTACTCATTCTTAAGATTGCAAAAAATAAACCTAGAAACATTCCGATTATCAAAGAAACAGAAAGAAGTTTTAATGTGATTACACTTGCACTTATCAACTTTGGAAAACTAATAATCATTAAATCAAAATCCACTAATACCCCCTACTATATTTTGCTTCTAATCTATTGATTAGTTTCATACTTAGATATGTAAGTAATAAATATAAAACTGCTGCAAAAGAATAAAAGAATAGTGGATCTCTAGTAGATCCTGCTGCAATATATGATTGTCTCATTATCTCTACTAAACCGGTAACTGAAATTAACGATGTATCTTTTAAAGTAATCTGCCAAACATTGCTTAAGTTTGGAATGGCTAGTCTTAACATTTGAGGTAATATTATTTTATAAAACTGTGCAAACTTACTAACACCTAAAACTTTAGCAGCTTCAAACTGACCTTTGTCTATTGATTGAATTGCTCCTCTAAATACTTCAGTTGAATAAGCACCTGATATAATACCAATTGCCATTGAACCTGTAATAAATGCATTAACTTCAATATATTCAAAGTATCCAAAGATTGACGCCACATACATAATTGCACCACTACCCCCAAAAAAGAAAAGGTAAATTACTAAAAGTTCAGGAACACCACGAATAACTGTTGTATAAAAATTTCCAATTAGATTTAATGATTTGTATTTAGATAGTTTAAGTGGAGTAAATATAAGTGCAAAAAAAAATCCAACAAACATTGCTGTAACAGAGACAGCTATTGTCATTAGGGTTGCATAAAATAATTCGTCACCCCAACCTGTTTTGCCAAATGCGAGAAGTTCCATATAGACTGGCGACTATATATTATAGTCGCCAAATCTGAAATTAATTACATAGAAGCGTCGAAACCGAAGTGCTTAATAGCAAGTCTGCTAATAATTCCTTGTTTTCTAGCTTTATTAATTGCTTTGTTGAAGTCTTTTAGAAGTTTAGCGTCTCTTTTTCCGATCGCATCATCTCCACCTTGTCTAATACCAACACCAACACCGTTACCAAATGCACCACCTGAAAAAGTTGGTCCAACTAATACAACTGGCTTGCCTGATTTGTCAGCATAGTCTGTAAATGCAACTGCTGCAGCTAAAGCAACATCACATCTTCCAGATGTTAGGTCTAAGTTTACTTCATCTTGAGTTTTATAAGTTCTAACATTTACACTTCCAACATCACCAGACTCTAAAAAGTTTTGGTGAATTGTTCCTGTTTGAGTACAAACAGTTTTTCCAGCAAGTGCGCCAGTTAAAGTTTTAAGAGCTTTTTTAACAGCAGATCCGCCTAAAGTTAAATTAACACCTTCTGGAGTATCAATTCCCTCTAAACTTGAACCTTTCATTACAGCAAGTGATGCTACTTCGTCAGCATACCCTTGAGAAAAAGTAATTGTTTTTTGTCTTTCAGCTGTAATTGACATTCCAGCCATGATCGCATCAAACTTTCTCATCAACAAAGCTGGAATCATTCCGTCCCAATCTTGCTCAACGATAGTACATTCATGGTTCATGATTGCGCAAAGTTCATTTGCAAGTTCAACCTCAAAACCAATAAGAGCACCTGATGCATCTTTAGAGTTCCATGGAGGATAAGCACCTTCAGTTCCAATTTTTATTTTATCAGCGTAAACATTTCCGATGATTAATAAAGAAGCAAGAACTGTTAAAATAGTTTTTTTGAATATATTCATTATTTTCTCCTTTAATTTGAAACAATTATTTCACAGATTTATTAATTTAAAAAGAAAAATTAATGATTTATTGATGAGGAAAAATTCCAAGAACAATCAAAACTAGGTATATAAACCCTCGATAATTTAGTATTACCAAAATGATGGTTAAATACATTTAGCCAACTATCAACTTGCTTAGGTTTTTTATCTTGGCTACCTACTTGGGCAGTAATTACCCCTTTAGGTTTTAATATTCTTATCATTGAGTCCATATTTTTAGCAGCAAGATCTATGCAAAATTGATCATCATTAAGATCAACAAAAATGTGATCATAGGTATCATCCTCAACTGATGTTATGCTTTTAAATGCATCACCCCACACACATTTTACTGAATTTTTTTCAGTAGCTTTTTTACCTATATCTCCAAGATGCTTGTTACAAACGTCTACAACTTCTGGATCAAGCTCAAACCAGTCTATAAAGTTAAAATTTTTAGAAATGCACTCTCTTGCAACACCACCATCACCACCTCCAATAATTGCAGCTCTTTCATTGTCCTTATTTAAATGAAGACCCGCACCTACAAAAGTTGAGCTGTATAAATGCTCATCAGTTGCAGCGACTTGTATTTCTCCATCAATAAATAATGATTTGCCAAATT
>Ga0233427_10003898_pt1 | contig 12724 bp, 11 predicted proteins | sample SI_118_April2016_5_FD_179885 | JGI IMG/M metagenome (GOLD analysis project Ga0233427, IMG submission 179885) | Seawater microbial communities from Saanich Inlet, British Columbia, Canada - SI_118_April2016_100_MG | ecosystem: Environmental > Aquatic > Marine > Inlet | place: Canada: British...
TCATATTATCCCAATTTACTCTTGCTCTATCATGAATTAATTCAGTAATATAAGCATTCGTAGGGGAAGGATTAGTACAGGTATTAGTACTTATAAGCGTTAAGCATGAACCATCATCACAGGTAGCATTGGCATCATATTCAGTATATAAAGGATCCATACAACCATACACACAGTAAGTACAAGTGCCATCATCACAAGTAGCTGTAGAGCTATAGTTAGATGCAGTTGAATCCATACAACCTAAGATTATATTGATTGTGAAATTAACTGTATCTGAAATAACAGGAATAAATGAATTATGAGAATTATCTACTAACTCCACAATAAACTGATATGAACCATTTGCTAAATTAGTTAATTGAATATGATTTGTATCATATTGCATTGGCCCTGCGCTGCCATTAACAGAATAATGGATATGTCCATCTCCACCACTACCAGGCAAACCAACAGTAAAATTACTTACTACAAAACCAATTGTTGGATTATCTAAACAATAATGAATAGAGCCATCCATTGGGTTGGTAATTGTTATGCTAGGATCTACAGGAGCACTAAAAGACTGCTGAAAACCTTGTGTTAACACATAAGATCCTGAAGTAAGTGTAGTTACCATAGTCTCTCCAATTGTTGAAGAATTGCTATATCCTCCAACACTAGAATAGTTACCACCAATCGATACAACATACCTACTAAGTTGCTGAGAAAAACTAAAAGTGGCAAATGCCAAGCATATTGTTGTTAAAAGTAGTTTTTTCATAGTTTTAATTTCTTAAGATTATAATAGATTTTGCTAAATTAAATAATTATTCCATTTAAAAGACATAATTATTGCATTTCATCAAGCTCCATCCATCTTAGTTCTTTTTTATCAATAAGATCAATTAATATACCTAGGCGTTTGCTTTTTTCCATAATTTCTAATAATTCAATATCAGGTTCTTGGATCAAAACTTCTAATTCTTTTTTTTCTTTTTCTAGTTCAGAAAGTTCTTTTTCTAGATTATTATACTCAAATTGCTCATTAAAAGAAAGTTTCATTTTAGGAGGTTTAACTTTTGAATTTTGCTTTTCTAGATGTTGAATCTTTTTAAACTCTTTTTCTTGGGCTATTTCTTTTTTACGATATTGAGAGTAAGTAGAATAATGATCCTCTATCTCTCCATTTCCTGTAAATACAAAAAGGTGCTCAGTTAATTTATCCATAAAGAATCTATCGTGTGATACCAGTATCAAGCAACCTTTATATTGTAAGAGGAATTCCTCTAATTTAGTTAAGGTAAGCAAGTCCAAATCATTGGTTGGCTCATCTAAAATCAAAAAATTAGGATTTCTCATGAGTACAGTAAGTAGATATAACCTTCTTCTTTCCCCACCACTTAATCTTTTTACTTCAGTGAATTGCATTTCTGGAGTAAACATAAAGTGTTCTAATAACTGTGAAGCACTTACTTTTCTTTTGTCAGACATTACAATAAATTCTGCAATATCTTTAAGTACAGTTATTACTCTTCTATCTTCATCAGTATCTAATCCTCCTTGAGTAAAATAACCATAATTGATGGTTTCTCCTACATTAATTTTACCACTATCAGGCTTTTCTCTGCCTGTTATAATGTTTAAAAAAGTACTTTTCCCTACTCCATTTTTACCTAGTATTCCTATGCGCTCTCCTTTTTTGAATGTATAGTTAAACCCATCAAGGATAGTTAAATCCCCATAACTTTTCTTAATATTTTTTAGTTCTAGGATTTTACCTCCTATCCTATCCATTTTTACATCAATATTCAGTTCTTGGGTTATTCTCTTAGAGCTTGCTTTTTTCTTTATTTTATCAAAGTTATCTATTCTAGCTTTTGATTTTGTAGTTCTTGCTTTTGGTGATCGCTTTATCCATTCAAGCTCTTTTTTCATAAGCTTCTGAGCTTTGGATATTTCTACATCAAAATTACTTTCTCGCTCAGCTCTTTTTTCTAAGAAATAGGAGAAATTCCCTTTATGATGATATAAATTACCTCCTTCTAATTCTAAAATATGATTACAAACTCGCTCCAAGAAATACCTATCGTGAGTTACCATTAATAGGGTTATATTTTGTTGTTGTAAGTATTTTTCTAACCATTCTATCATTGATATATCTAAATGGTTGGTTGGTTCATCTAAAAGTAATATATCTGCATTTTCTAATAATAAAAGTGCCAGGGATAGTCTCTTCTTTTGACCACCTGATAATGCACCTACTTTTTGCTGAAGATTATTGATATTAAATTTTGATAATATTTGCTCACTCCTCCTTTGATAATCCCAAGCATTTTCTTGCTCCATTTTGGCAGTAAGTTCTTCTGCCAGTTTTTCAGTTTGTGAACTCCCCTCCTTGCTATGATTCTCTACTGCTTTTTCATAATCCTTTACCAAAATACTTATTTTATTATGCGCGCTATTTATAAGTTCATTTATAGTTAATTTATCATCAAATATAGCATCTTGAGAAAGATAAGAAACCTTACATTCATTCCTGAAAATTACCTCTCCTTCATCTGAAGAATCTTGTCCTGCCAATATTTTTAGCATTGATGATTTTCCTGTTCCATTATTGGCAATTAAAGCTACTTTATCTCCTTTGGATAAACCAAAACTAAGCCCTTCAAAAAGGATTCTTTCTCCAAAATTCTTACCTAAATTTTCTACTGCTAATAAATTCATAATGCACTATTTTTTCCAGCCAAGTAACCTGTCGTCCAAGCGGCCTGAAAGTTAAACCCACCGGTTACTCCATCAATATTTAATAATTCTCCTGCAAAGTAAATTCCTTTATGGCGTTTACTTTCCATAGTTTGCATATCTATTTCTGATAAATCTATCCCTCCACAACTTACAAACTCTTCTTTAAAAGTTGTTTTTCCTTTTACTTCAAACTCATCATTTAGAAGCATATTAATCAGGCGATTTTTATTCTTTTTAGCTAATTCATTCCAAATTTGTTTTTCAGCTATTTCTAATTTATTCAACATAAAATGCCATAAACGTTTAGGAATTTCTAAAGGATTATGCTTGTACATTTGCTTCCTGCTTGAAGTTAAACTGCTAAATTGACTTCTTAACTTCTCTTCATTCATTGCTAACCAATTTACCTGTACGCTAAAATTATAGTTTTGCTTTGCCAAATCCTGAGCTCCCCAGGCAGATAGTTTAAGTATTGCTGGTCCGCTCATTCCCCAATGGGTAATTAAAAGGGGTCCAGTTTGCTTAAATTTACTTCCTTTGATACTTGTAATCACATTAATTACGCTAAGCCCCATAAGTTCAGTTATTGGGTTTTTAGGCATATTAAATGTAAACAATGAAGGTACTGGGCTTATAATTTTATATCCCAATTTTTTTAACCAATCTAGTCCACTTTCTTTTGAGCTTCCTCCACTTGCAATTATCACTTTATCAAAAGCGAGTGTTTCTCCATTAATGGATAGGTTTATTTCATTCTCATTATGATTTATAGCGTTAACTTTACTTTTATAAGAAATCCTGATGGCTAAATTTTCAACCGTATTTAGTAATAGATCAATAATAGTTTGCGAATTATTACTAGAAGGAAACATTCTGTTATCTGCTTCTGTTTTTAAACTTACGCCTCTGCTTTCAAACCAATTAACAGTGTCGGTTGTAAAAAAGTGATTGAATGATTTCTTGAGCTCCCTTCCTCCTCTTGGATAATTTTTGATAAGTTGGGAAATACTAAAGGTTGCATTGGTTACATTGCACCTCCCACCTCCAGATACTTTTACTTTTATAAGTACTTTGTCTGTTTTCTCAAAGATAGTAACACTAGCCTCCGGATTAATTTCTTTTGCAGTAATAGCGGCCATAAAACCAGCAGCTCCTCCTCCAATTACTGCTATTTCCTTAGATAAATTCATTTGTTCAAAAATAGATAATAAAAATGGAGGGTTTTACGCCTCCATTCTTTTATCTACATTTTATTTTTATCGATAGCTTATCTTACGCATTCTTAATGATTCTGGCGTAACTTCTAAATACTCATCAGCTTGAATATACTCCATACTTTCTTCTAACGAGAAATCAATTTTAGGAGCAATTACTATTGCAGCATCTGAACCTGATTTTCTCATATTTGTTAATTGTTTTCCTTTAATAACATTTATATCTAAATCATCTTCACGACTATTTTCTCCAATTACTTGTCCTTTATATATCTCTGCGCCTGGTGAAATGAAAAATCTTCCTCTATCTTGTAGCTTTCCAATTGAAAATGCCGTTGAACTTCCAGATTCCATTGATATTAATGACCCTTTCATTCGTTCAGCAATTTCTCCTTTATGAGCTCCGTATTCTCTGAATCGGTGTGTCATAATTGCATTTCCTGCAGTAGCAGTAAGCATATTATTTCTTAATCCAATTAATCCCCTTGAAGGGATATCAAATTCTAAATGTTGTAAATCACCTTTTGGTTCCATTACTAACATATTTCCTTTTCTTTGAGTAACCAAATCAATCGCTTTACCAGAAAATTCAGCAGGAATATCAATAACTAATGTTTCCATTGGCTCACATTTCTTGCCATCAATTTCTTTATAAATAACTTGTGGCTTACCAACTTGTAATTCAAATCCTTCTCTACGCATAGTTTCAATAAGTACTGACAAATGCAATATACCTCTACCAAAAACATTAAATTTTTCTTCAGAAGTTCCGTCTTCTACTTTTAGAGCTAAATTTTTTTCTAGCTCTTTATATAATCTATCTCTTAAATGACGAGACGTACAGTATTTTCCTTCTTTCCCAAAGAAAGGAGAATTATTAATTGTAAAGAGCATGCTCATAGTAGGCTCATCAATTGCAATTCTTGGTAATTCTTCAGGGTTATCTAAATCAGCTAAAGTATCTCCAATTTCAAAATCATCAATACCAACCATTGAACAAATGTCACCAGCACGAGCTGTTTTTACTTGTGCTTTACCCATACCATCAAATACATGCAACTCTTTAATCCTTACTTTTTTTCTTACACCATTGGCTTTGCAGAGCGCATACTCTTTTCCTTCAACTAAATCTCCTCTGAAAATACGACCAATTGCAATACGGCCAACAAACTTAGAATAATCCAATGATGTAATTTGCATTTGTGAGTTTCCCTCATTGTATGGTGCTGCAGGAATTTCAGAAATCACAACATCTAATAAAGCAGAAATGTTATCTGTTTTCTCTTTCCAATCTAAACTCATCCAACCTTGTTTTGAAGAGCCAAAAATGGTGGCAAAATCCAATTGATCCTCAGTAGCATCTAAATTAAACATTAAATCAAAAATTGCATCTTGCACTAAATCAGGAGTGCAATTTTCTTTGTCTACTTTATTTACTACAACAATAGGTTTTAATCCTAATTCAATTGCTTTACTTAATACAAACCTTGTTTGTGGCATAGCTCCTTCAAAGGCATCAACTAATAATAATACGCCATCAGCCATTTTAAGTACGCGCTCCACTTCTCCTCCAAAATCTGCGTGCCCAGGAGTGTCAATTACATTAATCTTTACATCCTTGTAAGTAACAGATACATTTTTTGAAAGAATTGTAATTCCTCTTTCTCTTTCTAAATCATTACTATCTAACAATAATTCTGTTCTCTCTTTTCTTTCATCAAGAACTTTACAATGGTCAATAATTTTATCGACTAAGGTTGTTTTTCCGTGATCGACATGGGCAATGATTGCTATGTTTCTGATTGATTGCATATTAAAATTTTAGGCGGCAAAATTACTCTTATTTTTCTCTTAAATAAGAAAAGGCCAACAAATGTCAGCCTTTTCTATAATATTCAAATAATGATTTTATTTAACTCCCATTTCTCATGGTTGTTAATACTTCTATTGATTAATGATTGTGGCCCTTATGAGGGTCCTCAACACTTTCTTTAATGCCCATTAGCTCTACTTCAAAAATTAAAGTTGCATTTGGAGGTATTACTCCGCCTGCACCTCTTTCACCATAAGCTAAGTGAGGTGGTATAATAAAAGTTGCTTTTCCTCCTACCTTTAATAAAGCAATTCCTTCATCCCATCCTGGTATTACTCTTCTTTCTCCTAATGGAAATTCAATAGGAGCTTTTCTATCGTGAGAAGAATCAAATTTTGTACCATCAGCTAATTTGCCAGTATAGTGTACAGATACTGTTTGTCCTGCTTTTGCTTGAGCGCCACCACCTTCTTTAATCATAAAGTAAGCTAAACCACTTTTGGTAGTTGTAGCGCCTTCTGTTAATTTCTTCATTGTTTCAGCGGCTTTATTTGCTTTTTCAGCATTTGCTTTTTCAATACCTGCTTGAGCAGTTTCAAATACGCTATTAGCATCAAATGCTTTTGCATTGTTACCTTCTCTTATAATAGTTACTGAGTTCATTACATCATCTTGTGCAATTGAATTCACAACATCCATTCCCTCTACTACATGTCCGAAAACTGAATGTTTTCCATCTAGCCAAGGTGTTTCTTTATGTGTGATAAAGAATTGCGATCCATTAGTAGTAGGTCCTGAATTTGCCATAGATAAAATTCCTCCTTTATCATGCTTTAAGTCAGTATGGAATTCATCAGCAAATTTATATCCAGGATCCCCTGTTCCATTACCATCAGGACAGCCGCCTTGAACCATAAAGTCAGCAATTACTCTGTGGAATTTTAATCCATCATAGTAAGGAGTGCCTTTATCCTTTTTATTATTTTTCAATGTTCCTTCAGCTAGCCCAACAAAGTTGGCTACTGTAAGTGGAGTTTTTTCATATTCCAATTGTATTAGGATTTCTCCTTTACTTGTGTTGATTTTTGCGTACATACCGTTTTCTAAATTTGATTTTGCATTATTGTTAATTTTATTCTCTTTTTTATTGAAAATATTTTGTGAAAATGAGCTTAATGTTATAGCGCATAGCATGGATAGGATTGTTATTTTTCTCATAGTTTAATTAATTTTAGTTAGTTCAGATTTATATTTTATTATTATTTTTTCAACTTTTATAATCGTGTCATTTACAGAAAGTTCAGACATTCCACCTGAAGCATTCATATGCCCTCCTCCGCTAAAATATTTATTAGCAATTTGATTTACTTTAAAGTCTCCTTTTGAGCGTAAGGAAAGTTTAACTATTCCATCTTTTTCGGCTATAAAAATAGCAAATTTAATCCCTTCAATTGCTAATGCATAATTAACAAATCCTTCCGTATCTCCTTTCTTAAATTCAAATCGTTTTAATTCTTCATCTGTTAACGAAATAATTGCAGCATTATTTTCTGGATAAAGTCTTAATTTTTCATTCAAACAATATCCTAATAGTTGAATTCTTGTGGCAGATGAATTATCGTAAATCAAATCATGAATTTTAGCGTTTTCAGCTCCTGCATTAATCAGTTCGGCAATTACATGATGTGTTTTTGCAGTGGTTGATGCGTATTTGAAACTGCCGGTATCTGTCATGATGCCTACATATAAACATTCGGCAATTACTTTGTTTAAATAATTACTCATATCCATAGCTTCAATTACCTCAAACACCATTTGAGCTGTGGAGCAAGCGCTTATGTCCGAAAAAATGATGTCTGCAATATCCATATCGGGGTCTTGATGATGATCAATCATAACTTTGGTTGCATTACTATTTTTAATTGCATCAGCATAAGTTGCAATTCTGCTTAAATGACTAAAATCTAAAAGAAAAATTATTTCCGCCTGACTAGTAATTTTATTAGCTATTATCTCATTACCATTGTAATTAATAACAGTATTATTGCCTGGTAGCCAGTGTAAAAATTTAGCATACTCGTTGGGTGTTATTATTTGCACTTCATGTCCTAGTTGTTTTAGTAAATGTAATAAGCCTAATGATGAGCCAATTGCATCCCCGTCAGGACCCTTATGAGTTGTTATAACTATTTTTTTAGGACTGCTTAATAGTAGTTTTAGTTCTTGTGCATTTTTTATCATAAGTTGCAAAAATAGTAAAAGAAATAATAGCTAGGATGTTAATAATTTCTAATTTTGCAATTAAATAATTTTTAAAAAAGATATCAAATGAGTATCAATAAATTAGAAGGCGAGATGATTGACCATGAAAATAAAATGATGGCAAAATTTAAGAAAGAACGTCAAGAAAAAATTGGAGAAATTACATTTACAATGATTAAACCAGAAGCTGTTGCCGCTGGAAATACTGGTGCAATCTTAAGCAAAATTGAAGAAGCAGGATTTAGAATTGTAGCTTTAAAAAAAGTACATTTATCTAAAGAAAAAGCGAGTGAATTCTATGCTGTACATAGTGAGCGTCCATTTTATGGAGAGTTGGTTGATTACATGTGTGAATTCCCTATTATTGCTGCTATTTTAGAAAAAGATAATGCAGTTGCTGATTTTAGAACCTTAATTGGAGCTACTAATCCTGCTGATGCTGCAAAAGGTACCATTAGAGCAGAATTTGCTGAGAGTTTAGCTAAAAATGCTATACATGGTTCTGATTCTAATGAGAATGCAAATATTGAAGCTGACTTCCACTTCTCAGTTGACGAAAGGTTTTAGCAGATAATTTGTGTAAAAATTTAATAATAGCCACTTGAAAGATTGGCTATTATTTTTTTATAATATTTCTTAAACCTTATGAATTACATAGGTAACTACTCCCCAAACCTTGAAATCCATATCCTCAGTAATTTCAATGGGTGTGAAATTTTCATTCTCAGGCATTAGATATAATTTCTTATCAGAAACATTGACCCTTTTTACGGTAAACTCATTATCAATAACCGCTAATACTATACTTCTATTTCTAGGTTCAATAGCTCTATCAACTAGCATGACATCACCGCTTTGTATTCCAGCATCTTTCATGCTCTCTCCTACTGCTTTTACACAAAAGGTTTCTGTTGGATTACGCACTAAATAGTCATGCAGATTTAAATCCAAATCCATGACATCATCAGTTGGCGAAGGAAACCCTGCAGGTACACTTCCTTCAAAAAGAGAAATATTGTCAAGTTTCTCAGATCCTAATGTATAGAATGTAAGATTTTTAGTCGTTTTTATAGGTTTCAATTTCATAATTATTTCAAGATAATATCTTTTAGGAAAGGTTTTCCTAGTCGTTTGTTTATTTGTTGTAGGAGTTCAGTTTTCTTATAGCTTAATTCATTCCGCATTGGGGCCGACTTTAGTTTTACGTACAATGTATTTTTGTATATTTTCCTTTCAATAATGTATTTTATTAAGGCCTCTCCCATTATTTCATCCCAAATTCCTAAAGCATCTAATTCATCAAGCTTTCCTGATAGCTTTGGATTTTTCATTAATTTCCTTATGATGTCGCCAACATTATGTGTGTTTTTACCTCTCATTGTATTGTGGCTCCATTTTCAATTTTAAAAATACTATAAGGAATATTAGCTTTTGTTAAAATCTCCTCACTCCTTTCTGCATGAGTATCGGTAATAAAAACCTGCCCGAAAACTCCTTTATTTACAAAGCTAATTAATTTTAATACTCTGTTATCATCTAACTTGTCAAATATATCGTCTAACAAAAGAATAGGCTTAAATCCAATTTGATTTTTAATAAACTCAAACTGTGCAAGTTTTAGGGCAATTAAAAATGATTTTTGTTGTCCTTGTGAACCAATCTTCTTTATAGGATGATTGTTCATCTCAAATAAAATATCATCTTTATGGGTTCCAACTTGAGTGTAATTGCTGGCTCTATCTTTTACTTGTGAAGCGTTTAGTAAATCCTTAAAATCACCTTCATTTAATTGTGAGTTATATACAAGATTAACAACTTCTTTGCTTCCTGAAATTTCAGTATAATATCTGTTAAATACAGGAGTAAGTTCCTTTAGAAAATTGGTTCTTTCTCTATAAATTAATGTGCCTAAGAGGATAAGTTGATTGTTGTATATTTCAAGGGATAGTTCATTAAAATACCTTTTTTCAGAAAATTGTTTTAGTAAAGCATTTCTTTGCTTTAGTGCTTTGTTATAATTGATAAGAGTTTTAAGGTAGCTCTGCTTGTATTGCGCAATACTGCTATCCAAATATTTACGCCTTACCTCACTCCCTTCTAGTATTAAATTACTGTCAGTTGGCGATATAATAACGATAGGAAACTGACCAATATGTTCTGAAAAACGCTTGTAGTTCTTTTGATTCTTTTTAAGTACCTTTCCTTCCCCTTCCTTTAGGTTACATTGTATTTCATCAGTTATTTCCTGTTTAATGAAATTACCCTTAAGCATAAAATAGTTCATTTTGAATTGAATATTTTGTGCATCAATATGATTGAAATAGCTTTTTGATTGTGACAAATAATGAATAGCATCCAATATATTTGTCTTTCCTGCACCATTATCACCTACAAAACAATTTACTTGCTCGGTAAAGGAAAAACTACTTTGAGTATGATTTTTAAACTGATTTATCTGTAGGTTTTTTAAATGCAATGGCTTTCAATTGGTTTTAGTCTTGTTTTCTTTACTCGTAAATTAATTTTTATAGAGTTCGTGATTGCTTGGCAATTCAAAAAACTTATATTTGCGCTCCAAAAATAAGATTAAATGGCTAAGAAAAAAAACAAAACAGAAGATCAATTTGCTCAAATTGAAGAAACACTTTCAAGAACAGAACAATATATTGAAGATAATCAGAAAAATCTGATAACAGGAGTGGGTGTTATTGTTTTAGTTGTTGCATTATTTATAGGTTATCAAAACCTTTATATTGCTCCAATGGAAAAGGAAGCACAAGCTGATATGTTCATGGCTGAGCTTTATTTTCAGAAAGATTCATTCAATTTAGCCTTAAATGGTGATGGACAATACTTAGGATTTCTTGATATTGTTGACGAATATAGTTCGACCAAAGCAGGCGCTTTAGCAAACTATTATGCAGGATTAGCTTACTTAAACACAGGGGATTTTGAAAATGCAATTGAGTATTTAGGTGATTTCTCCTCAGATGATATTATTTTATCAACTCTGGCATTAGGATGTATTGGTGATGCTTATATGGAATTAGCGGACACTGAAAATGCACTTTCATATTATGAAGATGCTGCAGAAAAAAATATTAATGAGTTTACTACACCAAGATATATGTTAAAACAAGCTATGATTCATGAAAAAAATGGTGATGTTGCTGATGCTTTAGCTTTATACAAAGGAATTGAAGCTGATTATAAAACTTCTCGTGAAGGAAATGGAATTGAGAAATACATTGCCCGAGCTGAAAACGAATTGTAATGACTAAGAAAAATACTAACCTCTCCCATTTTAATAAGGAAGAAGTTCCCAATGCCAAAGGTCTAACCTTTGGTGTTGTTGTTTCTGAATGGAATGGAAATATCACAGAAGAACTTTATAAAGGAGCTGCCGATGCATTAATTGAATGTGGTGCTAATACTAATGATATTGTTAGATATGATGTCCCAGGAAGTTATGAATTAGTCTTTGGAGTTAAAATCGCTGCTAAAAACAAGCCTGATGCAATAATCTGTTTAGGCTCTGTTATACAAGGAGAAACAAAACACTTTGACTTTATTTGTAATGCTGTCGCAATGGGAATAAAAGATTTAAATATAAGTTTGGATATACCTGTTATTTTTGGAGTATTGACTGATGATACCATGCGGCAGGCCGAAAACAGATCGGGTGGGAAGTATGGAAATAAAGGAATTGAAGCCGCTATTACAGCTATAAAAATGGCTGTTTTAAATAGGAAATAAATTTCTGCTTAATTTGTTTTTTTTGAACCAGAAATTTTTAAGTTTGCAGCCAAATTTACAATGGTCGAGTAGCTCAGCTGGATAGAGCATCTGCCTTCTAAGCAGACGGTCACAGGTTCGAATCCTGTCTCGATCACTAAAAATAAACCCACTGAAAAGTGGGTTTTGTTGTTAGTCACCAGATCAGTTTGATGAATTATTAGAGCTGTTATAGCAATTGATTTTAAAGCCTTACTTTGTTCAAATATACAAAATAATTATGTAAATAAGCACATAATGGGCAGTAAATAGACAGTTAAAAAAAGCCAAAAAATTTGGAGGTAAAAATCTTAAAAATACACCCCCACCCCTTCGAAAATAGCTGTTTTCTATAGTCAATGCCTATTCATATATTGGGGTATAATCCTCACATTCTTGCCACCTAAATATTTTTTATTTTTTTAATCTCTTAAAAAATATGCCTTCCCCCATCTCTAAATTTACTCATAATACTGATTTTCAATACTTTAATTGATTTTCGATTTGGTCTTTTGTTTTGGGTTTTAAATCTCCGCCGTAGTATTAAGGTCTGTCTTAGCTTGTTTGATAGCATTTTTTTCATCTTCAAATTCAAATACATCAGCTAAATCCCAACCCTCTTTATATTCTGTCTTTTCAATGATATTAGATACTGTTATGTTATATCCCTTTTCATTTAGTGTTTTGGCTGTTGTACTCCATTTTTCATAACAACCCTTATCAGGATGAGCTATGATATCTGTATTTGAAGAATTGATTTATGTAGAAATAATGTTGGAATTTTGATAAATAGTTTAATTTTGGAAGATGAAAAAACTACTACTTATATTACTTTGCTTGCCTATGATTGGGTTTGGGCAGGTGAAAAACAACAAATCAACATTTAACTTTAAAAAAACAAATAATTATAGTAAAACCTATACATATAATAGTA
>Ga0233427_10003900_pt1 | contig 12722 bp, 11 predicted proteins | sample SI_118_April2016_5_FD_179885 | JGI IMG/M metagenome (GOLD analysis project Ga0233427, IMG submission 179885) | Seawater microbial communities from Saanich Inlet, British Columbia, Canada - SI_118_April2016_100_MG | ecosystem: Environmental > Aquatic > Marine > Inlet | place: Canada: British...
CAATCGTTTCCAGTTCGCTGATGTTCAATATGAAGTATGCGATAAATGATTGGGTCTCTTAGATTAATATTCGGTGAAGCCATGTCTATTTTTGCTCTTAAGACGTTCTCTCCATTTTCAAATTCTCCACTACGCATTCTTTCGAACAATCCCTCATTCTCATTAATGGAGCGATTGCGATAAGGACTTTCAATACCCGGTTCACTCAAGGTGCCTCGAGTGTTTTTGACTTCATCCGAATTCTGACTGTCCACATAAGCATTTCCATCAGCGATCAACTGCATTGCATATTGATAAAAATCCTCGAAATAATCGGATGCATAAGTCAAAGACTCCTCATACTCAAAGCCCAGCCAATCGATGTCTTCTTTAATCGCTGTGACAAAGTCTTCTTTCTCTTTAGCAGGATTTGTATCATCAAACCTTAAATAACATTTTCCATTAAATTCTTTCGCTATTCCAAAGTTCAAACATATAGATTGGGCATGTCCAATATGAAGAAAACCATTGGGCTCAGGTGGAAAACGCGTGCACACCTTAGAATCATTTTTACCTTGTTTTAAATCGGCATCAATAATATGTCTGATGAAGTTTTTACTTTTGTTTTTGGAATTGGTGTTCATAGATTTTATTGCTTCATCTCAGCTTCCCAATCATCCACCGTTGTCTTTTTGCAAAAGAGTCTACCGAATAATAATCTTCCTATCACTTTGGTTTTTGTTAGCCAAGCAATTTGAGCACCATTTTTGTTGTTCTTTAGAGTTTGCTCAACCAACCAGGGCGTTACAACCTCCACTCTATCTGCTAGAACATTGAGAATTTTTTTAGCTTTTTCCCAGTTATCACCACTTTCTTTTGAAGATCTTACCAGTAGATCTGTAGCAACTATTCCTGGACTGATCGAGCCAATAATAATTGGCGTATCTTTATATTCATTAGCAGCAGCTGCAGTAAAATATCTTAAAGCTCGCTTGGTAGAACCATAAACAGATATACCTTTTTGTAACTGACCATTGCTTCCAAAGCCCTCAAACATATAAATCTGACCAGAACCTTGCTTCAACATTTCTTTAGCTACCACTTTTGTGCAGAGTATGCTGCCGGTTAAATTGGTATTGATTGTTGTTAAGATTTCATCAAGTTCTAGATTTTCAATGCCAACTCTAGAAGTAGATACACCAGCATTGTTAATCCAGATATCAATTTTGCCAAAGCGATCAAAACCTTTTTGCCATAGATTTTTTACTGAATCAATGTCTTGCACCATACAGGGAACACCAATCACATTATCTTTCATAATTTTAATTGAATTGAGAGCTCTGGAAACTGAGGATTCACTGGTTCCTGAAATGATTACTTGATGACCTCGATTTAGAAATTCTTTTGCCATCCCTAGTCCTATTCCACGTGAACTTCCAGTAATTACAACTGTCTTCATATTCAACTCCATCAATAATTAATCTTAGTATTCTATTACTTAGATAGGCTTTCTTAAAGAAAAGTTAGCGATAACCACGATAATAGGTAATACCACTATAGCACCAAGATACAATGGAGCTGATGCTATAAAGTTTGCATACAAGACACCAGAGAATGCTGGACCTATGATTCTACCCATGGCTGATGCTGATTGGTATTGCCCTAAGAACTTTCCTCTCTCATATGGTTTTGCACGTTTCGAAATCAAGCTGGAAAGGCTGGGATTGAAAATAGCAGCACCCATGCCATAAAAAGATAAACCAATCCATAGGGTAACCTCATCCAAGGACAAGCCAATAAGAATAAGGCCTAATGCAACGGATAATGAGGCAATTTGAACTAATTTTCTCTCTCCTATTAACTTAGTCATTGGTCCAATAAGGCCTCCTTGTATTACCACACCAATAAAACCAAGCACAAAGAAAACAGTGCCAATATTAGTTGGACCATAATCAAAAATACTGTTCGACCATAAAGGAAAAATAGCTTCCATTAATGACATAGCTGTATAAAAAATTAGACCACAAATAATGAGAGGAAGAATTGTCTTCTCAGGAGAAAATGTTCCTTTTTCAAATAAATTTAGTACTGATCCAAATGGTCTTCTATCCTCTACAGGCAGACTTTCTTTTAGAAAAAATATAGTAGCAAGCATAGCAATAAGATTAATTCCAGCTCCTGAGAGTGCTACTAAAATATAGTTCGCATTGGCAACATCATTGCCTGCTAACAAACCGCCAATTGCTGGCCCGGTCATGAAACCCAAGCCTAATCCTGCACTGACTTTACCCAAACCTGCTGAGCGGTTTTCATTGTCAGTAATATCTGTGACATACGCAAATGCAATAGAAATATTTCCAGCCATGAAGCCTGAAAGGATTCGACTCAATATCACCGTCGTTATCGTTGGAGCAAAAGCTAGGATAATGTAGGAAATAGCAGAACCAAAAAGAGTCAATATAAGTACTTTTTTTCTTCCTATGGAGTCACTTACTCGCCCCCAAAAAGGTGCAGCTATGAATTGACCAACTGAAAAAAAAGCCATACTCAGAGTAATGATTTCTGGTCCAGCGCCTAATCTTTCTGCATAAAATGGAAATAATGGCAATATAATGCCAAATCCCATTAAACCAATAAAGGTTACTAAAAATATTATAAACATATGTTATATATATAAAAATATAAAAATAGCTGATCTAGAACTACTTAAATAATGAGTTATAGTTGTATTTGAGCAACAAGTATCTAGAAAAGGTTTACAAACTTTAACATAAATGACTGTTATTGAAAGAAAATTAGAATTATGATGGAGTGAGACGTGTTTAAATAGGTAATTAACTAGTATTAATTAAATTAAATCTAACTCCAAATTTTATACGAAATAGAATCACAAGGGTTAAAATTGAATTTTTAAATGAAATACAACCGAAAATCCAATAGATGAGGAAAAAAAATAATGTTTAAAAAATTAAAAATACATACAGGAATAGCTTTGGCTCTCCTTATATCATTGCCAGTTGATATGGTGTCTTCACAATCTGTTATTGAAGAGATCACCGTTACAGCTCGTCAAAGAGAAGAATCACTTAGAGAGGTGCCAGCTGCAATTACTGTTCTAACAGAAAGTCAAATTGAGAGATCTGGTATTCAAAGAGCAACAGATTTTATTGCTTTGACACCAGGCGTTACTATTGTTGATACCGCTGAAGTTGGCGACACTCAAGTTAGTATTAGAGGCTTGAATGGTGCAAGAGATGCTGAAACTAGTTTTGGATTAATTATTGATGGTATTGTCATGACCAATCCTGCAGCACTCAATAGGGAATACCTAGGTCTGTCACAAATTGAAGTACTTAAAGGACCACAAGGTGCACTTTATGGACGGAATGCATCAGCTGGAGCAATCATTATCACAACTGCTAAACCAGGCGAAGAAAGAGGCGGAGCTATTAAAGCAAGTGTAGGCGATGATTCTACTTATGCTATTACTGCTCGTGCAGATATCCCTATGGAAAATCACAACTTAAGTATTATTGCCAATCATAATTCAACCGATGGTTTTAGAGAAAATACTTGGATTAATTGTGACGATTGTGTCGATAACTATGAGTCAACTGATGTCTACGCAAGAATGACTTGGGACATGGATGAGAACACTTCCATGGATGCAAAACTTAGATACGGTGAAGTTGATACGTCATCGATTGTTTTTAATGCAGTATTCCAGTTGCCAGCCTTTGAGGCATATTTGGGTATTCCTACACTCTATGAAGATGTTAATACGCATACATTTGATTTTGTGAGTAATTTCCCACATACCAATAATCAAGAATCTTTAGAGTTTTCTTTGAAGATGGAAAAAGATTTGGGGTGGGCCAATTTGACAGCTTGGACTTTGTATAGTGATATTGAAAATGAATTTGCTGCTGATGGAACCAGTGGTGCTTTTGGATTCTTTTTTGCTGATGCATCATGTTTGGCATCATTGGATGAAATTGTTTCATCAGGTCAAGGGTTTTCACTGCCTTCACCACAATATATTGCCACATCAGATCCGAGTGTTCCCAATGGTTTATTATTAGGACCATACACACCTACAAGATGTGATGGAACTCAATACCAAAGAAGAAATCAGGATGATTTAAGCTTTGAAGTAAGAATTAGTTCTCCTGATGACCAAGCAATACGATGGAGTATGGGAGCTTATGCTCTTAATGTAAATCGTGAGGTAGGGGTTAACCAAGGAACAGATTTAGGCAATGGCGTGGTTATGGCTATGTACGATCCTAAAGGTGGATTGAATCCAACTGAGCAAATGGTTTGGGATGATTTTTCAAATAATGTTCATGCTTTTTTCGGATCCGTTGATATTGATCTAACCGATACAATCGAACTCTCTCTAGCTGGTCGTTATGACAAAGAGAAAAGAAAAGTGCACAACTTAGTGCCAACCAATGTAACTTCAACTTACATTGATTGTGACGGATTTCCTTACACAGGTGGACCATTGAATACAGGATTGTGTAATGCAAGTTCCATTCCTGATCAAGAAAAGACATTTGAGCATTTTCAACCTAAGATTAGTTTATCTTGGGCAATTGATGATAATGCTTCATTTTATGTGAGTTGGGGCGAAGGGTTTAAGAGTGGAGGATTTAATAACTCCGGTGCTCGACAAACTATTGATACCTTTATCAACCCACTTAATCCATCATCACCGATAAATCTACAAGATTCTTATGACAAAGAAGTGAATGCATCTACGGAAGTAGGATTTAAAGCTCTGTTGGCTGATAACAGAGTTAGTCTTGACTTGTCAGTTTATAAAACAAATGCTGAAAATCTTCAATTCTTTGAATTCATAGTGGGACCTTTTGGTCTTTTAAGAATTGTTGAAAATATTGATGAATCAGAATTGTCTGGTGGCGAGATAGCAGTTACAGCAATCGTAAATGATAATATCAGTGTCTATGCTTCAGGAGCTTATATTGATAGTGAGGTTACTAAGAATTCAGTTAGAACTGATAGTGTAGGTAATAATGTACCTTACCATGCTGACTACACCTTCAATTCAGGACTTTCTCTTGATTACCCAATGTCCAATGGTATGAATTTCTTTGCACAAGTTGATTACGCCGTTGTTGGACCAACATGGTTTCATCTAATGCAGACTAACAATAGTAGAAATTCATTATTTGGCGCACCTATGGCTTATGATAAAACCGATCGTGCAAGATACGATACAGTTAATCTAAGATTAGGAGTGGAGCTTGATAATATGACTATTGTTGCTTTTGCTAAAAATCTAACTGACGAAGATTACTTAGCTGAGGTAATTCCTGCAGCTGAGTTTGGTGGTGTGTTTGCACATCCCGGACCTCAAAGAAGATTGGGATTAGAGATTAGTTATCAATTCTAATTTAATAGTTTGAGTAAATTAAAAAGCCCCTTAACAGGGGCTTTTTTTTAGTAAGGTCGTTTTAGATAATTACCTTTGGGCTCACCTAGAACTTGGCCTTCATCATAGATTCTATGGCCTCTTAGGAAAGTTGTCGTAACTTTTGCATTCAGTTCTTGTCCTTCGAAAGGGGTATAACCTTGCCCTGATTCAGATTCTTCAGCTCTGATCGTCCAAGTCTCATTTGGATCAACCAAGACTAAATCAGCATCCAAACCTATTTTAATATCACCTTTACTAGGCAGGCCATATCTTCTTGCTGGATTCAAACTGGTTAATTCAGCCATTTTATTTAATGATAATCCTCTTTTAGAGCCTTCACTGACCAAAGCTGATAGTAAGTATTCCGTTCCCCCAAAGCCTGACTTTGCTAACCAGATGTTATCCGCATTATTGGGGTCTACTTTGTCTTCATGTTTGCAACAGGCGTGATCACTGACAATCCAATCTATATCTCCATTCAGAACACTGTCCCATAAAAATTCAACATCTTCTCTTGGTCTAATCGGCGGGTTTACTTTTGCCAAGTTTCCAGTTGAAGCATCCACATCAAGTATTAAATGCCCAATGGTTACTTCTTTTCTGAAATTAATATGAGGAAAGACAGTTTGCATTTGCATAGCAGCATCCACCGCTTTCTTTGAACTCAGATGCAGTAAATTAACATTCGGTAGTTGTGTTTCATTGGCTAGATAGGATGCTATGAATATAGCTAAACCTTCTGAATGAGGTGGTCTTGAAGCACTGTAGGCATGTAGGCCTTCCAATTTATTTTCTTCTTGAACTAACTTTGTATAAGCAGCCATGATTTCAGCTGTTTCGCAATGAAGACTCAAGCTAATGTCATCTTTTTTATCTGGGTACATTTCAATGGCTTTTTGAATACCTCTCATTACAAATTCAAAATGAGCTATATCGTATTTTTCATTTTCATCAATCATTAAGAATTCATGCTGACTTGAAGATGCACCATGCAAACCATGGCCGCCATAAAACATAAAGATTTTAAAAGATGTAATCCCAAATTCATCGATAATACTTGGTATTTCATCAATGTGTGATCGATCCATTGGTGCAACATGATAGGCGTAATCAACAAAGAAATTATTTTTCGATAACTCAAGGACTTCAGGAAGGAAATCCTTATAAGGTCCACCCTTATTTAGATAGTAGCCTCCAGTCCTCATATAATTAAGACTTGAAGTAACCCCGCCCATTGCAGCAGCTCGGCTTTCAATGATGGCATCTTCATTCAAGGGGTTATATATTCCAGTATGCATATGAGCATCAACCAATCCTGGAAAAGCTAGTTTATTATTGCCATCATAAACATCCTTAGCTTCCTCAGTGTTGATATTGGGTTTAATTTCTTTAAACACTCCATCTTTAATAGCTATATCAGATATTTCTATTTCATCGGAATTAGGTTTTACGACTTGAATATTTTTTATAAGCAGATCATATTTTTTTTCTTCACTCATTAAATTTCCTTTTAATATTATATTGTTTCATCAAATCCCAATGCACCAGGATTGATTAGGTTTTTGGGATCTAATTGTTTTTTTAACGCACAGAGAAAATTTCTTGTTTCTTTCGTCCTTGTTTTTAGATAAGGATAATCTTTTCCAATCTGAAAATGAATAGCACCATTGGCCACACACATGTCTTCAATTCTTTGTTTTATTTCATACACTAATTCCATCCCTTGAGGATTGGCATCATGAACAGGCACATCATCTAAATTCAGAGGGTAAACCTTCTTATGGTAAATGGTTTGAGCATCTTTCCATAGAAAAGTTGGTTCATATAAGAAGGCATTACTGTCTATGAATGAAAACATCCGATTCATTGCTACACCATGCTGTTCCATTTTACCTTTGTATTCCAACATCAGTGATTCAAAATCATTATCGTGCTTCAGTACTTTTGAAAAGGGAAGAACACTGTGTGTGGGTTTCCATCTTTCACCATTAGGTCCAAGTATGGGAGTAAGTTCCATAAATGGATTAGCATGCAAATAAACAGGAATAGAGCTCGCCACTTCCTTCCCATATTGTTGAGCAATTCTTCTTGCTTCAGCTATTTTAATTTTAGCTTCTTTGTTATTGATGCCTTCAGTAGTAAAGTGTCCTGAGAATGCAGCGTGCTTTAAAAAACCCCTTCCTGCAAAACCCATTTTTACTATTTGTAGTAAACCATCGAGTGGATTTTTAGATGAAAGAAAAACAGATTTAGCAGCCACCAATGGGTTTGCATTTTCCATTTCCGTAATTGCTGTTTTTTGTTTTCTTGGATCAAGTCCGTGGTTATCGGATACAATTCCTATTTTTGATATATCTCTCATTGCTAAAAAAAGATTTTTAAAATCTGGAAAACCAAATGAGATTGCAGCAAAGCCTTCAGGCTTCTTTCTCAATTTTAATGTGATCCTTGTTTTTACACCCAAAGCTCCTGAGTCGCCTAGGAATAAACCACCAATATCAGGCCCATAATGCCTAAAGAATCTTGAACTATTTTCATTAGCTCCTTGGGAGCCAGTTTCAATCACTTCACCAGTTCCGATAATCACTTGAAGACTTGAAAGTGAATCAGCTGATACAGCATTATTTGTCCCATGACTAAGCGCGTGAAATGACATGGAGCCAGCAATGGTCGCGACTCTTCCTGAAAAAGGTCCCCAGAAAGGAGTTCTTAAGCCTAACGGACTTAAGGCTTCATAAAGTTCAAGCCAAGTCACACCAGGCTCAACAGTAACGTACATATCTTCTTCATTAATTTCAATTTTCTTAAGATTCTGACTATCAATAATTATCGTATTACTATTAATAGGAAGATAGCCACCGGTATAAGATGCTCCACCGCCTCTGACAATTAACGAAACATTATTAGCAATACAAGCTTGTACAATTTTTATAAGCTCATAGGAGTCATTAGGTCTAACTACAGCTAATGGTTTCTCTTTAGATGATACGAAGACATCGGTTGAGTAGAACGATAAAGTTTCTTCATTTTGAATAAAATTATCTTTGCCAACAATGTCAGAAATTTGGTCAAATGCAATGTCAACTGAATTCATTTTTCCCCTGCTTATTATATTTTTCAAAGGAATGATTATATCCTTTGGGTAACTAGCATGTTAAATTATTTGAAAATATTTTATTAAAAAATCACACATGAAAACAATAAAATTAAAAGGCTATGTCGAATGCAAGTATGGACAAATCCATTATCAAGCCTATGGTAGTGGCCAGCCATTAGTTTTGTGTCATCAGTCTCCTAGTTCACTGGAAATGTTTGCTTCTGCATATTCACTATTAGCAAGCAAGGGCATACAAGCCATTGGAGTTGACACTCCTGGTTATGGACAATCTGATGCACCAGATACTCAACCATCCATTAAAGACTATGCTGAATGTATTGTTGAGGTCATCAATCATCTTGGTTGTAAGCCGGTTACTATTTTAGGTCATCATACAGGAGCATGCATTGCAGCTGAATTATCAGTTTTAAAGCCCGATCTTATTTCTAGAGTAATCCTGAATGGCCCTCCAGTGATGACGGCTCAAGAAAAAAAGCAAATAATGAATACGATAAAGAATGCGCCTAGAATTATTCCAATAAAAGATGGAAGACACTTGAAAGATGTATGGGAGAAAAGAATAAGCTTCACACCAGGATGGACGGACATCAATGCCATGCATAATGGAGTAATTCAAATGCTTAGAGCAGGGCCCAATGACCATTTTGGATTCATAGCAGCATTTGAATATGATTTGGAACATGCGTTAAGTAAAATCAAACAATCTGCAATGATATTAACGAATACAGGAGATGATATTTACTTTGCTGCACTGAGAGCAAAAGAGTTAAGACCCGATTTTATTTTCAAAGCTTTAACTGATGGAACTCATGATATTGTGGATGAACAAACCAATGAATGGGTTGACCTAATTGTGGACTTTATAAAAAAAAGGTAAAAAAAGGTAAAAAAAGGTTATACATTTGTGTAGAAACCTATAAGATGCCACTTGTAAAATTAATTAGGAGAAATTACATTGAATATCTACGTTGGAAATATAGCTTGGGGAATGACAGAAGATGACCTAGAAGCACTTTTTGCAGAGCACGGAACTGTTGTATCAGCAAGTATAATCACAGACAAATATTCTGGTCGATCCAGAGGATTTGGATTTGTAGAAATGGAAGATGATTCTGCTGCAGAAACAGCCATTGAAGCACTTAATGATTCTGATCAATCAGGAAGAGCGCTTAAAGTGAATCAAGCAAAACCAAGAGAAGACAGAAGCTAAATCTAGCTTACTTTTTTATTCTTTTTTGATACTGAAGTGTAATGCCCCAGGGCATTACACTTCAACTTATATATATAGAAGTCTATAATGAGTTTTATTTTAATGAAATAAGCTTATGAAGAAATTCAAATACCCTCCATTTCTGACCCTTCTTGGCCTTATTCTTCAAGGTTTTTTAAATTCTTTTCTGCCTTTTTATAGTTTTAATTATTTTCCCACTATTCTCAGCATTGCCCTTGTTCTATTTGGCGTAGGCTCAATAGTTTATCTTCTTGATCTTTTTAAGAAAAAGGAAACAGCAATACTCCCAGATGGAGACCCTGAAGTATTATTAACCGATGGTCCTTATAGGTATTCAAGAAATCCAATTTATATTTCTATGACAATTATTTTGATTGGTTCAGCCATGCTTTATAATTGTTTGTCTGCTTTTATAATTCCAATTTTATTTATGATCTTGGTTAAAAATATTTGGATTGACTATGAAGAGACTAAGCTGAAAAAAATCTTTGGACAGGAATATCTTAATTATCAAAAGAAAGTTAGACGGTGGATCTAAATGTTTTTAAGTCAATTTAAAAATATCATTAAACACAGTTATCTAATTTTATTGATTTCTTGTGAAGGTCAAACACCTGCAGAATTTAATCAAAACTTTGACACCAAATTCAATGATTGTGTTGAAAGGGCTAAAAATAGATGCGAGGATCTAGATGAGAGTCAATGCTTAGTATTTGCTGAATCTAGGTGTGAAACATTCCTAGGTACAAGTGAAAATCCAATTGTTAAGTAAAATATAGAGTTATAAAACTTATAGTATTAGAAAAATAATCTTATTGATTGATCTTTTGAATAATAAGCTTAGTATTCTTAATTAACTAAAATAGCTAAGAGGAGATTATGGAAAATACAGCCACTAATTCAACTTCTATTTCATGGAAATGCAAGCACACATGGAAGTCTGCTTCAATTAATACACTGTGGTGTCTTCTGGGTTGTTCCATAGGAGATTTTGGAACTATATATTTCTTTCAGGTGACAGAAATTCCATTTCCAGTTATGGGCATTATGGCATTAGCAATCATCAATGGTTTAATCACTTCAATAATGCTGGAAACCTATATACTCTCTCGTCAAATGGAACTTAAGGCTGCCTTTAAAACTGCTATTGGTATGTCACTCGTTTCTATGATATCAATGGAAATAGCTATGAATCTTACTGATTATTTAATGACTGGAGGAGCTGTGATTACCTTTGTTACAATAATCCCTATGTTGTTAGCAGGTTTTATTACACCGCTACCATACAATTACTTCCGATTGAAGAAATACGGTAAAGCCTGTCACTAATTAAATTCGTTATTTTTTTCTTTCCAGCTTCTAGCCCAATATATGAAGGGCGTGTCGAACGCTGCTATGGCTATTTTAAACAGCATTTTTGCTAGGCCCAATTGAATGGCTGTGTTGAGATCAACAACACCCCACCAAACAACTAATGAGTAGATAGAAGTATCAATTGTTTGCGACGCCATTGTTGAAAGGTTATTTCTTAACCATAAGTGTTTTCCATTCGTCCATCTTTTAATTGTATGAAAACACCAGACATCAAATCGTTGGCTGATTAGATAAGCCAAGAGTGAGCCAAAAATAAATCGAGGTGTAAAATCCAAAATTCTGACAAACGCTTGATGAACCTCAGTTGAAAAGGTTTGATTACCCTGTGTTGATGGTAAGAAAAGAAGTGAGATGCTCAGCATAATAAGAATAATGATGCTTATACTAAAACCCATCATGACAGCATCATCAGCTGCTTTTTTACCAAATTTCTCACTTAACAAATCTGTCGCAAAGAAAATACTGGAGTAAAAGATAACCCCTAAACTGGTTTGCATGCCTAGAATGACAGTCAGTTTTGGACCTTGTAAGTTTGCTAATAAAATGGATAGAACTATGCAAGCCAGGAGACCTTTCTGACCAAAGAATCTATACATTAAAATGGTAAATCCAAGATCAAGAATTAGGGTAATTCCATAGAGGAGATCCTGATGATCCATGAAGTAAAATTGTATATATTCTGGAAACATAAGTTTTTACGATTGATAATCTATTATAAATTAATCTGCTTTTTGACTTTATGCAAACATCTAATAAACTATTTGAAATTAAAAAATAAATAAGGCAAAGAAAGATCATGAGAAAATATCTCAAATATACCTTTATTGTAATCGTTTTAATTGTAGTGAGTAATGGTGTTTTATTTTGGTATATGAACCGAATACCCCCTCAGTTAAAAGAGCCTAATTATTTTACCTATTATAAAAATCAAGATTTAATTCCAGAAGGCAAGGTGGGTATTTTTATTTCACACCTCATCATGCCTGAGGATATGGAGCCAGATCAGTTCAATTTTATAGCAATGAAAACCAAGCAATATATCCCTTGGCCAATGCGTTTTCTATTTGAAAAAGATAGAGGAGTATTACTTTTAGATGGTGAGAAGTTTTATGAATTCGATGAATTCATTCCTACTAATTTGATTGATGCTGATGGAAGCTCTATCGATATCGATGGTGTGTCTTATACTGAGAAGTATCATCAAGGTTTAATTGAATGGGTTCCTCCTTCAAAAACTAGACATCTGGATCATGGTTATTTTTTGATGGAAGGAAGAAAAATGGGTATGCCCACACCTTCCAGTAAGCTCATTAATAAAGCCAATCTTTATTATTACTCTGAGAAAGGTATTGTTGGTGGAAAAATTCCCCACAGTTCTGGTAATTACGAGATCGCTTCTAGAACTATGAATGCCATTCAGTCCAAATATGGAAAAATTCCCTGGCGATGGATTTCAGCCGAAGACATCAATAATGCTGAGCAACTAATGAGATCACTTCTCGATGAAGGAGTCGATACAATTGTGTTGGCTCCCCCTAGACCTATTTATTCTCATCATGAGGAATTTAACGGAAGCTTTA
>Ga0233427_10003902_pt1 | contig 12721 bp, 10 predicted proteins | sample SI_118_April2016_5_FD_179885 | JGI IMG/M metagenome (GOLD analysis project Ga0233427, IMG submission 179885) | Seawater microbial communities from Saanich Inlet, British Columbia, Canada - SI_118_April2016_100_MG | ecosystem: Environmental > Aquatic > Marine > Inlet | place: Canada: British...
ATCGCTGGTCATCGATACCCTCGGGGAGGTCGGGCTTGAACCTGATGTGCGGCTGCGCTACCCGCACGAGTTCTCCGGCGGCCAGCGCCAGCGGATCGCCCTCGCCCGGGCGCTGATCCTGAAACCTGCGCTGATCGTATTGGATGAGCCGACCTCAGCCCTGGATCGGGCGGTGCAATCACAGATGATTGACCTGTTGTTACGTCTGCAGGAAACACATGGGCTGAGTTATCTCTTCATCAGCCACGACCTGCGTGTGGTGCGCGCCCTGGCCGACGAGATTATCGTCATGCGTTCCGGTAGGGTAGTTGAACACGGGGCGGCAGACCAGGTCTTCACGGCTCCCGAAAACGACTATACGCGTTCGTTGATCAAGGCCGCGATGGATTTTGAAGTCTGGAACGACTCGGCGTTCAGCCAGTGATGTCCTGCCCGGACTCATGCACAGGCCGGTCATGCGCCGCGTGCCAAGCATCAATAATGGTGCATAGCCGTGAAAGACCGTCACTAAGCGCCGCGGGGCCGGGCTGGAGAATTTCGGCTGACTTGATTTCGTAGAGCGCGTTATTTTTTACCGCGGGTGTCGCCGACCAACCAGGCCGGGCGGCGACCTTCTCTGGCCGAAACTTCTTGCCGCACCAGGATCCAATAATAATGTCGGGGCGTCGACGCACCACCTCCTGGGGATCCGCGATAATCCGGCTCTTACCATCCGGACACTGTGCAAGTTCCGGAAAAATGTCTTCCCCGCCTGCCGCTTCGATCAGTTCTGAGACCCAGCGGATCGCCGAGATCTGAGGGGTATCCCACTCTTCAAAATACACCCGGGGACGCGGTGTACCTGCCCGGGTCCGGGCGTACTCCAGATTCGCTCGACATTCATCAATCAGAACCTCGGCCGATTCGCTGGCCCCCACCATTGCACCCAAGGTCTTCATCATGTCCAGGATACCGCTGACCGAGCGATGATTGAACACCATTACACTGACTCCGGCACGGATCAGCTCCTGGGCGATGTCGGCTTGTAGGTCTGAAAAGCCGAGAACCAGATCTGGCGACAACGCAAGAATCCGATCGATGCGTGCACTGGTGAAGGCGCTGACGCGGGGTTTTTCCTTACGGGCCTGTGGCGGCCTGACCGTGAAACCCGAAATCCCCACGATCCGATCGGCCTCACCGATACGGTAAAGCGTCTCGGTCGTTTCCTCAGTCAAGCAGACAATCCGACAGGGTAATTGCGCCTCCATGTGACCGGATCATAGCGGCTTTGCGGACAAACCGGGGTCCAGACCCGGGCGCGCAGGGCGTCTATCGCCCCAAGTGCCTTAATCGGTTAAGGTAAGCAGCAGGTGCGCCACGGAGTTTCAATATGGCAAAACAACCAACAGCCAAAGTCAGTGTCACCGCCCTCGGACAGGTTCGAATCTTCTCGCCTCTAACCGAAGAGGAACTGGCCGTACTCGCTGAAAACTGCAGTTGGTCGCGCCATGAAGCAGCAAGCGAAGTGCTCGCCCAGAATGCACCCTGCGACGAGGTGTATTTCATCTGCAGCGGCCGGGTCAGTGCGAAAACCTTTTCGGATGCGGGCAAAGAGATCACCTTCGCGGAACTCGTCCAAGGCGACGTCTTTGGTGAACTCTCTGCGCTTGATGGCCAACCGCGCTCCAGTTTTGTCGTCACGCTCGAGGAAAGCCTGTTGGCAGCGCTACCGGCACATGTCTTTAATGAGTTTCTCGACTCGCATCCCAAGGTAATGCGGGCGTTGATGGTCGAATTGACGGGTCGTCTACGCCGAGCTGATGAAAAGGTCTTCGAGTTCAGTACGCTCAATACCAGCAACCGGATTCACGCCGAACTGCTGCGGCTGGCGAGCATGCATCCTGCACAGAACGGCGCAGTTGAGATCACATCGCCCCCGACCCATGCCGATCTCGCGAGTCGAACCAACACGACACGGGAAAGCGTCACACGTACGCTCAACCAATTGAAGCAAGGCGGCCTCATTGAAGCTACGCGCCAGTGTTTGACGATCTTCGATCCCGATGCCCTGACCAAACTGATTCGGGATTCTGAAGCGGATTAGACCGTTTCAGTGACGCAGCGGTTCACAGGCCGGCATCCCATCGGGTGCTAAAATCCAACTTAGAGTTAAGCAGTTAAATCGAGCGCCTGCCGGCTTTTGTCGACAGTCCGGTCGGTCAGATGCCTGACTCGTGATCAGGCCATAGCTCCCCCGTACACAGTGATAGTGTCAGACAAAGATTCATGAGTAAGCCGTCTTCCCGCCGTCAGTTTCTGGGCGCACTCACACTGGTGGGGGCTGGCGTGGGCATCAATGCTCTTGCGATGCGAGGCCTCCGGATGCCACTGATGGCAGAGCCCCGTCATGTAAAACATGAGGCTCGGCACCCTGAAGATAATTTTACAGTTTCGGCTGATGGCGCCTTTTATACGGGGGTGGAAGGACCATTCCTTTCATGGCGGGCGTTTGCGCCCGAGCCGACGTTGAAAATGCAGGGTGTGTTCCAGGTAACCGTCGATAACATTCACCCCCAGGCAATACTGAGCAGCGAAGGCGGTGGGCAGATTCGGGAAGAATCCATTGATGGCCTGAAGCGGACGGTGCTCGGTGACACAGAGCCAGGAAAAGAACTCAGGCTGCACTGGCAGGTGCCGTTTGCCGAAAGTTACCGGTTTGCCGCAATCGGGGATACTGGTGGGGGCCGTGAACTCGAGTGGACGCTGCGCCAGGCTCATCAACTGGGGGCTCAGTTTCTTCTGCTGCTGGGTGATCTCTATTACCAGCCGGGCGACGATATCAATGTCCTCCGGAACCTCTCACGCAGTCCCGTGCCAGTGTATGCGGCATATGGCAATCATGACATTGTCCGGGGTTTCGATCAGAGCCTACTGCACTGGTTTGAGCGCGGCGTCGGGCCACGCAACTCGACGTTCCGCCTTGGTGGGATACAGTTTGTGAATCTCGATACCGCGGCCGACATGATCCCCTGGTCCGGCGGCATGCGCGGTGCGCTATTGCGACAGCTGCCGCCGCTAGAGGATAACTCCGGTATTCGTGACTACGTGATCTTTAGTCACCGGCCGATCACAGACCTGCGTCCTATTGAAGAACAACCCTCTGATCACAGCATCGAGAACTTTGGCGAGGGAGAGTGGTTGCGCGAGCAACTGCTGCACATCGGTGCGCGCACTGTGCTCAACGGTCATATTCACAACAGCCTCGAACGCGATGATCAGGGTCTGTATACCTATATCGCAGGGGAGGGTCTGGCCCATCTAGACATTGTCAAAAGCCAGGGAAGCATCGACTGGTTTGACGATCTTACCCATAGAACGGCCCGGATGCTGATCGGTGATATCGAGCCACAGAAACCGGTGCATTACCATTGGGAGGCGCTCAATATGCCGCTGGATGCACACTGCAGTGAGCGCCTTCGGACAGACATGGCCAAGGAAAAAGGTCACTTTGAGGCGCTGTTGGATTATCTCGAAAGCGTATGCAAGAAAACTTCCTGATCGGGCGCGGCCGGGTCCGGGAAAACCGGTGCTAGACTGCCTGTTGAGCGGTATCACCAACGCCGGCCACGGTAATATCGATCCCTGAACTGCTTGTGTCCCTATTAAAAATTCCGGTTAAACCCAGACATGTTTGAACAAGTCGATCGAGACCATCGCCATCCGTCCCGCCGGTCCGCAGTGCATGCTGGCCAGATGGTGAGCACGTCACAACCCCTGGCGGCTCAGGCAGGCCTTGAGATGCTGCGCCGCGGGGGCAATGCCGTTGATGCCGCTGTTGCGACCGCCATCTGCCTGACAGTCGTTGAGCCCACCATGAACAGCATCGGCGGCGACGCCTTCGCAATCATCGCCGATGACTCGGGTCTGCACGGCTTTAACGGGTGCGGCCGCTCTCCCGCGGGCTGGACGCCCGAATACTTTGCCGGCCGCGACGGCGTTCCCGAGCATGGCTGGGACAGCGTTACCGTCCCCGGTGCCGTCGACACCTGGGTGCAGCTCTGGAAACGTTTCGGCTCCCTGACCTTTGATCACCTTTTCAGCAGCGCCATCAGCTACGCGCGTGACGGCTACCTTGTCTCCCCGGTGGTAGCCCAAGCCTGGGGTCGCATCGTCGGGAAGTTTGTTCAGAACGAGGGCTTCTACGATACCTTTACCATCGACGGGCGAGCGCCAAGAGAAGGCGAACTCTTCCGCTGCCCGGCAATGGCGGACACGCTCGAGGAGATCTGTGCCTCGCAAGGAGAAAGCTTTTACCGGGGTGATCTGGCGCAGAAGATCGCAGCAGACTGCGCCCGGCACAACGGCGTGATGACGCCCGATGATCTGGCAAGCCACGAAGGCTTCTGGACGGACTGCGTGACGCTGGATTACGCGGGACTGACTGTGCATGAGATCCCGCCAAGCGGCCAGGGCATCGTCACGCTGATCGCACTCGGTATCCTGCGCCATCTCGAGATTGAACGCCATGAAGCGCTGTCGGCTGACCGGGTACACCTGCAGATCGAAGCCATCAAAGCAGGCTTCTTCCTAGCGCACCGCCATGTTGCCGATCTTGATGCCATGACGGTGTCAACCGACTGCCTCTTGGATGAGGCGTTACTGGCCCGCTGCGCCAGTGACATCAGTCTCGACAGAGCCAGCACGCCGAATATTGAAATCGAGCCGGACAAGGGCACGGTCTACCTCGCGACAGCGGATGCCAACGGAATGATGGTGTCGATGATCCAGTCGCATTACGGAAATTTTGGTGCCGGTATGGTCGTCCCCAACACGGGTATCTCGATGCAGAACCGGGGCAAGGGTTTCGTGACACAGGCCGGGCACCCCAACCAGGTCGCCGGCCGAAAACGGCCATATCACACCATCATCCCCGCCTTTGCGACCCGTGGGCAAGACCCCTTCATGGCCTTTGGTGTGATGGGGGGGCACCACCAGCCCCAAGGTCAGGTACAGGTGCTAAACGCCATACTCCATGACGGCTGCTCACCCCAGCAAGCCTTGGACGCACCGCGGTGGCATGTGCACGAAGACTTTTCCCTCACGCTGGAAGGCGGCTTGGGCCATCTCACCGAGGAACTGGCACGACGGGGACACCAGATCGCCCCCCACGACACGCCGGGGCTTTTCGGCAGCGGTCAGGTCATCATGCGGACCGATCATGGCTATACAGGAGGCTCAGACCCCCGCAAAGACAGCCAAACCGTCGGCTTCTGACGCTACCACCCAGCATGAGTTACCAGGAACGTCGGGGCCGCCTTGCCCAGAGCCTGCGCCTTCAGCGCGGGGGTGAAATTCGCCTCGGCAAAACCACATCCAACCTGTTTCGCGATCGACAGGGCCAAGGCAGTCCGCTTGATGTGAGTGACTTCCAGCACGTGCTTTCAGTCGATCCCCAAACCCGCGTGATCGAAACCGAGGGGATGGTAACTTATGAAGCGCTGGCCGATGCCGCGCTGACACATAGCCTGATGCCGGCGGTAGTGCCTCAGCTAAAATCGATCACCATTGGCGGTGCGGTGGGCGGCATCGGCATCGAATCGTCCTCGTTTCGATTCGGTCTACCGCACGAAATGGTCCTGGAAATGGATGTCCTGCTGGGCAATGGCGACATCGTCTGCTGCACACCGGACAATGAACACCGCGATCTCTTTTTCGGCCTCGCCAACTCTTACGGCTCACTGGGGTACATCCTGCGCCTTAAGATCGAAGGCATCCCGGTGAAGCCCTATGTACGCCTAACTCATCTGCACTTTCAAGACCGTACGGAATTTTTCTCCCGAATCGAAACTGCGTGTCGCGGGCCCTATGACTTTGTTGATGGGGTCGTGTTCTCTGCAGGTGAACATTACCTCGTACTCGGTGAGTTCTGCGACGAAGCGCCTTACACGAGTGACTACACTTATCTCAAGGTTTATTACCGCTCGATTCGTGAACGCAGTGAGGATTACCTGACGGTTCGCGACTACCTCTGGCGCTGGGATACCGACTGGTTCTGGTGCTCAAAAAACCTGTATGCCCAGAACCCACTGATGCGACGCTTTCTGGGCCGCAAGCGGCTGAACTCGATTACCTACCAGAAGCTGATGCGCTGGAACACGCGGGTCGGATTAACCCGTCGGCTGAATGCTTTAACGGGCATTCACCGCGAGTCAGTGATTCAGGATGTGGATATCCCACTAGAAAACGCACCGGCGTTTATTGATTTTTTTGAGCGTGAGATCGGCATCCAGCCCGTCTGGATCTGCCCTGCCCAGCACGACCGGAGTCGGGGTGAATACCCACTCTTCCCCATGCGCGATGACACTCTGTATATCAATTTTGGCTTCTGGGACGGGGTCCGTAGCCGGCAGACCTATCCACGCGGACATTTCAACCGGCTCATCGAAGAAGAGGTAACGAAACTCGGCGGCATCAAATCGCTGTATTCCGAAAGTTTCTATAGTCGGGAAACATTTGATCAGCAATTCGGTGGAGACCATTACCGCGCACTCAAGGCGCGCTACGACCCGGACAACAGACTGAAAGATCTCTACCAGAAGTGCGTCCTGCGACAATAACGCCCTGGCACTCTTGAAAACGAGGCCCTTAGGCGCCATATGGACTCTATAAAGCCGTATTCTTTCTTCTGGCCCTCGCGTGGAATTCGCTCTTAAAACCACCCAATTAACCAAGACTTACCGAAATGGCGTAACGGCACTCAAGGGGGTTGACCTCGCCGTACCCACGGGGGATTTCTACGCCCTGCTCGGCCCCAACGGCGCCGGCAAATCCACCGTCATCAGCGTGCTGGGCTCCTTAGTCATCAAGACAGGGGGGCGGGTCGAGGTATTCGGCGTAGATATCGATACTGACTTCCCCCAAGCGAAGTCTTTTCTGGGCGTGGTGCCCCAGGAATTCAATTTCAATATTTTTGAGACACCGCTGCAGATTGTGCGCAACCAGGCTGGTTATTACGGTATTGATCGACGAACGGCTTTGGCCAGAACCGAGAAATACCTAACCCTGCTTGGTCTTTGGGACAAACGGGATGAACAAGCGGGTCAACTGTCAGGAGGGATGAAGCGCCGGCTGATGATTGCGCGTGCCCTGGTTCACGAACCGCGACTGCTGATACTCGATGAGCCAACCGCCGGGGTGGACATTGAGATCCGGCGATCGATGTGGGACTTCCTCCGACAGATCAACCGAGCGGGTACCACCATCATCCTGACGACGCATTACCTCGAGGAAGCGGAACACCTATGCCGAAATATTGGCATTATCGATAGCGGCTCCCTTGTGGAGAACACCTCTATGCGCGCCCTGCTGCGCCAGCTCCACCTCGAAACCTACGTACTCGATCTTGAGGACTCACTCAAGCGTGTGCCATCCGGTCTCGACGGCAGCGCAAGACTGATTGACCCGACAACGCTCGAGATCGATATCAAGAAGGAGGAGTGCCTCAACCATTTCTACGAACTGCTGTCAGCCAACGACATTCGGGTACGAAGTATGCGAAACAAAGCCAACCGGCTGGAAGAGCTCTTTATCAACCGTGTGGGGCAACCCCCGTTGGAGGACAAATGACCGCGCGCGAACAATGGATCGCCTACGTGACCATTGTCCTCAAAGAGATCGCGCGCTTTATGCGAATCTGGCAACAGACGCTGATCCCCCCGGCGATCTCGACCCTGCTGTACTTCGTGATCTTCGGCAACCTGATCGGTAAGCGGATCGGGCAGATGGACGGTTTTGACTACATGGACTTTCTCGTTCCGGGACTGATCCTGATGGCCGTTATCAACGCCAGTTACCAGAACGTTGTGGGTTCCTTTTTCGGTGCCAAATGGGGTAAGTCCATTGAAGAATTGCTGGTCTCACCAACGCCCAACAGCATCATCCTGCTTGCCTACATCACGGGGGGTGTTGCTCGGGGTATGCTGGTCGGGCTGATCGTGACCGGAATTTCCCTGCTGTTCACGGATCTTAATGTCTTTAACCTTGGCATCCTGACCGCCGTGATGATCCTGACGGCGGTTCTGTTTTCGCTCGGCGGCTTTGTGAACGCCATCTTTGCGAAGACCTTTGACGACGTTTCCATGATCCCCACCTTTGTGCTGCTGCCGTTGACTTACCTTGGCGGCGTCTTTTATTCGATCCACTTGCTTAGTGACTTCTGGCAACAGGTCTCCAAAGCAAACCCCATCTTGTACATGGTGAATGCGTTTCGTTATGGCTTTCTGGGCATCAGTGATGTCAGCCTGTCTTTGTCTTTCGGGATGATTGGTTTGTTCATCATTTCCTTTTTCGCGCTGAGCCTTTATCTCCTGACGTACAGCCGGGGGCTTAGGGCCTGAGCACCCGTCTCGTGAGCGATGGCTACGTCGCCTAATCGGCGCTGATGTCCGAATGGATGTCGCAACCGCTGGAAGTCCCAGGCAACAACCGGTCAGATCCGTTGCAAACGCTGGGCACCTATATTCTGGTGATACGGTGCTTAAGGCGGTCATGCATCCCGGTCGGGGTACTGGGTCTAATGCCACTGTATCGAGGTTGGTACCTTTATGCAGGATCGGCCTTTGGCCCAGGCGGCCTTGGTGCACGGCTTCGCCGACACCTACAAACCGATAAAACAAAGCACTGGCATATCGACACCCTAGTGGCGCACTGCGCACTGGTTGACATTTGGTACCGATGTGCAAGTCGTGACCTTGAGCATATCTGGGCTCAAACTCTGGTTTCGCACCAGGATACGGTTATCCCACTTGCCGGCTTCGGCGCTTCTGACTGCCGCTGCAGCAGCCACCTCGTCTGGCTGCGCTCCCGCAAAGAGGTAAACGGTATCCGCAGAATCCTTGGGACCTAACTTTCAATTAGTATTCCCTAGTCCCTATAATTTCGCGCAAGTCCTTCCTCTGACTGGATTCGCCTGGAAACTTATGTTCAGCCCTTTCTCTTTAAATACAATTACACGCCGTCTTGTGCTTGTCGCTTCGGTATTTTTCAGTCCAGCGCTTCTAGCCGATACGCCAACCTCGACATTGCCCGACACGCTAAAACTGAGCGATGGCTCCGTGCTGTTTGGAAAACTGTTGAGCGCAAATTCGGGCCAGATTAATTTTGAGTCTGAGCATGCCGGCTCGCTGTTGATCGCGGTCAAGAACGTTCAGGAACTTGTTTCACAACGCGTGGTGGTTTTTAGATTCACCGATGGGCAAGTGATCCGTCTGCCCAAGGTAAAAATGACTCGGGAGCCTGTGGCCATCACCACCCAAGACGGCACGATGATGTACGCACTCGCCGACATCGACACGATCAACCCGGAACCCTGGATGCTGGGTAAGGGCCACCAGTGGACGGGCGCGCTGATTTTTGCCTTCGAACTTCAGTCTGGAAATACTGATAAGCAGGAGATCGACTTCGACCTGAACTCTGTCTGGAGGCAATCCGAGGTCCGTTATACGCTACGTGCCAGTGGTGAATTGGACGAAGCCAACCAGACGACAACCTCCGATGACTATACCGTGAGCGCCAAGTCTGACCGCTTTTTGAGCGATACCACGTACGCGGGTGCCAATCTTTACTTTGAGGCGGATGAATTTGCCCATCTGAAGCGGCGCCACATGTTGAGCGTCTACTACGGAAAACAGTGGCAGTCCAAGCCCCAGTACAGGCTTTCAACAGAGCCGGGGCTGGCTTTTGTGTCAGAGAGTCGGACTGATCTTGAAAAGCAGAATTATTTTGCGTTCAGTTGGAACATGGATATGCACAGCACCTATCTCGGTCCGAATACCGACAGTTATCTCAACCAGATCGGGGTGTGGAATATGGAAGACACCACCGACATCGTCATCAATACCCAGATTGGTATCAGGATGCCGGTCCGCCACAAGATCACTCTCAATACCGAGTTGAAACTCGAGTATGACTCCGGTGCGCCAGCCGACGTCGAGGAGCTTGACCAGACTTTCACCATTGGCTTGGGGTATCGCTGGTAGGCCGGGAAGCACCGCCGTTGTCGGGAGGTCGGCGACGGCTTCTCAAAGCAAATCTCCCCGGGGATATCCGACCTGGTGTAAGGTTGACAGACTTATGGCGACACCAGTGGCGCTTCGGGAGTCGTTACCTCGACTACAGGGCTATAGACGTTCATCAGATTTAAGGAAACATCATGACAGATCAGATCAAATTCCTGCTTGACGAAGAAGAGATACCGCGTACCTGGTACAACATCATTGCAGACCTGCCCGAACCCCCTGCGCCCGTCATGCATCCCGGAACTGGCCAGCCGGTGGGTCCTGATGATCTTGCACCACTTTTCCCCATGGCATCAATCATGCAGGAAGTCAGTAGCGAGCGCGCTATCGATATCCCGGACCCCGTGCGCGACATCTATCGCCAGTGGCGTCCCAGCCCGCTTTTCCGGGCGCGCCGACTGGAAAAGGCATTGGATACACCAGCGCGGATCTACTACAAGTATGAGGGCGTCAGCCCTACCGGCAGCCACAAACCGAACACGGCCATCGCCCAGGCTTTTTTCTGTAAAGAAGAAGGCGTCAAGCGCATTGCCACCGAAACTGGCGCAGGCCAGTGGGGCTCTTCACTTGCGCTGGCGGGGTCTCTTTTTGGTCTCGAGATCGAGGTATTCATGGTGCGAGTCAGTTTCGACCAGAAACCTTATCGGCGCGCCTTCATGGAAACCTTTGGTGCGACCTGCCACGCAAGCCCGAGTAATCTCACGGAGTCCGGCAGAAAAATCCTCGCCGACAACCCGGACTGCACGGGCAGTCTCGGTATTGCGATCAGCGAGGCTGTAGAAGTCGCGGCCCAGCGTGACGACACCAAGTACTCCCTCGGTAGCGTACTCAATCATGTCCTGCTTCATCAGACCGTCGTCGGACAAGAGGCTATGCGCCAAATGGAATTGGCCGACGACTACCCGGATGTTGTCGTCGGCTGTACCGGAGGCGGCAGTAATTTCGCGGGCCTCAGTTTCCCGTTCATCGGAGCCAAACTCCGTGGAGAACACGATACCCGGGTGGTTGCAGTAGAACCGGCGAACTGTCCTAGCCTCACCAAGGGGAAATACGCTTACGACTTTGGCGACACCGGAAACCTTACGCCACTGGTCAAGATGCATACCCTCGGGTCCTCATTTATACCGCCTGCGTCACATGCCGGTGGCCTGCGCTACCATGGAATGGCACCGCTGGTCAGTCAACTGGTGGACCTTGGCGAGATTACACCGACTGCATACAGCCAGACTGAGTGTTTCGATGCCGGAATTACCTTTGCGCGTGCCGAGGGCATCGTGCCGGCGCCGGAGGCCAACCATGCAGTCAAGGGGGCACTCTTGGAAGCCATGAAATGTAAAGAAGAAGGCGTGTCGCGTGCGATCCTGTTCAATTTATGCGGGCACGGCTACTTTGATATGCAGGCCTACACCGATTACAACGCGGGACGGCTGGAAGATCATGCCTACGATGAATCCGAAGTTGCCATGGCGTTGGCCGGCCTACCCTCAGTAGCGTGAGGTTTTCATACTCGGCTGCGGCAAATGCGTTGGCGCAGCCGGGCTAGCTGAACTAAAATTGATCTGTCGTAGGGACATGCAGGCTTGCTTTTCGTAAGGTAATTTGCGAACAGCCGGCCTGCACTTTCGAACTGCCGACCGGCCCAAGCGCCGTCCGGTACTCAAGCAACCCGTATCTGGGAGAGGAATGAAATGGCATATGTAATGGATATAGTTATGCGATGGGGTCATATCGTATTCGGCGTGGCGTGGATTGGCCTGCTGTACTACTTCAACTTCGTGCAGACCGAATACGTGAAGGAAGCGGATGATTCCGCCAAAGCCGATGTCATGGCCAAACTGGCGCCGCGGGCACTATGGTGGTTCCGTTGGGCGGCCATGTTTACCTTCCTGACCGGCCTGCTGCTGCTCGGCTACATCCTCCACATGCGTCTCAGCCTGGGCATTACCCTGGGTGCGCTGATGGGCACCCTCATGATGCTCAACGTCTGGCTGATCATCTGGCCCAACCAGAAAATTGTCATTGGTTTGGAATCCGGCGATAAAGCGGCGGCAGGGCCGAAAGCGGCACTCGCATCACGTACCAATACGCTCCTATCCCTGCCGATGCTGTTCTTCATGGTCGCATCCGGTCATGCCAGCCCCATCGCCAATGGCGGTGTCTGGGGTGGTGCCGGTGACATGGCGATGAGCACGATGGCATTGGTGATTGGCCTGGCGATTGTCGTCATCGTTGAAGCCAACGCGATCTGGGGAAAGATGAACGGTGCAATCCAGTCCGTCAAGTCGGTAATCACCTCTTCGATCATTCTGACCGCGATCATGGGGGGTGTGGTTTATTACCTCTAGACTGGCGAAGCGTCTCGTCAAAGAGGGCGCCTTGGCGCCCTCTTTTTTTGCCACAATGGTGTCATAACCACTGTCTGGAGGCATCTCGAAAATGCCGATCGATCGTTACGAGCTTCGTCGCGTACTGCTCGCCCGCCGAGAGGAGCTTTCCCGGGAAGTTGCGCTCGACCCAACTGAAACCATAGAACTTGATCAGGCACGTGTGGGTCGCTTATCCCGGGCTGAAGCCATGCAGGATCATCAAATGGCACTGGAAATGGGGCGTCGGCGAAGCGCCATGCTGGAGGCCATCGAAGACGCGCTGCACCGCGTTGATACAGA
>Ga0233427_10003903_pt1 | contig 12715 bp, 8 predicted proteins | sample SI_118_April2016_5_FD_179885 | JGI IMG/M metagenome (GOLD analysis project Ga0233427, IMG submission 179885) | Seawater microbial communities from Saanich Inlet, British Columbia, Canada - SI_118_April2016_100_MG | ecosystem: Environmental > Aquatic > Marine > Inlet | place: Canada: British...
GCCCAGGTGCTGCGTACCCGAGCCGGGTTGTCTACCTGATATCCTTTGGGCCAAACAGTTATTTGTACTGCGGGTGAGAATGCTCTATGGCGCCTTCGGCAGAAACATGAGATTTAGTCGCTCACCGACCTGAACCTGCGTTATCTCCGCGCATGGTGGGATTTTCGGCGCCGGTAGCATATCGTGCTCCCGCAAAATTGATCGAAAACAAAAATCCGCCAAGAAATGGTGTTGCTACATCGGCAACTCCCACCAAACGCCCATGATCAACGCGCAACGAGCCCCATGTCATGTCGGCAGTAAGATCAACATAACCTTCCAACGAGCCATCGGACATATTCAATGCCTTCAACACGCCGGCGCTACTGTCTGGCTCCTGCCCGATAACTACATAGCCGCTGTCCAGAAGGACTCCTGTCGTGTATACATCACCGCGTGTTTCTACCTCCCAGAGCACGCGTGATGATGCCATATCCGGACAGCTACCATCTATCTTATAGAACACGCTGTCTGCATCGTCTTTGGTTCCAATATAAATATCGCCACTGGCGTCCACCAGTGGAGACGCCCGCAGATCCCCCGAGATACCTGGTATTTCGCAACCGCCCTCCCAGGCAAACGAACAGGCGTTGCCCCACTTGTCGAAGCAGTAAAGCGTCTGGCGCAGGGCCGTGTAGATTCTTGTACGATCCCGGTTGAACTGGGGGCTGGATAAGCCGTCATAGTGGCTGGCGGTCGTGGGTGTATAACTCCAGCGCTCCGACCCAGACCAGGCATCGATTGCATAAATGCGGTTAGGCGTTGCCGCAGAAGATTCGCTTCCGCCGCCATCAGAGTTGACAAATACCGTCTTATCATCGACCAACGGGCTGTTGTAAAACTCCTGAGTGCCTGCGGTCGGTGAGAACTCCCACAACATCGTGCCATTGGCGCGATATGCTCGCACAGATCGGCCGCCCACAATGATCACATCAAATTCTGAGATTGCTGGTGTTATCTGACCAAGGTGATAAACGCCACCTTCACCGACGATCACACGCTCCCAAATCACCCTTGGCGTGCTGGCAGTTGGGTTTGAAAGTTTCACCAGTTTCAGGTGTGATCCTGAATGATCGCCACTGGGCCCAATACCAGATACGATTTCTTGAGCACGACCAGTTTCAGCCATAAAATAGATCGCGCCGCGCGAATCCAGCACAGCACTGCCTCGCACCTCACGGGTACCCAGGTCATAGCGCCAGACTTCGCTCATAGTCTTGAGATCAATCTTTGCCAGAAAATTATCACTGGCCACAGTGTGATTGGAGCCGCCTGCGGTCCCAACGTAGGCATAGCGTCCCACTATGGTTGGTGTTGAATAGTAGTAGTTCGCGCTTCCATGCGAGTAAATCTTTATTCCGTCACAGCCAGCGACCCCGGTGATGGGGTTACGGATACCGTAGACGTCATAACGACGTCCACCTTTGCTGAATCTGCCGCTGATCAAATTGCCAGCAAACTCCAGATCGAAGGTGGTTCCGGCACTCGTCATTCTTAATGCCAGGCCGGTGCTGTCTCGATGCGCACGAAACGTTGACCAACTCCCGCGGTCGACTTCCATCCGGCCCCGTACGAGTCCCACGCTCTCGCTCAGTATTTCTAATGAACGGTTCTCATTTCCAATCTTCAGGCAATAGCTACCGATCAAGGGGGTGCCGGCTGCGGTGCAGGCACCGGCGCTGCCGAAAAATGCCGCCTCTGCCCCTGTGGGAAGACTTCCAGAGACACCATCAGCTATATACCCTGTAACCGAAACTCCAGATTCCACATAGATATCGAATGCGAGATAACCCACAACTGGATCTTCATCTATAAATACTTCGGCAATTCCGTTACCTCTGCCATCAGGATGCCAGTCTCCCGTAAACTCCCAGCCCTTGGCCATTCCAGCGACGACGCTCACGATGGCTGTAGCGGAAGCATCATCCGTCACAACTTCAAATGACATCTCCCCAAAATCTCCGGGGAAAGCCATCACGTCAGTACAGTACTTAACGGCGAAAGCGTTCAAAGGGAACGCCAGCCCCATTAATAACAGTGCACGAGCAACTTTGGCGAATAAGCGTAAGGTAGATCCCATGACTCCTTCCTTTTTGATCAGCAACTCAGGCTGATAAATCGTTAACCAACTCATGAGTCACGATAATCAACCAGTCGCGTCCTTGCTGTGATGGCCGTCACCTGGAATCAGAATTAACCCTCTACGCCCTTACTGGGCATACTGGCTCAAAGGAGAGACGGGGCAGATACCCCCCCCGTTGAAGGGAGTTCAGTTCAGCAGCTGATCCAGGATACCGGCTGCTTTGGTAGGGCCATCCTCAGAACTCATATGCGCCGAAGTGGCCTGAAGTCGCTCATGTATCTCCTGGTTGGTCAGAAACACTGCTTTGGGACCGAGCTTCTCGTAAGCCTGTGCGATACCGGCCGAATTGAGTGCTGGCCTGAAGGCAGTGTCTGTTTCCATCGATTTTCAAAAAACTGATAAAGTCCTTTGCGATTGCAGCGATTTTTCTGAAAACGCAATCGGTTTAGGATTCAGGCCTTGCTGGTAATAACCCAGACTGCTGATTTAACGAGAGGAGAAACCGCATCGTGACCATACCCTGGCTCGACTGGGCCAGTCTGATGATCCGCTGGCTGCATCTGGTAGCCGGCATCGCCTGGATTGGCACGTCTTTTTACTTTATATGGTTGGATCAGAGTCTGCGTGCCCGCGAGGGCCTTGCCAAAGGGGTGGCGGGCGAATCGTGGAGCGTGCACGGCGGGGGTTTTTACCACGTACAAAAATACGCGGTGGCGCCCGAGGTGATGCCCACTGAGCTGCACTGGTTTAAGTACGAGGCCTACTTCACCTGGCTCTCAGGATTCGCGCTGCTCGTTGTCACCTACTACTTCAGTGCCAGCAGTTACCTGATTGACCCAGGCCGCGCTGACCTCGCGCCAATCACAGCGATTGGTACCAGCCTGGCCTTTCTTATTGGCAGTTGGCTTATCTACGAGGCGCTGTGCCGCTGCCCCATAGGACGCTCAACGGCGGCACTTGCCTTATCGGTATTTGCACTGATCATTGTCAGCGCCTACCTGCTGACCCAGATCTTCAGCGACCGCGCGGCCTTCTTACATGTGGGTGCACTCATCGGCACGATCATGTCGGCCAACGTGTTCGTGGTGATCATTCCCAATCAGAAAAAGGTCGTGGCTGATCTCGTCGCGGGCAACACCCCGGATCCAGCACTCGGCGCTCAGGCCAAACAACGCTCGCTGCACAACAACTACCTCACCCTGCCGGTGCTGCTGCTGATGATGAGTGCGCATTACCCGATGCTCTTCTCTGGCGGTTCGATGTGGGGTTGGTTGGTGATCAGCTTTATCGTTGTGGCGGGTGGCGTGATCCGCCACTTCTTCAATACCCACCATGGCGGCGGGCGTGGCCTGGCGCTTGCCTGGCAGTGGCCGCTGGCGGTACTGCTGGCACTGGGGTTGATATTTTTTATCGCCACACGTGGCCCGGCGGTATCGACCAGCGTTGTGAGCGACGCACGTGCCCTGCAGATCGTTACCGCCCACTGCGCTGGCTGCCATGCTGCCCAACCCATCAATCCCGCCTTCAGCGCACCCCCGGCCGGCATCGTATTGGACAATCTTGATACCTTGCATCGCTACCGGGAGCGGGTGCTGGCCCAGGCTGTTACCAGCCAGGCGATGCCGCTGGGCAACACCAGCGGCATGACGCCGACCGAGCGCGGCGAACTGGGCCAGTGGCTGAAGACGCAAAAGCCCTGATTTGCCGTTATTCCAGCTAAATCAAGGGCTGCTTTACCGGTTTGTGTCCTGGTGAACGGCAAAGAACCGCGCTTGATGTAAAGTAACCGCATACGCTTTGGCCAAGCGTGTACAGGTTATGCATAACTGGAGTCGATATATCCTGGCGCTCCTGGCGAGTGCCACACTGACCGCGTTATCGGTATCCGCGGTGGCAGAAACACGCGGCCTGGTTGTGGCTGCCCCAGAAACGGGCGAGACCGTCGTTGAGTATGAAGGCAGTTACGCGCTGCTGATCGGCGCCGCCGATTACCAGAACAACGCCTGGCCGGATCTTGAGAGCGTACCCGGCGAGCTCGCCCGGGTCGAATCGGTACTGCAGGAGCACGGCTTCACGGTGGAGAAACACCTCAACCCCACCGGTGAGGAGCTCGAAGACCTCTACGAAGAGTTTCTCGATCGCTACGGCTACGATGTCCCCAACCGCCTGGTGTTTTTTTACTCCGGCCACGGCTGGACTACCAAGAACAACAAACGCGGCTTTTTGGTGCCGGTCGATGCGCCCGACCCGGTAAAACAAAGACGCGATTTTCGGGCCAAGGCACTGTCGATGACCCGGATCCTTGCCGGTGCGCGCGACTCCGAGGCCAACCACGTCCTTTATCTTTTTGATTCGTGCTTCTCGGGCACTATCTTTAAAACCAAGGCACTGCCCAAAGACCCCCCGCACATCACCACCGCACTGGGGCTGCCGGTGCGCCAGTTCATCACTGCCGGCGGGGCCAAGGACCAGGTGCCCTCGCGCAGCACCTTTACCCCCGCCTTTGTGGATGCGCTGGTACTGGGCCGCGGTGATCTCAACAAAGACGGTTATGTAAGTGGTACCGAGCTTGGCCTTTACCTGCAGCAGGAAGTCCCCCGCCATACCCGCCAGACCCCACAGTTCGGCAAGATTGCCGATTACGACCTGTCGCGTGGTGACTTCATCTTTGCCCTGCCCCAGGCACAAATGGCCAAGGCGACGCCGGCCAAAGTCGATAGCGCGGCCATGGCAGCCCAGGAAAAACTGCTGGATCTTGAGTTCTGGAAAACCGTACGGGCAAGCAACGACGCGGAGATGTTGCAGGCCTACCTCGATGCCTTTCCCGATGGGGTCTATGCCAAGCTGGCCAAACTGATGCTGGCCAAGCTCAAAGCCTCGCCGGCCAAGGAATTGACCTCGGATGATGTCTGAGCGTACAACTCTGATCCGCCTCGCAGCCTTGTGCCTGGCGCTTGCGCCGCTGCCAGTGGCCTTTGCCTTCAGCGAAACTGACCTTGCCACCCTGAAAGAGACCGGCTCGTGCAGCGGGTGTGACCTCGCCGGTGCTGATCTTTACGAGGCGGATCTGTTTCAGGCTGACCTGTCCCTTTCCGACCTGAGCGGCGCCGACCTGACCGCAGCCGACCTGACCCTGGCTAACTTAAGGGGCGTCGACCTGCGTGGTGCCATTCTTGATGAGACCAATCTCTCAGGTGCCAACCTGGCTAAAGTCCTGCTCGATAAGAATGCCCTTGCTGGCGCCATCTTTGACTCGGAGCGCACCCGCACCACGCTGGGCTTTAAGGATCTGAAGCTCGGCATGAACGCGGTGGAAGTAGCGCAATACTGTTCGATCACCAATATCGATGGCAAAGCCAGTGACCTTGCCAACCTGATCACCTCAAAAACCGACACGCTTGAAGGTGCCTGCTTTGACAATGCCGACATGCCCTTTGCCTTCAAGTTCTCCGGCGGCGGAACAACCGGAGTGCTCAGCTTCCTTAAGGTGGGTATCGCCGCCTACACCGACGAGAACCACCACAAGTTCATCGATCTGCTGGCTAAAAAGTACGAGCCCGTGCGCAGCTATACCGCGGCCGATGTCGCAATCTTCAACAAGGACCGCAGCCGCAAAAACCAGAGCCTCGATACCATCTTTGCGAACGGCCAGGTCACACTGTCGGTAGTGGGCGAAGGTGCCGGTCTACAGATGCTGCTGAGTTACCGCGACATAGAACAGGGACGGCGCTTCCTTAAGCTTAAGGGTGACCTGGCGCCGGTGGATCTGGCCCACCTACTGCCGATCACCACAGACCTTTACAAACTGGTGGGCAACTACAAGCTCAAAGGTATCGGCGCCAAGGGCACCAACTCCAACCACGGGCGCATCGATACCGCCTACCTTGAGATCGACGCTTTTGAAAACGAACTGGCCGGAGAACTGGTGATATCCGGACATGGCATGAGTGGGCGCTTTCGTATCATCGGCATCGAGAAAATCTTCGGCAACCGCCTGACGGTTCAGCTCGAGCCCGTAACCGGCACCATCCCCGATGGCAGGCCGCTTCGAATGTCTCTTGAGTTCTCTGAAGACGGTAACAGTTTCACCGGCAAATGGACCAACTGGTTCAACAAAAGTCGCCGGCCGGATGATTTTAAGGGCTCGCGCAGCCAGTCCTTCTGGCAGACCGCCATGAGTCACAACCGCATCGACATGTACCAGGCCTACCTGCGGCTGCGCCCGGGCGGTATCTACAGCGCTATTGCCCGTAGCAGAATCACCGCACTGGGTGGAACCTTGCCTGCACCTTCAGCGCCAACAGTATCTGTTGCTGCATCAACATCACCCAGTACACCAACCACCACAATCACCACCACCACAACCGCAACGACTGTTGATCCTCTGGTGGGGATTTGGCATTGGAAAGCCAGCGCCTGGACTTCCGTGGACCATTGCTACCTCGCCATCGGGATGGGTGATGATGGAGAGCTTAAAGCCAAGGGGTGGGAAACGCATCGTAAAGGTGATGTAGATGGCACCATGGAGCAGATCATTGAATATGGTGCGGGGCGTGCGATTGTTGGGATGCGCGATCTTGCGATCACCCGAACCGCCGATCAGGCGTATTTGTGGCGATCGGATAAACGGTTGCCCACGTTCAGCCCGGGGACTGGCGCAGGCGGAGCTTTTCTTGCCCCGGATATGGCCGGCCGACTTGCGCTCGAGGCCGAACAAACCTCTCTCTACGCAAATAGCCGAGTTTGTCGAAAACCAAAAATAGAGCCTGCACCTGGCACGTACCAAAAACTCACCCTCGAAGAAGCCCTGGCCCTGGAGTTGCCCCCGGAGCTACTCCAAGACTTCCCCTCACCCTTTGCAACCGAGGGGCCGCAAGTTGCCAGTGTGCCAAAGGCCAGTGCAACTGTGTCACCCAGCACACCAACACCAGCCACCACAGCACCTGTTGATCCTTTGGTGGGGGTTTGGGTGCGCACCGGGTCGGACATTGCCTGGACCAATGAATGCTGGCTCTTGGTCGGTCAAACTGAAGACGGGATTCTTATCGGTAAAGCGCAGGATTCGACACGAAAGCATCGAGGGAATTTCTCTGACAAAGGGAAAAACATTCATTTGCAGGACGGGTACGCTTTTGGCCTGAAAGAAATCTCTTTTGAGCGCCAGTCAAAAATCAATTATCTATGGTCTTCAAAATCGAACCCGTTCAAATCAGCGAGCTCCATAGATCCCGCTATGAGCGGAAGGATATCCATCCAGCTTAATGAGCAAGGGTCCGATTATCTGGTGAGTAAAGGACTTTTATGTCGTAAAAGGCAGTCTCAATCTCCGGCGAAGTTTCGCAGACTAACTATTGCAGAAGCACTCGAGCTTACTTTGCATCCAGATCTCCTGAAAGATTTCCCCTCACCCTTTGCAACCGAGGGGCCGCAAGTTGCCAGTGTGCCAAAGGCAACGGCCAGTGCAATACCTACATCAGTCATACCAACCACCACCACAACAACCGCAACGGCTGTTGATCCTCTGGTGGGGGTTTGGCGTTACAAGCCGGCAGGCGCAGAACTGACGGCACACCTCATCGTCGGCATGGATGATCGGGGCGGGCTCGCAGGCTTTCAGTGGCATTCATCCGACACTCAAGCACTGACCTATGGTTTTCGTGAAATCAGTATCGAATCCCTATCTGATGGATCCTACAGTTGGCACACGGATCAGCCCGTCTCCATCCCTGTGAATCTAACTTGGCCACTGCGTGATGCTGTCAAAGAGGGCAAATTCTGGCCTGATGAGGCGAAAGCCGATCTATCAGCAATCACTTCCAGTAAGGCGTTGTTCGCTACTTCGGCAGGACACTCAGACCGTCAGCCCTTGAAAAAACTCTCCTATGAAGAAGCCGTCTCCCTGAAGTTACCGCCGCAGGTGCCAAAAGACTTCCCCTCACCTTTTGCAACCGAGGGAAAACAAGTTGTCAGTGTGCCAAAGGCAAATGCCAGTGCGTCGGCAACGCCTAGCGCCACAACAACCACCACCGCAACAACCGCAACGGCTGTTGATCCGCTGGTGGGGATTTGGCATTGGCAGGGCGGCGTTTTCGGAAATATTGATCACTGCTACATCGCTGTCGGCATGCACCCCAACGGAGATCTTGAAGCGAAGGCTTGGGAGACTCATCGAATCGATGATTTAAAGGGCCCATTCATCAGCGAGTTTATCGAAGGATCCAGCATCGTTGGTTTGCGTGATCTTGTGATTCAAAAACGTCTGGATAAAACCTACGCTTGGGAATCGACCACAGAGGTCCCGGGGGTCAACGAAGGAGCGGCGGGAAATATTTGGGTAGCACCGGCAATGTCGGGCGTACTCAAGATTCGGACTGGAGCCGCTGGGATAAACGTAGAAACCAATAATCGTGTTTGTCGAAAGATTACCGCAGACCCCGTATCAGGCGCGTTTCGTCGAGTGCCGACCGAAGAGGCTCTGGCACTGGAGTTGCCGCCAGAGTTGTTAGAAGGCTTCCCCTCGCCGTTTCAGGAAGGCACCCAATGGTCCGGTGATCTTGCTACAGAAATAACGGGCGCGGCACAAACGACTGGCGCGACGCCGGACTCTAACGACTCCGACCAACGTTAGACCGTGGTGTTACGTTTGTAGATTTGCGTGACCGCCATCACTGCACCTTAAAAATACCTCTGTCAGGCTTACCGTGAAATACAACGGTATGCCAGATGAACAATCGAAACACCCAAGGTGGGTTTACCCTGATCGAGCTGATCATCGTAGTAGCAGTCATTGGTGTACTGACGGCTGTTGCGATTCCCAGCTACCAAGACTATGTTGCCCGCGCACAGGTTTCAGAGGCGTTTGTTTTAAGTGCACCGGTACGCAGAGCACATGAAGAATTTTTTATGATGCACGGCAAGTGGGCAATAGGCCATTCGAGCCCGGGATATGTAGGTCTCGGGTCATCTTATAGTTGTTTTAGATGCTATAGCGGAAAGTATGTATATGGTATGCACACCTCTGCATCGCCAACCGTATGGGGGGGGACAGGCGGTGTGGTTATTGTCTATTTTGGTGAGGATGCAAGCAAAAGTATCTACGATAAAGAAATGGCTTTTGTTGCGAAAAACAATGGCGATTCTATCTCATGGATTTGTAAACCATATCCTGGATCAGGTAAAGCAATAGATATGAAATATTTACCGGATTCGTGCTCGAGCACCCTTTGAGCTCCGATACCATGATCTGGTCCTATCGAATAAATACCAAGGCCGAGAACCCGGCATGGGCAGCTCATTACTATGAACGGTGCCTTGGTGGTACATTGTCGCTATACGCTGGCCCGGATCACTTAAGTGGGTTCGCCGGCCGACGGGAGGTATCTTGGTTATGAAAAAACTTGTAAGCAGCATCATCGCTGTTCTTGTTGCCGCTCTGGCTATGCCAGTGGCTGCGCAGCAGCTTACTTTTCATTATGGGTTTATCGGCCAGCACGATGATCAGGAGTTGTATGTAGTTGAAAACAGTGTAGCTGTTGCTTCCGGCGCTAAGTTAAAACTGAACTTTGAGTACCCCACCGGCAGCTGGTTTTACGTGTGCTACCTGTCGAGTACCGATGACTATGCGTTGTTGTATGCCTCCGCCACCGGCACTGACGCAAACGATAAGACCACCTTTGATACCCTGGGCTGGCTGGCGTTGGATCAGAACGTGGGCACCGAGACTTTTACCCTTGTCGCGAGTGAAAAACGTCTGGAGAGCTTCGAGGAGTTGCTCGATAACTACGCCAAGGCCAGCGGCAAAAGCCGCAAACGCTTTGCCAAACGTATTGCGCGGGCCTTGCAGGATCTGCCGGGGCAGCTTGCCGGGCCATCAGGGATACAGCTTGCCCAGCGTCTCGACAAACCGGTGATGGGCGGGGTGACCTTTCGCGGTGTCACCAGCGATGACTTGTCCCCGCACAGCCTCAGCCACAAAGCCAGCGGTGATCGCATCGCGCAGGCTGTCTTCACCATAGACCACCAGTAAAGCAATTTGGAACAACCCGTTCTTTCGCTTCGCACCCTGCTGATCGGCAACGCCCTGGCGCTGGCCCTTGTGCTGGGATTGCAGGCGCTCTTTCCCACGACGCTGCTCGATTTTGAACTGCGGATAATCGACAGCCGCTTTCGGGTGCGACAGGCACTTGATCTGGCGCCTGCCTTCAGCGAACAGTTGGTGCATATCAATATCGATAACTACGCCAAGGCCCAGTCGGGGGCTCCGCTATGGGAAAAACAAACCTACGCCCGGCTCATAAACAACATTGCTGCAGCACAGCCTGAAGCCATTGCCTGCGATATCATGTTTGTGAACTGGGCCGAGCAGTCCGGCAACGAAGCCTTGGTGCAGGCGGCAATTAACGCAGGCAACCTGGTCAGCCCGTTTCTTGTAGACCCATCGCCTGATGCGGCCAGAGCCCCTGCGGCTTTGGCACTGGATGCCAACCCCCGGCTCGCACCGGGCAAGGCGCCCCACGCCAGTGGCGTTCTGGTAGCGCCTTTTGATGCCCTGATGGAGCAATCAGCCGGGCTCGGTTTTGTTAACCTGCAACCCGATCCCGATGGGGTGATCCGCCGGGTACCGTTACTGATGGAGCTCGATGGGGCGCTGGTACCGTCTTTTTTTCTGCAAGCGCTGGCGGTACAACTGGATTACGATCTTGAGCAGATAGAAGTGTCCAATCGCTCGCAGGTGGTGCTGCACAACTTTCCCAAACCCGACACGGGCATGGCACGTGATCTTACGCTGCCGCTTGATCGCGACGGTAATCTTCTGGTCAACTACGCCGGACCACTGGATATTGCTATTTACCCAAATTCCTACAGTGCCTGGAACCTGCTGACGGCAAACACCACACTGGATTTTTCGGGCAAGTTGGTTTTTCTTGCCGATACATCAACACAGGCCAGCCAGTATGGTGACGTCAGCCCCACCCCGCTGGATAATACCTTTCCACGGGCCTACATCTGGTCTAACGCTGCCAGTATGCTGCTGACCGACGCTTTTATTACTCCGGTGCCGTACGGCTTCGCGATCTTTATGACCGTGCTGTTGGGGGGGTTACTGGTCTTTGCCGCGTGGCATCTGCGAACGCTTTGGTTCAGCACAGCCGCACTGGGGATGCTCGTGATGTATGTCGCTGTTGCCTTTGGCGCCTTTGCCCAAGGCGGCTGGCTGCTGCCAGTACTACCGGTGTTGATACCTCTGGTTGTAATGTATCTTTTTTCCAGCATGTACCGCTACGCCCAGCTGGAGCACTACGAGGGCGTACTTGAGGGGAGTCTAAAGAGTTACCTCTCGCCGCGTCTGATGGATCAGATCCGCAGCGACCCGGACATTCTCAAACTCGGCGGCGCGCGTAAGCGCATCACCGTGATGTTCAGTGATATTGTGGATTTCACGGCGTTTTCCGACCAGGCTGACCCGCAGGAGATACAGGATGTACTGGAGACGTACTTTGGTGATTCTGCGTCAGTCATATTCGCCCAAGATGGCGTGATCGATAAATACATGGGCGACGGCATTCTCGCTTTTTTTGAAAACGACAGCGATGACATCACCAGCGCTTCGCGGGCCGTCACCTGCGCCCTGCAACTACAGGCACGGGCCCAAGAGCTTGATCAGCACTACCGTGAACAAAACCGCTTTCCGTTTGCTATTCGCGTTGGCTTGGCCACCGGCTACGCCAAGGTGGGCAATATTGGCCCGGTCGAAAAAATAGATTACACCGTCATCGGCAGCGTGGTGAACCTGGCCTCAAGGCTACAAAGCGCTGGCGATCCAGGGAGTGTGATCATCGATGAGGACACCTGCTTTTTCGTTAAGGCCGCTCATACAGTCACGAGCCTTGGAGCGCAAGATCTCAAAGGATTTTCTCGGCCAGTAGAGATCTTCTCAGTCAGTACTGACTGATCGTTGCCGCTCGATTTTTCTTCAAGTTGCACTGCGTCCCAAGAAGCACTGATGCTCTCAACGCGCCAGCGCGGCCATACCATAATCACATTGTCAGGTAAGCCACGGTTGGCGACTTTCAGCACTGCGATATTGCAGGTAACCCGTCAATAATTAATGCAGATAAACAAAGAAGGTAGCGCTACACCCCTGGCCTTGAGCCAGTTACCAATGTATGACTGGCCGGAGATTGCAACGGCCACCAATGCCCTGTGGGGTGCCATTCGCGATGCTTTCAACCAACGCGATATCCGTGCGCCCACCACGCTGGATCGCTCACTCTCTCGCGAGCAGGTCTGGCTTTCAAAGCAGTTGCTGCTGAGCCAGACCTGCGGGCTGCCGCTGGTCCAAACTCTGGGTAAACGGGTAAAAGTGCTGGGCAGTTTTGCATACCAGGGTATCGCGCCGGCAGGTGAATATCACAGCGTGATTATTGCCCGGGCCGATAACGGCAAAAACCTTGCCTCACTGCAGGGCAAGCGTGTCGCCATCAACGGCGCCGATTCTTACTCCGGGTGTCTGGCCCTTAAATGCGCAGTGGCACCGTTTACCCCTGGCGATGGTTTTTTCAGCGAGGTGCTGATCACGGGCAGCCACCGCGA
>Ga0233427_10003904_pt1 | contig 12714 bp, 10 predicted proteins | sample SI_118_April2016_5_FD_179885 | JGI IMG/M metagenome (GOLD analysis project Ga0233427, IMG submission 179885) | Seawater microbial communities from Saanich Inlet, British Columbia, Canada - SI_118_April2016_100_MG | ecosystem: Environmental > Aquatic > Marine > Inlet | place: Canada: British...
CGCTGGGCCGATAAAGCGCTCAGGATTCCACCAGAACGAAGGACATGATGTTGAACAACAGGCGCACAAAATACATTCGTACAGGCCGTCCAGTTTTTCACGCTCTTCAGGTGACTGCAAACGCTCAATTGCAGGCTTAGGCTCGTTATTAATAAGGAAAGGCTTAACCTTCTCATACTGCTTGTAGAAGATAGTCATATCTACCACAAGATCACGAACCACTGGCAAGCCAGGTAGCGGGCGCAGCACCAATTTGTTATTTTTAACAGTTTCCGACAGCGCGGTAATACAGGCTAGGCCATTTTTACCATTCATGTTCATACCATCGGAACCACAAACACCTTCACGGCAGGAACGACGATAGGCAATTGACGGGTCTTGTGCCTTCATTTGTTCCAACACATCCAGCACCATCAAATCCTTACCACCGGTGTCGAACTGTACGTCTTGCATGTACGGTGCAGTATCGGTGTCAGGGTTATAGCGATAAAGACTAACTGTAAGCATAGTGTGTCTTCCGATTAGTAATTACGTTCTTGGGGTTCAAAGGTATCAACAGTCTTCGGCGAGAAATTCACATCACGCTTAGATACCTTTTTCTCACCCGGCATATAGAAGGAGTGGCATAACCAGTTTTCATCATCACGTTCCTGATAATCATCACGGGCGTGAGCGCCTCGGCTTTCTTTACGCTCTTCAGCGGTAATCGCAGTTGCTTCAGCTACTTCAAACAGGTTTTGTAATTCCAATGCTTCAATACGGTTAGTATTGTAGGCGCTGGATTTATCAGCCAGCTCAAGGTTGTCCATACGAACACGGAGCTCAGCCAGTTGCTTGATGCCTTCTTTCATGAAATCGCCATGACGGAAGACACCAAAGTAGTTTTGCATAATTCTTTGCAGCTCTTTACGCAGATCAGCAGCATTTTCGCCACCGGTACTCGTATTCAGTTTGTTCAAACGAGCCAAAGCAAATTCCAAATCAGCATCTGTTGCATCACGGTGTTCTACACCGTCACGCAATTGCTTCTCAATGAACAACCCAGAAGCACGACCGAATACCACCAAGTCAAGCAATGAATTACCACCTAGACGGTTAGCACCATGTACGGATACACAAGCAACCTCGCCACAGGCATAGAAGCCTTCAATAATTTTATCGTTGCCGTTTTCATCACGCGTAATAGCCTGACCGTTAATATTAGTCGCAATACCACCCATCATATAGTGACACGTTGGCACAACAGGCACTGGCGCAACAACTGGATCAACCTGTGCAAAGGTACGTGATAATTCACAAATACCCGGCAGACGGCTTTCCAGAACTTCTTCACCTAGATGATCAAGTTTCAAATGAACGTGATCACCATCAGGCCCGCAACCACGGCCCTCAAGAATTTCTTTAACCATAGATCGTGCCACAACGTCACGACCTGCAAGGTCTTTTGCGTTGGGTGCATAGCGCTCCATGAAACGTTCGCCATCTTTATTAACTAGATAGCCACCTTCTCCGCGGCAACCTTCGGTTACCAGTACACCAGCGCCGGCAATACCGGTTGGGTGGAACTGCCACATTTCTATGTCCTGTACGCCAAAACCCGCACGCAATGACATACCAACACCGTCACCCGTGTTAATGTGCGCATTAGTGGTCGAAGCGTACATACGACCAGCACCACCAGTCGCGAAGACAGTCGCTTTGGCTTTTACGTAAACGGTTTCACCCGTTTCCATGCAGATGGCAATAACACCAACCACTACGCCATCTTCGTTCTTAACAATATCTGTGGCAAACCACTCATTAAGGAAGACTGTTTCGTTCTTCATATTGCCTTGATACAGGGCATGTAATAGAGCGTGGCCGGTGCGATCAGCTGCGGCACAGGTACGCGCTGCCTGACCACCTTTACCGTAGTCCTTGGACTGACCACCAAAAGGACGCTGATAAATACGACCTTCTTCAGTACGTGAGAACGGCATACCCATGTGCTCAAGCTCATAAACCGCTTCTGGGCCTACGCTACACATATACTCAATTGCGTCCTGATCACCAATGTAATCGGCACCTTTTACAGTGTCGTACATATGCCAACGCCAATCATCATTTGGATCATTACTTGCGATTGCACAGGTAATACCACCCTGCGCCGATACCGTGTGAGAACGAGTCGGAAAAACCTTTGTGATAACCGCTGTCTTATAACCCGATTGGGCCAGCTCAAGTGCGGCACGCATACCAGCGCCACCACCACCTACGATCACAGCGTCGTAATTCAGTGTTCTGATATTCGCCATTAGTTAACACTCCACAAAATATCGATACCCCAGATAAAGTAGACAAACAGCACTAGCGCAGAGGCACATAGAAAAAGAAAACGCACCTTAGTGGCACACTTACCCAATGCCATAGGTGTCAGGTAGTCCGTTGCGATTGTCCAGATACCAACCCAAGCATGGGCAATCAGTGACAACAACGCCAACAGGCTGAAGATACGCATAGCAGTGCAGGAGAATAATTCGCTCCACTGCGCATAAGTCGTTTCTGGCGAACAAATGACCCAGGCCGCCAAAAAGACTGTGTAGGCAGCTAAAATAACTGCGCTCACACGTTGAATAATCCAGTCAGACAAGCCGCTACGGCCAAAACTGGTGACTTGAGTTACCATATGCTAACTCCCAACAAAATAATAACAACTGCGGAAATAACTAACACCAACTTGGCACCAACACGCGCACCTTCTAATGTTTCGCCAATGCCCATATCCATCAACAAATGCTTGCACCCAGCGACTAAGTGATAAACCAATGCTGATAAAACGCCCCATAACATCAGCTTAGCAAAAACACTCTCTAGGCACTCCTGAACCGCCATGAATCCCTCTTCTGAGGCAAGCGTTTTATCCAGCACATACATCAGCAAGGCAATACCAACAAAAACGATAAGGCCTGAGATACGGTGCAAAATAGAAGCGATTGCAGGGAGCGGTTGTTTAATCGTAAAAAGATCCAAATTGACCGGTCTTTTATTGTTCACCTTAAATTACCCTAAGTAAATTAACGAAAGCAGGCTGCCTAATGAATTATTGTTTTTTTATTCAGCAACCTGAAGCACAGGGACTATAACTTACCCCCTCTATAAACCCGAATAGAATTTTTCTATAAAGAGTATTCATGAGGTTTATGGGCAAAGATGGCGCCTCCCGCAAGCGGCCTATCATACTACCCCACCGCATCGAGATAAACTGCAAATTAACGACGTTATTACATCCCAGGTGTGAAGCTATTTTTAGTCAGTAAATTTGACAAAAATATTTTGCCTTATATAGTGGTCGGCCTTCGCATGAAAGAGGCGAGCAACTCAGCGTTAAAACATCTGGTATATAATGCAACCACTGATCCGCATTAACCAAAGCAACGCATGCCCTAAAGAATTGATTTTAAAGAGAGTAACGCACATGACTGATAGAAAAGCGTATCTAAGTATTGACGGCCTAGATGAGAAAATCGAGTTATCAATCTCATCCGGCAGCATCGGCCCAGATGTTATTGATGTAAGCCCACTAAGCGCTAACGGCTACTTCACCTATGATCCAGGTTTTGTTTCAACCGCAGCCTGTGAATCAGCAATTACTTATATCGATGGCGGTAAAGGCGTTCTATTACACCGCGGTTATCCTATTGATCAGCTAGCCGAAGGCTCCGATTACCTAGAGCTATGCTACTTACTATTTTACGGAAAGCTGCCAAGCACAGAAGAAAAGGCAGAATACAGCGCCACCATTCAGAACCATACCATGGTGCACGAGCAAGTAAGCCACTTCTTTAACGGCTTCCGTCGCGACGCACACCCAATGGCCATCATGTGTGGTGTGGTTGGTGCTCTGGCCTCTTTCTACCATGAAAGCACTGACCTGACTTGCGAAAATGACCGTGCGACAACGGCGCATCGCCTAGTTGCCAAGATCCCAACACTGGCTGCCATGTGTTACAAATATTCTATTGGCCAACCCTTCGTGCATCCTCACAATGATTTGGATTACGCCAGCAACTTCCTCAACATGATGTTCAGTACACCCTGTGAAGACTATCAAGTTAACCCTGTTTTCGCCAAGGCAATGGACCGTATCTTTATGCTACACGCGGATCATGAACAAAATGCGTCAACCTCTACAGTACGTCTGGCTGGCTCTAGTGGTGCCAACCCATACGCTTGTATTGCCGCTGGCATTACCGCTCTATGGGGACCTGCTCACGGCGGCGCTAACGAAGCCTGCCTGAACATGCTGGAAGAAATTGGCGACGAATCACGCGTAGAAGAGTTTATTGCTCGCGCCAAGGATAAAAACGACCCATTCCGCCTTATGGGTTTCGGTCACCGCGTTTATAAGAACCGTGACCCTCGCGCCACAGTGATGCAAAAGACCTGTGACGAAGTATTGGCGCAGCTAGGCCGTAGCGACGACCCACTATTCAAAATTGCCCGTAAACTGGAAAAAGCCGCACTGGAAGATGAATACTTCATCGCCAAGAAGCTCTATCCAAACGTCGACTTCTACTCTGGCATCGTACTGCGTGCGATTGGTATTCCAACCAGCATGTTCACGGTTATCTTCGCGGTATCTCGCACCATCGGCTGGATCAGCCACTGGAACGAAATGGTTAGCGAACCACACCGTATCGGTCGCCCTCGCCAGCTTTACACCGGCGAAACAGAACGCGATCTGCCATAGAGCTAAGCGCTTTACGGATCACAAAAAAGGCCAGCATATGCTGGCCTTTTTTATTGCAAAATTATTGTACTAAAGAGAAAGTGCCTTAACCTAACCCTATTAGCACTTAACTTTATTTAATTGTATATGATGGCAATATGAGACCTCAGCATACATAAATGATTAATTGGAAACAGGCCCAATCCGTTTCGATGCCAAACTTAAAGCCTTCAACTAAAACGATTTCGCTCAGACTACCCGAAGGATTATTGAACAGCATTAAAATTGAAGCCAATAAGCGAGATATGCCCTATCCATCGCTCATCAAATCCTGGCTCGCCAATGATGTTAAACAGAGCCGCAATGCCTGATGGAGTGCTAACGCGCTGCTCTACGGAAAATTATTCTACGGTGAAACTTCAGCATGTTTAATTTTTATTCTTCAATTTTAAAATCAGCCGTCAGGCTAGCTTTGTATTTAATCTCATCAAAAGAAGTGGATTGCGACTCTGCTACATTACCAGAAGTTCGGATCCCCAACTTTGGCTGGGCATAGGTACCTCCATGTAACCCTAGATACACTGTATATTTACACAGTTTATTTAATGATTGTCAAATTTTGTGCGCGGTTTATACTAAAAAAATGCGTAATAACATTCTCGCGTTGTTAAAACCTCTTTAAGTTTCAATAGGTTAGATGCAAACAAGGATTGATATTGCGCATAGGCAAGGGAGATATTGCGCACGCTCACTTTGCTCAGAAAGGATTCTGGAGCAACCTCTAAAAATCCTTTCAAATCAATAATCTAAAAGAAGTTTGCCGAATATCAAAATCGGCAAAATGAGCATGCGCAGTATACAAATGTTAGCCATCAAATAGTACAAGGAGAAGTCATGGCAAATGAATTACCGTATTTACCTTCATACAAGAATGTAGGGCCGTTGTTCAAAAAAATTATGACAGCGAAGATTCCTGAAACATTCACTCAAAAATTTCTATATGACACCATAGGAATAAAAGGAACTGGAGATCGACCGCTAATAACTCTACTAAAGGCTCTTCAGTTTTTAGATGGCAGTGGGAAGCCTACAACTAGGTACTCAACTCTAAAGAATGACAAAATTGCAGGAGTAGAAATAGCTAGAGGTATCAAAGAGGCTTACAAGCCTCTTTTTGATGCTAACGAAAAGGCTCATGAATTAGCGCCAAGTGATCTAAAGGGCTTGGTTGCCCAAGTATCAGGCGCAGACACAAACACTACTGCAAAAATTGTTGGGACTCTGAAAGCCTTATTGAGGGTTGCAGATTTCAACTCAGAAGAACAACTTGTCGAGGATGAAATTATTCAGGAAGGAGCAGCCGGTGAATCAGCGGCTCCTGAGGCGGTTATGAACATCGGCAAAGCTGGAAAAGGGATGAGGCCGGAATTCCACTACAACATTCAAGTTCATTTGCCTTCAAATGGCAATGAAGAAACCTATATGAATATTTTTAACGCTATTCGCAAGGTCTTCGAATGAGTAGTGATGCAACTCTAGCCTTATATTTGATGCTTGGCCAAACAGCCAGCAAGCATTCCAGTGAGCATCCTAGCGTCGTAGATGGCAAACCGCTAATGATATCGGATAACTACGATCTAGCTTCTTCATTGCCAGAAACTGTTAAGAACGCTAATCATGCGATAGAAGGCTACCGCCTTTTCTTTGTGTTCGAAACCTACCTGAAAGATTTCGTCATTCAAACTCTTACTAAAGATGGTAAGGAGCAGTGGTGGGACAAGATACCAAAGGATGTCCAGGACGAGATTACTAAGCTAGAAGATACCGAAGAAATGAAAAGCTGGATGTCACTCGGATCTAGAGATAAGTCTGCATTAATGACTTACCCACAGCTACTTCGGGTTATCGATGTATGTTGGAAAGATTACTTTCAAGATGTTATTCGCGACAAGGCACTTGTTCAAGAGGCGCGTCTAATTTCACACTTAAGAAATACGCTATGTCACATGACTTGCATTAGCGACGAAGAAACAGACAGAATTAAAATGGTAATCCGTGACTGGTTTCGAGTTGTTTCTCCGTAGCATGGCTAACAAGGCCATTAACTTCGCGCCTTTGACGCCGGACGCAGCAAAGCTGCGCCGGTTATGGCGGCGTCAGGCTTCTTATGAAAGCGCAAAATTCGGGGTCAGTATAAAAACCCCGTAAAACCCCAGCGTCAACGGCATAGCTAAAATTAATTCTAAACACTTACAAACTCAACTGCTCATAGCTTTCCAAATCAACCAATTTTTGTCTATTGTCGGCGTTAGTCACCACTGCGATACTGGCCTTTTCCGGCTGCAAATAGGTTTTGGCAACATGCTGCAAATCCGCCAAACTGACCGCTAAAATACGCTGACGGAAGGCCGTGCGCTGCGCTGCGGTACGCCCAAACAGGTTGTTGTGAAATGCCTGTCTTGCTTCACCTGCCGGTGACGCGGGCTTATCAATGCTACTCACCACACCTAAAATAGCCTCTTCAAGGGACTGCGCACTGTGCTCAGTGTCCAATAACCACGCTAGAGAGGCGTCAAAATCATCCAAGGTCTGCTGTAAACGCGGATCACGGTAAGAATAAAAACGGAACGACGCGGAGGTGGAATCTTGACTGGCACCACCACCGTAGGCACCGCCCTGCTCGCGAATGACGCGATGCAAATAACCGTTGCGTAGGAATTCGCCCAACACCGTCAATGCAGCGGCATCAGCATGTTCAACCGGCACTGTGGGGTAGGCTTTAGCGCAGAAGTTGACCTGTGTACTAGTCGCCCAAACCTGCTTTACCTGTGTACGCACTGCGGACAGTGAAAAGGCCTTCGATAGCTGCTGATCAACAGCAGAGCTGCCGCGCCATTGCGCAGCAAAAGCCTCGATGTAATGCGCCCGCTGTTCCGCTTCAGCAACCAATAACACTTGTCTGGGACAGAGCAATACACGGGCGTGAATTGCCTTCATTTTGGCCACCAACGAGGCCATCGCCTCAGCAGCACCCTCGCCCCTCAAGCTATCATCCAACGCCTTAAGGCTATTAATGCCCTGCAAACCAGTCAAACGATGCATCATTGCTGCCGTAGGGCTCATACCGCTACTGGCCGCCTGCATTGCCAAACCATGACCATTGCCGGTGACACTCTGCTCCGCGCCCGCACGACGCTGGGCAATCAGGTCAGCAAGACGATCGGTCTCATCAAAGCGCACTTTGTTGAGGGTTTCGTACACCAACTCACATAACGCTTCATAATGTCGTGACAGTGATTTGGCTGACAAGGTCAAATAACCCTTCACCTGCTGTTCATCATCCACCTGACCACGCACGCTGCTCGATACATGAATACTACCGGCCACCTGTGACTGCCACGCCTGCACGTCAAGATAACTGCGCTCGCCAACACCCAATTCGGTCAAACAGCTGGTGTAATAGGGCAACACTGCCAATAATTCAGGCTCCAGCGCTGGCAGTTCAATGACAATCTGTTGGTAAACCAAGCCATTGGTACCCTGTACAAAATAACTGCCCGGCATCGCTGCGCAATCAATCTCCTCACCGTTAGCAACATTCATTTCCAGCGGCACATCTTCAATGCCCACTTTAGGTAAAATATCGGCATCATCAACCTGCTCCTGACGTGCCGCCAGCGCCTTGGTTAAATCGATGATCTGTTGTTTATCCTGTGCCGTTAACGCGGCCTTCATTTTCGCCAAACGCTGCGCCTCGGCAGCCATTTTACGTTGATCCAACTGGGCATCAGGCAGCAAACTCAAACGCACCCGGTGGTTATTATCGAGTAACAGTTTTTGCGCCAGACCTTTGATATAGTTAGGGTCCTGTATTGAGGTGCGCAGCTGTTCCAGCACCGGATCCAAATTCAGGCAGGCAATCGCATCGCCTCGGTGAATAGCTGCCGATAAACTCGATAAGATCAGGCCCAACCCATAGGGCATGCCATCACCGCGTACTTCACGCTGACTCAACTCGAGCTGATGCAGCACCGCTTCAATACGCTGCTTTTCAACACCCTCTTCAGCCACCTGTTGCAGCGTTTGTAACACCAAGGCTTGAAAGGCTTCGGCATTGGCCACACTGCTGCCCTCAAGACCACACATAAAGCACATTTCACGGTTAGAGTCCTCCAGACCGCATAACGGCGACGGTGAGCTGCCAAGTTCAGTAGTTTCCAACGCCAATTGCAGCGGTGATGAGCTATCACCCAATAAAACGTTCGACAGCAGGTGCGCCTCAAGTTGGGCCTGTAAATCGGTACTGTCGCCTAACAACCAAGCCAATACATGATGCACTTTGTTTTCGTCATCCGCTTCCCCGGTTTCGCTGGCATAGTGTTCCTGAACCGCCACTGGCGCGTGATAACGCTTTTCATCGGGCACTTCAATAATGGCATCCAAACGCTGAAAACGTTGCAGAGCCTGCTCATGGAAACGCTCTTGCAGCTCATCGGCGGGCATATCACCAAAGGTCATAAACACCGCATTGGAGGGGTGGTAATGGGTACGGTAAAACTCCAACAGTTGTTGGTAACTCAGCGCCGGAATATCATCCGGTTCGCCACCACTGTTAAAGTGGTAGGTGGTTTCTGGGTACAGGTATTTGGTGACCGTTTGCCACAGTGTCGATACTGTGGAGCTCATAGCACCCTTCATCTCGTTATAAACAACCCCCTTGTAGACCAGCTCAGAGTCGGGGTTTTCCGCCTCTTTAAATTCCACACGATGACCTTCCTGTGCAAAATCCAGTGGATCCAGACGCGAGAAAAACACCGCATCAAGGTACACATCCAGCAGGTTACTAAAATCCTTCTTGTTCTGGCTAGCAAAGGGATAGGCAGTCCAATCAGAGCTGGTAAAGGCATTCATAAAGGTATTCAGGGAGCGCCGCAGCATCATAAAGAACGGGTCGCGCACGGGGTACTTTTCACTGCCACACAATGCCGTATGCTCGAGAATATGTGCCACACCTCGCGAATCCTGAGGCACCGTACGCAGCGCCACCAAAAAAACATTCTCAGTGCTATCACTGGCCAAATGGTAGTGCATAGCACCGGTCTGAATATGCTCAAACTCCTGGACTTCAAGATTAAGTGATTCAATAAACTGTTGACGCAACCAACGAAAAGACGGATGCGCATTTACTGCGGGTTCAGTACTTCGACTCAAGAATTTTCTCCAGCGATCAAAAATAGCGACATAACGGCTGTATATGCCTACTTATGCAGCGATTCCTGTCAATATAAATTAGACTACATTGAGGTCTCACATTCACTTAACGGGCGTGCTATCAAGCAACAAAGACAACGAATTAATACAATAACGCAGCCCTGTGGGCTCGGGGCCATCGGGAAAAACATGCCCCAAATGCGATTCACAAGCGCTGCACAGCACTTCCACACGTCGCATACCATGACTGCCATCACCCAGCTCAGCAATGGCAGAACCGGTAACTGGCTGCCAAAAACTCGGCCAACCAGAACCCGAGTCATACTTAGCTTGAGAATCAAACAATGCTTCACCACAACAGCGGCAACGATAAATCCCCGCTATTTTGCAATCACAATATTCACCACTAAAGGGCGCTTCAGTACCCTTTTGCCGACACACCTGAAATTGCTCATGGGTCAACTGCTGCGCCCATTGTTGCGCTGTTTTTTTAAATGTCGGCATACGTACCCCCATGCAAAGAGCTTAAACTATAGCAGCTCAACCCGCTAAAACCATCTCTGAACGCTGAAAACGTAAAACTTTCAAAGCACGTGCCTCATCCCTGTCGGCAAAGGCCTCAGGATTAGCCAAACGCTGCTGAAATTTCAGCTCAGGGGCACATTCCAAAAACAAATTTTGCAAATACTCTGGCCCGTAACTCGGGTCATTTAAACACGCCAGCACATTACCCTCTTGAGCCAGCAATGCCGGTAATTGGCGTACTACGCGAGCATAGTCCTTACTCAATTCAAAACTGCCCCGCTGGAATGAAGGTGGATCGACAATCACCAAATCAAAGGGCCCAAGGCGCTTTAATTTGCCCCATGATTTAAAGATATCATGGGCATAAAACGCCACCCGCTCCATATCATGGTGGTTTAATCGATGACTTTCCCTGCCTCTACTTAAAGAGGGCCGGCTTAAATCCATATTCACCACTGACACCGCATCACCGGCCAGCGCCGCCACAGAAAAAGCACAGGTATAGGAAAATAGATTCAGCACCCTCTTACCCGCTGATTGCGCCCTCACCCACTGCCGTGCCTGCGCCATATCCAAAAACAGTCCCGCGTGCATACCGGCGCTAAAGTCCAACTGATAATCAAGGCCCTGCTCGCGTACTGCATAGCGCGAGACTTGCTCGCCATAGACCGTCTCAAAAACCACGCGGGCGAGGTGCCGACGCTGCACAACAATTGAGCGCATCTCTACCGGTGCCAACTGACTCAACGATGAAATCAAAGCCTGCAACCACTCATCGCAAACCCGCTCATATAAAGTGATCAGCACCACCGGACACAACCAATCAATGTTGACGTATTCAAGGTCTGTAAAACATCCGCCACGACCATGGAATACCCTCTGAGGCGCCAATCCAGAAAAGTTTAAATATTGAGCAACATCCTTTTTTTCTTTCAAAAAAATACCATATAACATTTAATATTCATAAGCTTAAAAGATTTTATTAAAATTTTTATTAAACACAATAAAACTTTAATTTGCTTTGTCGTTCAACAGCAATTAACGTTAACAAAAGGACTCGTTGGAGCGGTAAAATGACCATACCAAAAGCAGCAGACAAACAACACAAACAAGCGGAGATTGAGCCCGATCAGCACGGCGCAGCGATCATTGACGAACAGGGTAATGAAATCCCTATTACTGACAAAATGATAAAGGATGCCTGCCAAGAGCTCGAAGAAAACAGAAAAGCTTCAAATTAAAGCGCAACTTAGCAAGCAAACCCAACGGCACTTAAAGCAAGCCTCAACGGCTCATTGCCCACATTGGTCACCGGGGTCACGACCAACTCACGGCGCACTGGATAGTTTTTACGTAAACTATCGAAGCTAGCCGCCCGCTCAGCATTAACTGGCGTCATGACTTGCCGAAAAGCCTCGTCATCACGCCGCACATCGTAACACTGCAGTACCGAATCAAGCGCACCATCACAGCCAGTCTGTTGAGCAGACTCAGCTATCGGAATTGGCACAACCTGCGGAGCCAATGACATAACATCAATAAGCTCAGGCAGCTTAAAATACTGGCACAGCGCTTGGTAGACCATTTGTGTACCGCGCACCTTACCATCCAGGCTGTAACCGGCAATATGTGGCGTAGCGAGCGTCACATGGCCCAATAACGCCACGTCAACCTCTGGCTCACACTCCCAAACATCAAGTACTGCCGTCATATCCGGACGCTGCGCTAGCACATCCTGCAACGCATCATTATCAACCACCGGCCCACGCGCCGTATTAATCAAAATGGTATGGTCTTTTAAACGTAGCAAATTAGCGGCATTGAAAAGATGGTGAGTGCCGTGTTCATCGCCCACAGTAAGCGGCACATGCAAACTAATAATATCAGCCTGAGCAAACAGCTCCTCCAAAGAGACGAAGCCCTGCGCCTCATCATCATTACGCAATGGATCACTGCAAACACAGCGCACACCCATCGCCTCAAGACGAGACTTCAGCCGTCGCCCCACGTTACCAACACCCACAATACCAACACAACGGCTAAACAGGTCAAAGCCTGCCTCATGCCGCTGAGCCAACACCACTAAAGTGCTAATCACATAATCCACCACCGCATTGGCATTACAGCCAGGCGCTGCACTAAAGCCAATACCCTGCCGCGCCAGATAAACCTCATCAATATGATCGGTGCCAATCGTACAGGTACCAACAAATTTAACACGAGAACCATACAGCAATGCTTCGTTTACCTGCGTTACTGAACGCACCAAC
>Ga0233427_10003909_pt1 | contig 12693 bp, 13 predicted proteins | sample SI_118_April2016_5_FD_179885 | JGI IMG/M metagenome (GOLD analysis project Ga0233427, IMG submission 179885) | Seawater microbial communities from Saanich Inlet, British Columbia, Canada - SI_118_April2016_100_MG | ecosystem: Environmental > Aquatic > Marine > Inlet | place: Canada: British...
AGGTGGTAAAAAAACTCACTAACAAATTAATAGAACAAAGGCATAAAACAGATATTCAAAATGCCAGAAACAATTATAAGTATGCTTAGATAAAAGAATAAACCAATCAAAATATTATCTATTGATAGCGGAGGCATAAAAGGATTATATAGTGCATCTATATTAAAACGATTGGAAGAAAAGTCAGGAAAAAAAATCAGAGGATTGTTTTGATATGATATGCTGAACTTCAACTGGTTGGATTATTGCTCTTGGAATTGCTTCAGGGGAAAACGCTAGTGATTTAGTGGATTTATACAACTTGAATGGAAACATAATTTTTCCAATATCCAAGTGTTAAATTTGCAGATTTTTCGGCTTACGTTCAAAATGACAAAGTACACCCCTCAGTCATAAAATGACAGCTCCCCTAAAACAGAGGAGCAGCTAAAAGAAAGATAACCACATTTTACTTTGAAAAACTCGCTATGAAAGGAATACAACCCTAATAAAAAATATAAATCACCTTTTTAGTTTCAAAAAAGTCTTCTTCAAAGAATTCCGAGATATCGTATTTAGTATGAGAGATTCCTCTTAGCTCTTCTGATAAGTCCCCACCTTTTAAGTAGAGAATACCATTATTTAAGCTATTGTTGTGTTTTTTATTGAACTTGCCTTTTACCCACTTTTTAAAGTCCGTCATATTGGTAACCGCACGGCTCACTACAAAATCAAAAGTTTCTTTTATGTTTTCTGCTCTCTCATGCAGAGTTCTAACATTAGTCAGTCCAATAGCAGTACTTACTTCATTCACTACTTTTATCTTTTTACCAATACTATCCACCAGTAAAAACTCAACTTCTGGGAATAAAATTGCTAACGGAATACCTGGAAAACCACCACCAGTACCAATATCTAATATTTTTGTACCTTTTTTAAACCGTATAACTTTAGCAATAGCCAAGGAGTGTAAAATATGGTTGATATAAAGTGCATCCATATTCTTTCTTGAAATAACATTTATCTGAGAGTTCCAGTGTTCGTAAAGTTCTTTTAAATCAGTAAACTGTTTTATTTGTTTCTCTGATAAATCAGGGAAATACTTTTGTATAATTTGCATTTAGTAAGCGTCCTTTATCCCTGACATTATTTTAAATAATTGTTCTCTACTCCTGTGCAATTGTGCTTTTACAGTTCCAATGGGCACATCTAAAGTAGTTGCAATTTCATCATAAGTCATTTCTTTAAAATACCTGAGTTTTACTAAGTCTCTATATTTTGGTTTTAACTGATCCACAATCTGACGCAAAATGGCAATTCTTTGCTTTTTCTCCATCTTTTGCTCAGGGTTTAAGTCAGTTGATTTTAAATCAAAAGTATTGCGCTTTCCATCTTCATCCAACATCATTTTATCAATAGAGATAGTTGGTAGTTTGTGTTTTCTTAAATAATCAATACAATGATTACGAGCAACAGTAAAAAGCCATGTGCTAAAAACATATGTAGGTGTATATAAATGAAGCTTTTTAAAAGCTTTTCCTAATGTTTCAATAGTTAAATCCTTTGCTAATTCCTGATCCCCAACTTTTTCGTATAACATAAAATAAAGAGGATCTCTATACAATTTCATTAACTCATTATAAGCAGTAGGATCTCCAGTTTCTAAAGCTCTATTGATGAGTTTTAAATCTCTTTTACCTTTCTCAGTTAAGTTAGCTGTCATCTACTCCATTTTTTTGGTTTATTAAACAAATTCAATAATACAAAAATTCCTTGTATTAAAAGGTGAGCTATTTCATATAATGGATGTAACAGATACAAATCAGCTACTTTTAATTGTTTCATGAACTTGTAATTTACTAGATATGATACTAGCAATTTTACGACTAACAAAGAGCCAATAAAAATAACATTAACTTTAAAAGAAAAGAGTAAAACAATACTTAACCAGAAAAACAATTGAGCGTAAGGATAAAGTGCTAAAAGTGCTTTAAACTTGAATTTATAATGTGGAGATGTTGAAATGTGCCTTCTCTTTTGATATACCCATTCTCCCCATTTATCAATCACTTCAGAAGTAGTATGTGCGCTTTCAGACAGTTCAATAGAAACATTATCAGCAGATGCTACTTCCTGTATAAATAAATCATCATCACCTGAGGGAATATGTATATGATTTGCAAAACCTTTATTATCAAAAAATAAGGACTTTTTATATGCTAAATTTCTACCAACCCCCATGTAAGTTTGTCCTTTTAGTGCATAGGACAGATATTGCTGAGCTACATTAAAAGTATCAAATCGAATTAATTTATTTAAAAATCCTTTTTGCTTTTTATACCCGCCATATCCTAAAATAATATCTGAATTATGGAAGTTGTTACACATTTGAGTAGCCCACTCATCTGAGCTAGGGACACAATCAGCATCCGTTAATAATAAGTGCTCGTGTTTAGCAGTTTTAATTCCTAGAGTTAATGCAAACTTTTTACCAGGAAGATGAGTTACAAAATCATCAATATCAACAATTACAAGGTTAGTATGTTGTTTTGCTAATTCATCAAGGTAAATATTACTCCCATCATTTGATTGATCATTAACTACAACAAGCTCAAAATTAGAATAATTCTGATTTAAAAGTTTTGGCACATTAGCCCTAAGATTAGTTAACTCATTCTTAGCACAAACAATAATAGATATTGGCTGATTAAAAGAAGTTTTTTTCTTCTTATGTAAACTCAGTTTACTGAAAAAATATAAGTAATAAACTAACACTATAATTAAACTAATTACAGCAAAAGGTAAACTTATAGCACTTAAAAAGCTATTAAAAGCAAGTAAAAAAGGAGTTAAAAAATTAAGCACCTAAATAACTTAGAATATTTTTCTCTACTCTATTAATCACATCACTTACATCCTCTTTTACAAATTTATCTCCAGTAATGTATTCGTAAAGTTCAATATATCTTTCTGATACTGAAATACAATATTCTGCACTCATTTCAGGGATAGATTGTCCTTCCTTCCCTTGAAAACCATTTTCAATTAACCACTGACGAACAAATTCTTTTGAAAGTTGCTTAGGAGATTCCCCTTTTGCAATAGTTTTTTCATAACCATCAATGTAAAAATATCTTGATGAATCTGGCGTGTGAATTTCATCAATTAATGTAATTACTCCAGCAGTATCTTTTCCGAATTCATACTTTGTATCAACAAGAATTAATCCTTTTTCTGCAGCAATTTCTGTACCTCTCTGGAAAAGTGCTCTTGTATAATTTTCTAATTGAATGTAATCTTCTGCCGAAACTAATTCTTGAGATAAAATCTCCTTTCTACTAATGTCTTCATCATGCCCAATAATTGCTTTTGTAGTTGGAGTAATTAATGGTTCATCAAACTTTTGGTTTTCTATCATCCCATCAGGCATAGGAACTCCGCAAATCATTCTTTTGCCTGCTTTGTATTCTCTCCAAGCGTGCCCAGTTAAATATCCTCTAATTACCATTTCAACCATAAACGGATCACACATTTTACCAATAGTAACAGAAGGATCAGGAGTAGCTTCCATCCAGTTTGGAACAATATCAGCAGTAGCTGTTAAAAATTTTGCTGCAATTTGAGATAAAACTTGTCCTTTATATGGAATGCCCTCAGGTAAAACATGGTCGAATGCTGAAATTCTATCAGATGCAACCATAACTAATGTATCTTCATTTACAGTATATACATCTCTAACCTTTCCTTTATAGAATTTTGTTTGTCCTGGTAAGTTGAATTCTGTTCCTTTAATTGTGTTAATCATTTTTTTCGTTTTTATATGCTGTAATAATTTGTTTAACTAATTTGTGTCTAATTACATCTTTCCCATCAAGTATGATGAAACTAATTTCTTTTATATTTTGCAAAGTGTTTTGTGCATGAACCAATCCTGATTTTTGATGCTTTGGCAAATCAATTTGAGTTTCGTCACCAGTAATAATGAACTTAGCTGATTTACCCATTCTTGTTAAAAACATTTTCATTTGTTGCTCAGTTGAATTTTGACCTTCATCCAAAATCACAAATGCTTTATCCAAAGTTCTTCCCCTCATAAATGCTAAAGGCGCAATTTGAATAGTTCCATTTTCAACATATTCGTTTAATCTATCAATAGGAATCATATCAAAAAGTGCATCATAAATCGGCTGCATGTAAGGGTCTAACTTTTCTTTTAAATCACCAGGCAAAAAACCAAGATTCTCCCCTGCCTCTACTGCTGGTCTTGTAAGGATAATCCTTTTAACGTCTCTATCTTTTAATGCTTTTACTGCAATTGCAACTGCAGTGTATGTTTTACCAGTTCCAGCAGGGCCAATTGCAAACATCATGTCGTTTTTTGCAATTTCACTAACCATTTTTCTTTGATTAACCGTTCGAGCTTTTATTACTTTTCCATTCTGCCCATGAAGAATTACATCATCTTTAGTTTTAAGGATTTCTTGTTCATCTCCTTCAACTAATCTTTCAATATGGCTAATAGTAAGCGAATTATACTGATTAATATGTTTGATGAATGCAGTAAGTTTTTGCTCAAAATATTTAATTTGAGCATTACTTCCAATCAACTTTAAGTTTTCTCCTCTTGCAATTATTTTCAATTGAGGGAACAGACTTCTTATCTTGTCAAGCTTTTTATTATTAGCGCCAAAAAGTTTTACCAACTCAATGTTACTAAGTGTTATTTTTTTCTCACTCATTCATGATACTGTTAATAGATTTGTTTTATTTTTGGAATTACAAAATAACAACATTTTAACTATTTCTCAATAGGTTTTAATAATAAATGGCAATAATTACACTTACTACCGATTTAGGCACAAAAGATGGCTATCTTGCATCTGTAAAAGGAAGTATTTACTCTCAGTTAGAAAATGCTAAAATTGTTGATATTACAAACAATATTGAGCTTTTTAACATTCAACAAGCTGCTTTTATTTTACAAAATTGCTTTAAAGATTTCCCTGCAGGAACAGTACATATTGTAAGTGTTGATGATGAACTTTCTCTTTCAAACGAACATATTGCCGTAAAAGCACATGGTCATTTTTTTATTGGAGCTGATAATGGTTTATTCTCTTTATTATTTAATACACTTAAGGTTGATAAAATTGTTCGCTTAAATATTTCATTAACTACTGATTGTATGACTTTTGCTACAAAGAATATTTTTGCTCAAGCAGCCTGTCATTTAGCAAGAGGTGGTACTATGGAAATTATTGGCACTGAAATTAATGATTTTGAAGTAAAGAAAACGGAACTAAAAGCCGTGCTACAACAAGATATGATTAGAGGGCTCGTAATTTATGTTGATGGTTATGGGAATGCAATAGTAAATATAAGTAAGGAAGAATTTGAACGCGTACAAAAAGGAAGAAATTTTGAAATATTATTTGGTAGAGAAGATGAAAAAATCACTGCTATCTCAAAAAAATATCAAGATGTTAGTGTTCCTGAAAAACTAGCTTTATTTGGAGAGAACAACTTACTTCAAATTGCAATAAATAAAGGAAAGGCAAGCTCTCTTTTAGGTCTGAGAATTCATGAAGTTGTTAGAATCGAATTTAAATGATAGCTCTTTATAAAAAAGAAATAAGCGTTTTTTTTAGTTCAATAATTGGTTATTTAATTATTGGGCTTTTTCTTCTTATAAATAGTTTAATTCTGTGGCATGATATTAGTGATATTAACATTTTAGACAATGCCTATGCAAATATGGATTTTTTATTCTCTATTGCTCCATTAATCTTTTTAGTATTTATTCCAGCTGTAAGCATGAGGGTTTTTGCTGAAGAGTTTAATACAGGAACTATTGAGACTCTTATGACTAAGCCAATTACAGCTTTCAATATTGTTTTGGCAAAATACTTAGCAGTTCTTAGTTTGATTTTAATCTCAATAATTCCAACAATTATTTATGTTGTTTCCATTTATTTTCTTGGAGAAATAATTGGAAATCTTGATCTAGCATCAATAGTTGGATCATATATTGGTTTGATTTTATTAAGTAGCATTTTTTCTGCTATTAGTGTTTATGCATCATCACTAAGTAGTAACCAAATTGTTGCTTTTATTTTAGCAATTATCATTTGCAGTTTTTTCTATTTCGGGCTTGATCTTTTAAGTCAAGTTCCTTTACTACTTTCTGTTGATTTAATTATTCAAAAAATCGGAATTTCATTTCATTACAACATGCTAAGCAAGGGTTTAATAAAACTATCAGATTTCGTCTATTTCATTTCCGTAAGTTTACTCTTTATAAAACTTACTGAAGGCGTGATAAAAAGCAGAAATTCCTAATGAAGAAACATTTAAATATTATTGCTTTTGCGAGTATAATCATACTTATTAATGTTTTATTCTCTTTTATTGATTTTCAAGTTGATTTAACTACTGATGGAAAACATTCCATTTCAAAAGAGACTGAGTTAATACTAACAAACCTTGATAACAATGTTTTTATAAAAGTCTATTTAGATGGTGAATTTCCAGCTGAATTTAAACACTTGCAATCTGAAGTTTTAAACCTTCTTTCCTCTTTTAAATCTATAGCAAGTAGCAATATTGATTTTGAATTTATAAACCCAAATAATTCAGCTAACGAAAAAGAAAAAGTTGATTTATTTAAACAATTAGTAAAACAAGGGCTCGCCCCAACTGATATTGAAATCAGAAAAGCTGAAAGCAGTTTGAATCAAATTATTTTTCCTGGAGCAAGTATATATTACAAGGACAAAGAAATTGCAGTTAATTTTTTGAAAAATTCAGTTACAAAACAGGCCGGAGAAAACATAAACTCATCAATAGAAAATTTAGAATATGAGTTCATTTCTGCAATTTATCATATTACGAAAACTAAAACTCATAAAATTGCTTTTTTAGAGGGGAATGGAGAGCTTTTAGCAAGTGAGGTTTATGATGTAACTGAATCTGTAATGCAAGACAATTACAAGCTTAGCTACCATTATTCTATTGACAGATTTAATATTAAAGAGTTTGAAATTGATAGCGCTACTATGCAAGCAGATATTGCTGTACAATTAAAGAAACTTAACAAATATAAAGCACTAATTATAGCAAAACCAACTATTGCTTTTAATATGCTAGATAAATACTTAATTGATCAGTATTTGATGCAGGGCGGTAAAATTCTTTGGCTTATTGATGGTGTAAATGCAAATATGGATAGCTTACAACAAAACAGAGATTTTATTGCTACTGCCAATAATCTTAATTTAAGCGATCAGCTATTTAAATATGGAGTAAGGATTAATTCAAATTTGATAGAAGATGTTAGATCAACTGAAATTCCAATTGTAACAGGATATAGTAACAATATTCCACAGCAATCATATTTTCCTTGGCCGTATTATCCTTTATTATTTTCTGAGAATAATAATCCAATTTCAAAAGGATTAGATGCCGTGAAATGTGATTTCCCTAGTTCAATTGACACTATAAAGAATAATATTAAAAAAACAATATTATTACATAGTTCTAAACAAAGCAGAGCAATTCCTACGCCAGCAAAAGTAAGTTTAGGAATCTTGGAAAACCCACCTAAACTTTCATCATACAACAAGAAAAACCTAGCAATTGCAGTATTGTTAGAAGGTGAATTTGAGTCAGTGTTTAAGAATCGAATCTTACCAAAAAATCAGAAGATAAACTTTATTGATAAAAGTAAAACTACTCAAATGATAGTCGTTTCTGATGGGGATTTAATCAGAAATAATGTATCAACAAATGGAGATATTTACCCTTTAGCTTACGATAGATTTATCAAATATACTTATCCTGGAAATAAGAAGTTTATTATGAATTCTGTCCATTATCTATGTGATGAAACTGGCTTAACTCAATTAAAAGCAAAAGAGATGAAATTACGCCTTTTAGATAAAGAAAAAATTAAGAATAATAAAGCACTCATTCAGCTAATTAATATAGTACTGCCTTTAATGTTACTAGGTATATTCGTATTAATATTTTTAAAACTAAAAAGAAAGAAATATGCTTAAGAAAAGATATACTTTTATTCTATTAGTCATCATTATTGGAAGCGCAATTTGGCTTGTAAATACAGATAAAAAATCAACTATTTCAGTTGACAATAATTTCAAAATTGAAGATACTTCAGTAGTTACAAAAGTATTTATTGCTGACAGATACGGAAATACAATTACAGTTGAGAAAGTTGAAAACAAGTGGTTTGTTAACGAAAAATATGAAGCAAGAAAAGATGCCATTAAAACATTGTTAACTACAATTTCAAAAATAAAGATAAAAAAACCAGTTTCCAATTCCTCATTTGATAATGTGGTTAAATTTATGGCAACATCTGGAGTTAAAGTTGAAATCTATGATGCAAATAACTTGCTAAAATCTTATACAATTGGGTCAAATACAGCTGACCATTTAGGAACATATATGTTATTAAAAGATGCTGCAAAACCATATATAATGTATATTCCTTCATTTAATGGTTTTCTATCACCAAGATACGGAATACAAGGGCAAAAACTAGATGTTAAAACTTGGAGATCAAACAAAGTTTTTTCTTTAAAACAAGAGGACATTGAAAGAATTCAATTTACTGATTTATTAAAGCCAGAAAACTCATACACATTAACAACTAATCCAATGATCTTATCTAGCAATTCCATAATGAAAATTGATTATAATACAAACTCAACTTTAAGACTTTTAAATAGCTTTGAAAATCTTAATTGCGAATCTTTTAAAGAAAAACACAAAATTGAATTTGCAACACAATTACATGAATTAATAGTAAATTCTGACACATTAAGAACCTACCAAATTAAGCAGGATACTGTAAAAACAAAATCAGAAAATTTTACAGTTGAAAGAATGTACGCAACATTAAATAATAGTGATGTAATGCTTATTCAGGACTATGTTTTTAACAAAGTGTTAATTACTCTTAATGAATTAAAAAAGTAAGATTGCCAATTATATAGGTAGATATTTTATATTTGACACTTATTTGAAAACAAAATAAAAAAGATTATTTAATGAAATTTATAGTAAATAGTACCGCTCTTTTAAGAGAATTACAGAAGTTAAATGGTGTAATTAGCTCAAACAACACACTGCCAATTCTTGATAATTTTCTCTTTAATATTAGTGATAATGAAATGACAATAGTAGCATCTGATTTAGAAACTACTATGATATCTACAATTTCTGTAGAATCTGACACTAATGGAAAAATTACTATTCCAGCTCGTATTCTTATGGATACTTTAAAGACTTTTTCTAATCAGCCGCTTACTTTTATTGTTGATACGACTACTTTCGGAATAGAAATGAGCTCAGAAATGGGGAACTATAAATTAGCAGGGCAAAATGCTGATGAGTTTCCTAAAACTCCAAAATTAAGCGGATCTTCTTCTACTATTATTAAAGGTGATATTCTTGCAAATGCAATCAACAAAACTTTATTTGCGAGTGGAAATGATGAGTTAAGACCTGTAATGAGTGGGATGTTTTGCGAATTATCATCTGAGCAAATCACTTTTGTAGCTACTGATGCGCATAAACTTGTAAAACATAGTCGAACAGATATTTCTTCTGATAAAACTGCTTCATTTATTTTACCTAAGAAGCCATTAATAATTCTTAAGAATAACATTAATGATGATGCTGAAGTGAAACTTGAGTTTAACGATACAAATGCTCTTTTTACTTTTAATAACATCACAATTATTTGCAGATTAATTGATGGGAAATATCCTAATTATGATGCTGTAATCCCAAAGGAAAACCCTAATAAGTTAACTATTGATACTGTTGATTTATTAAGTTCTATAAAAAGAGTTTCAATTTATGCTAACAAAACTACTCACCAAATCAGATTAAAAATTGCAGGAAGTGAATTACAAATCACTTCTGAAGATTTAGACTTTGCAAATAAAGCTGAAGAAAGATTATCTTGCCAATATGAAGGTTCGGATATGGAGATTGGGTTTAATTCAAAATTTGTAATTGACATGCTTAATAATATTGGTTCTGAACAAGTATCTCTTGAAATGAGTGCAGCAAATAGAGCAGGAATCATTTTACCTTTAGATGGGTTGGAAGAAGGAGAAAACACTTTAATGCTGGTAATGCCAGTAATGCTAAACAACTAAAAATATGAAAAAGATAACACTATTAACAATTGTAGCTTTATTAAGCTTTGGAGCTAATGCTCAAAGTTTACTTCCTACTAAATACGGAATTAAAGTAGGACTTAATATTGCAAATATAACTTCAACTCCTAATGAAGGGGTAAAAAACATTGAAACTACTCCTCTACTAGGTGTTGCAGGAGGGTTTTATATGGAAATTGCTTTGAATGATAAATGGTACATAAATCCTGAACTTCTTTATGTTCAAAAAGGTGCTTCTTTTAATTATGATTATACGCATGATTATGCCGTTAACCAGAGAGATACACATTATTTAACAAATAATACATTAACATTATCTTTTATAGAAGTTAATCCTACTATTAGTTATAAAGCATCTGAGAAACTTGCTTTAAATTTTGGACCATCCTTATCATACCTTATTCAATCAGCTTATGATACAAATGAAAAAAACACGAATAATCATATCTCACACGAGATTTTAGAAGAAAGCATCTTCTCGGAAGAATCTTTAGATATTGCTTTAAATATTGGTGCTTCTTATTATTTTTCTGAGAATTTTTTAATTGAAGGTAAGATTAATACTGGCTTTATGAGTATTGGAAAAGTCTCTCAAGAAATTTTCAATGGAGATAGCTCCAATGAATCTAAGTCAAAAATATGGGAATTAAAAAGTAAAGGTATAATATTCTCTATTGCTTACTTATTTTAATATTATTATATTCCTCTATAACTTAAGTTCTATTAAGATATTTATATAATGAAAAAACTTATTCTTTTAATATTTGTTATAACTTTTAACAATTTATCCGCTCAACACATCTATAAAAATCGAAATTTTTTTGGAGGTTCTTTTTACATTAATAATCAAACTTTAAAAGATGTTACATTTGGAGGTAGCAACACTAACTCCAATGGAGATGAATACTGGAACAATACCCCTTATGATAAAGACCAACCTAAGGATATTGAAACAAATACAAGAATGAGGTTTGACATGAGATATGGCTGGTTTCCTGCTGATATGTTTGCTATTGGAGGCGACTTTGAAATCACTTCAAATAGCTATAATGAAGAAAACTCATTAGCTGATAGTGCTGTTATATGGAACACATTTATGCAGAATAAATCAAGAGACATAACAATCGGCCCTTTTGCAAGATGGTATATGTTTGAGGTTGGAGGTCAACCCTACGAAATCGGTGCTGTTTTTCTTGAAGGAGCTTACCAATTTGGAATTGGATCATCAACAGAAGAGTTCGAGTTTTCTGAAAATGATAGTAGTTTTTTCTTTCACAGAAAAGAAGAATATGGTTATATAATGACAAAAGCCACAGCTAAACTAGGATTCAGTATGTACTTGTCTGATTTTATATCTCATAATTGGTTTACTGGATTTCTTATTGCCTTAGAACCAAGTATTCAATATGACTGGATCACTAGAAGTGATATGGTAAATTATAATGATTTTGATACGGAACAGACAGGAGAAAGGATTAGAAATTATAATGGTCTTAAATTTAATATATCTCTAGTATCCTATTTTTAATGTGTATGCCCTCTAGCATCATCTGAGGTAATCTTATGATCTATCTTTATTTCTTCTACAAAAGGATTTTCACTCTCTTGCATTCCCTCTAAAACTGGTTGTCCAGCATCTACCCAAGCAGAGAACCATAAATCTCCTACTGTAGTTATTGAAAGTCGTAACCTCCTTTCTACCATGCCATTTAACATTTTATGATAAGCTTCAGAAAATTCTGCAGACTTTTGCTTGATTGTCTTTTGCCCTCTTTTTTCATAAGAATATTGTTTATCTTGCTCATATTGCTCCGAAAGTTGCTTATCAAAATCAAGTACAGAATCTAAGGCATTAAAACTCCCCTCAACAGCTTTCCAAGCTACATCTAAAACAGAATAGCGATAGGTAGCTGTACCGACTAAATAGTCATAATCATCTGCAAATAGTTCAGGTAAACGACTTTCCCAAAAAGCATGAATTCCCTTCTGACCAGTGAGCTGTCCATTATAATTAACGGTAGTGTGCAAAGGAACATGAACATCAGAAACATAATGCCCTAAATCAGCAGAATTCTTTAAAATATAATCAACATCATGGTTCTCAAATGCTTTTACTAATCTATTATAAACCGTCTGAATATGCCAAGGAACAATTCCGTAAGCCAATAAAGTATCTTCAGTAAATTTATTAACTGCATCAGTCCATTTTCTCGGCATTATCTCAAATGGATTTTCACCATAATGATCAATATCAATATAGTGTCTAGGAGCTTCTTCTTTTATTGCATACCTTCTTTTATCAGCATCAACAGCATGTTCTGTTAAATAGTCAATATGTTTTTTATAGAACCCAATTAACTCTTCAGGTAAAGTGAAAACTGCATATCTATTTGCTCGTTTATGAGCATAGAAACCCCAAGGAATAGTTGCATATAAGATTGAACTTAAAAATAATAAAACTACAACTATTTTAAAGCTCTTTTTCATCTTATAAAACTACCAA
>Ga0233427_10003915_pt1 | contig 12683 bp, 13 predicted proteins | sample SI_118_April2016_5_FD_179885 | JGI IMG/M metagenome (GOLD analysis project Ga0233427, IMG submission 179885) | Seawater microbial communities from Saanich Inlet, British Columbia, Canada - SI_118_April2016_100_MG | ecosystem: Environmental > Aquatic > Marine > Inlet | place: Canada: British...
TTCTAATTTTTTTTTGAAGTTGAAGTATTCCATATAATAAAGCTTCAGCGGAAGGTGGACAACCAGGAACATAAACATCAACTGGAACAATTCGATCACAACCTCTTACTACTGAATATGAATAATGGTAATATCCACCACCATTAGCACAGCTTCCCATAGATATTACATATCTTGGTTCTGGCATTTGATCATAAACTTTTCTAAGTGCTGGTGCCATTTTATTAGTTAGTGTGCCGGCTACAATCATAACATCAGATTGTCTAGGTGAACCTCTTGGCGCAGCTCCAAATCTTTCCAAATCATATCTAGGCATAGCTGTTTGCATCATCTCAACTGCACAACACGCCAAACCAAAAGTCATCCAGTGCAGCGATCCAGATCGCGACCAATTAATCAGATTGTTTAAAGAAGTTGTTATAAAACCATTTTTACTAAAATCTTCAGCTAGTTTTTTAAATTCTTCTGGTACTTGATCTATCTTATTGTTCATTGTAATTAATTTTTATTCCCAATCCAATGCACCTTTTTTCCATTCATAAATAAAACCAATCGTAAGTATGAATAAAAAAATCATCATAGATGAAAAACCTAATATACCAATGTTGCCAAGAGATATTGCCCAAGGAAATAAAAATGCAATTTCTAAATCAAAAATAATAAAAAGTATAGCAACTAAATAAAACCTTACATCAAATTCCATTCTAGAGTCCTCAAAAGGTTCAAACCCACATTCATAAGCTGATAACTTTTCTGGATCAGGTTGTTTTGGTGATAATATAAAATTAACAACAACAAATGCACAACTAAGACCTAATGCAATCACCAAAAATATAATAATTGGCAAGTAATCTTTTAAAAATTCAAATAACATTGAAATCTATATACCAGTTTTTATCCTTTGTTGAAGAGGTGATACGTCACATTTTAATTGATATTTATATAATAAATTTGTGAAAAGTGGCGGGAGTGAAGGGACTCGAACCCTCGACCTATCGCGTGACAGGCGATCGCTCTAACCAACTGAGCTACACCCCCACTTTATTTGTTTTGGTGGGTAGTAAAGGACTCGAACCTTTGACCCCCTCGGTGTAAACGAGATGCTCTACCAACTGAGCTAACCACCCAAAAAACTTGTTTTAGATACAGTATAATTGTTGATAAATCAAATTAATTACAATCACAATTTAGCCTACTAAAATTAATAAAAATGTATAACAATGCTAATAGAGTAATATCAAACAAAATTAGATTAATGGATAGTAATAAAAAAATTATAAAAATTTTTGAAACTGAAAAAAATGGAATTCAAAATATTTTAAATCATTTAGAAATAAAAAATTTATCAATATTTTTTAAACTATGCAATAAAGCTAAAGAAGCAATAAAAGATAAAAAAAAAATAATTTTTTTTGGAAATGGAGGTAGCGCTTCCGATGCACAGCACTTGGCTACTGAACTTACCGTAAGATATAAAAGAAATAGAAAAGCAATTTCTGCGATCTCATTAGCAACTGATACTTCGGCATTAACTGCTATTGGAAACGATTTTGGATTTGATTATATTTTCTCGAGACAGTTGGAAGCAATTGGAAACAAAGGAGACGTCTCTATAGCAATAACCACATCTGGAAATAGTCAGAATTTAATTGAAGCTTCTAAAATTGCTAAAAAAAAAGGAATTTTATTTTACGTCTTTTCGGGCAATAATGGTGGAAAATTAAACAAGTATACAAAAAATTTAATTATCATTCCATCAAAAGTTACTTCACAAATTCAAGTTACTGAAATTTTTTTAGGACAAATACTTTGTGATTATTTAGAAACATTTGCTTCTAAATAAATCATGGAAAAAATCATTATAATAAATAAAACTAAAGGTTTTTATTCAGAAGTATTAAGCAATAAATTTAATATCAATTATAAAGTTTACAATTTTTATTTAGAAAATCATTTTGATAAAACTGAAAATGAAATAATTAAAGATATTAATTATATAATAAATGAAAATAAAATTAAATTTCTAGTAGCCGAAGGCGATTATCTTTCAATTATAAATTTTAATTTTATTAAAAATATAAATTGCACTAAAAAAATTTTATTTCTTACAGATGATTATGATATGCATGAAGTAAATTTTATAACTGCAAAAATTTTTGATTTTATACTTACGGCATGTCCAATATCTAACTTAAGATATTTGGAAAAAGGTTTTAATAGTTATTTTGTTCCACTTGAGTCTAGTAAAGATTTTTTTAAAAATTTTAAATTAGAAAAAAAAATTAATATCTCATTCTTTGGTGCAAAAAAATCTACGAGAGCAGATTACATAAAATTTTTAAGAGAAAATAATTTTGACGTGAAACTAATGGGTTATGATAATGAACCAGATTATAATTGGGATATTTTGAGTAAATTTATCTCATCATCAAAGATCGTTTTAAATTTTTCAAATACTGGGAATAAAAACAAATTTTATTCTCACTCAACAATACCACATAATTTTTTTGCTTTTAAAGGGAGACCAATAATGGTTGGTTTATGTGAAACATTGTGTGTTTCAGAATTTTCACCCTCAAATGAAATAATTTTTGGCCAAAGTCTTCCTACATTTAAGAATAAAAATGAACTTTTGCTAATTTGTAAAAAATTACTATCTGATGAAAATTACTTTAAAAGTGTTCATCAAAATTTTATTAAAAAATGTTTTGAATATGAAGATAGTATTTATTTTATAAAAATATTAGAGGAAATAAATCAAGAAAAAAACCTTAAAAAGGAACTAAATATTAAATTACCTCTATGGTATATAAGAATTTTTAATAATCAAAAAATCAGAAACCTTTCTAAAAGAAGAAGATTGATTCCGTATCTCAAGGAAATATTTAATATTTTATTTTTTAGATCTAATCATAGCAATATATTTTATTTACCAGTTTTAATTGAGTCCCTTATAAAATTTCCATTTATAGTAATTAAAATTTTATTTAATAAACTAAGAAAGCATAAAAATTGAAAAAAACAGATATAGTTATTTTAGCAGGTGGTAAGGGTACAAGGATTAAAAAGTACTTAAATGGATACCCCAAACCCTTAGTAAAAATAAAAAATTATAGATTTCTTGATTTATTAATAAAAAAAATTTGTAGATACAATATCAATAATTTAATTATTCTTGCAGGATATAAAGGAAATCTAATAAAAAAAAAATATCATAATAAATCTTTTAATTTTGTTAAAACACAAGTTATTATTGAAAAAAAACCTTTGGGTACTGGTGGTGCTTTAGTCCAATTAGAAGATAGAATTAAAAATGATTTTATAGTTATAAATGGTGACACTTTTTTTGATTTAGACCTTTCTAAAGTTATTAGATTTCAATTGGATAAAAATGAAATTTTCTTATCGTTAGTTAAAAATCATAACTATAAATCAAATAAAAAATTAGTTTATCTAAGTTTAGATAAAAATAGTAATGTAATTTCTAATAATAATTCAAAATTTATTAATGGTGGGGTTTATAAATTTAATAAATCTTTTTTAAAAACAATTAAGAAAAAAAACTGTTCATTGGAAAATGATATTATACCAAATTTAATTGATCAAAACAAAGTTAAAGGATTAAAATTTAATAACTTCTTTATTGATATTGGAACACCAAAAAATTTAGCTACTGCAAAAAGAGATTTGATCAATTATTTAATGAAACCAGCTTTATTTTTAGACAGAGATAACACGATTATTCATGACTCTGGTTATGTGCATCAAATAAATCATTTGAAGTTTAAATCTTCATTTATTAAAATTTTAAAACAGATATCCAAAAAAAATATTTATATTTTTATTATTACAAACCAATCTGGAATTGGAAGAGGTTATTTTTCCGAAAAAAGCTTTGAAAAATTTCAATTTCATCTTAAAAAAAAATTGTCTAATTACAATATTTACATAGATGATGTTCGATTTTGCCCTTACCACATAGACTCGAGAATTAAAAAATACAAAAAAAAGTCAAACTTTCGTAAACCTGGAAATGGAATGATTCTCGATTTATTTAAAAATTGGCCTATAAAAAGAAGAAGCTCTATTATGATTGGTGATCAAATTTCAGACAAAGTTTGTGCCGAGAAGAGTAAGATCACTTTTAATTTTGCAAACGATGTAGATCTGAAAAATCTAAACAGAAAATTTAATTAATAGTTATTTATGAATTCTTTGTGAGATTTGTAAACTTCTATTAGCTCTAATATACCCTCATCAATGTCAATCTTAGCTTTAAATCCTTTTTTTTCAATTTTTTTATTGCTTACAAAATAATCTCTTTTATCTGGATCTTTAATATTATGTATTTTCTTAATTTTTAGGTTTTTTATATATTTTTTAATTTTATTAACCATTTCAAATTTTGTTATATTTGCTTTGGACATACCCAAATTATATACATTTGACTTAAGTTTATTGAAATTATGTATTGCATAAACAATACCATCACAAACATCATTTACGTGAATAAAGTTTCTTCTAAAATTTGACTCAAAAATATCTAATTTTTTATCTCTTAAGGACAAAAGTACTAAATTATTTAATAGTAAATCTGTTCTCATTCTGTAAGAATAACCGAATACTGTAGCCAATCTAAAACTTATTGAATTTGGAAAATTCATTACAATTTTTTCAGCGTCGACTTTTGTCTTTCCATAAAGAGAAATTGGGTTTAATGGAGAGTTTTCGTCACAAAATTTTTGTTTACTTCCAATGCCGTATCCAGAATTAGAGTTTGTAAAAATTATTTTTTGTTTTTTAGATAAAAATGTTACCAAATCTCTAACTGCTTCTAAATTAATCTCCTTTGCATCTTTTTTTCTTTTTTCACACAAGGGTGCGCCAACTAAACCAGCTAATGGTATTATAAAATCAAACTTTTTAATTATTTTTTTTAAAAATTTTTTGTCTCTTACGTCTTTTTTAAAAAAAGTAAAATTTTTTTTTAGATATAAATGGCTAATAGATCTTGTGTCATACTCAAGGATATCTATGACAGTTACTTGATGTCCAAGATTAATGAGCTTTGTGCAAAGCATTGATCCAATGTATCCAGCACCACCTGTAATTAAAATTTTAAATTTTTTCATCTATCTCTTTTACTCATAATTAGATTTTTTTTTTGTGGCCATTTGATATTAAGCTTTTTATCATTCCATTTTAATGAAATTTGATTACCTACATCAAAATACTTTCCCTTGTAACATAATTTATAATGAAAAACACAACTATTTGATAAACACAAAAAACCATTCAAATGCATGGGTGGTATTAATATCTGTTTATTTTCACCTTGCTTAAGTATCATCGCCTTATGCTTGAGAAAATTTTTTGATTTACTGTTGAAATTAACTACGACAAAAAAAACTTTTCCTTGAACGCAACTAACTAATTTCCAAGTTTTTGTGTCTCCATGTAAACCCCTTAAGGTATTTTTTTTTGAGCTCGAAAATTTATCATGGTTGAAATTTAGTTTAAATTTTTTCTTCTGCCATGATGTCCAGTAGTAACCTCTGTGATCTTTAAATATTGTTGATTTATATTCTTTAATTTTTAACATAACCTAAAAATTATTAATTATATTTGTTAACTTTAAAATATTTCTTTTAGTTAATTGAGGAAAATTACCAATATAATATCCATAGTTATGTACATGTTCTACATTTGAAAAATCCTTAAATTTTATATCCTTAATATAATTTTTTAAATATGGTTGTCGAAGTTGATTTCCACCTCCTGCATTTCCACGTCTAAATTCAATTTTATTTTTAAGCATATGTCTTTCAAATTTATCTCTATATTTTATAGATTTTTTTTTAAGAATTATTGGAAATGCGTAATTAGAATTGCCTTTAATAAGATAATTTGTAAAAAATTTATCTTTATCTAATTTGTTTAAAAAAAATTCAAAATTCTTTGCTCTTAACTTATTATTTTTATCCAATCGCTTTAATTGATTTAGTCCTATTACAGCTTGCATTTCATTATTTCTCATATTGAAAGCAGGGTATAAAAATATAAAATTTGGTGATAATTTGTGATATTTTTTTTTCATACTTTTTTCAAATTTTTTATTACCAGACTCTCTTAACAAACCATGTCCTCTTAGCATTTTCACTGTTTCGTAAATTTTCTTATCATTAGTACAAACCATACCACCTTCTACAGTTGATAAATGATGAGCGTAGTAAAAAGAAAAATTTGATATTTTTCCAAAAGATCCCAATTTTTTATTTAGAAACGTTGCTCCGTGAGATTCACAAACATCCTCTATTAACATTATATTCTTTCTTTTTAAAAAAGATAATAATTCTCTTGTTAATCCATTAAATCCTTGTGCGTGAGTTAAAAAAACTGCTTTAGTTTTTTTTGTAATATTTTTTATAATCTTATCTGGATCCATTGATAGTGTATCCAATCTAATATCAGCAAACTTTGGTTCAAAATTGTTGTTTATGACTGCATTAATGTCTGAATTCCATGTTAATGGAGGAACAATAACTTCACCTACACCATATAGAATCTTTATAGTCAGAAAAGTGAGAAAATTTGCAGATGATCCTGAATTTACAAAAACACTATACTTTACACCAAGCCATTTGGACCATTTGCTTTCAAATTCTTTTACTTTTCTTGATTGTGTAAATACATTATTTTTTTTTATATAATTTGCTACAACATTTCTGTCTTCTAACGTGATGTTGTCAAACATAAGTGGGTGATTAAATCTATTTTTCATTAAATATAATTTCAGATCCTTTCTCTGAAAGTTGAATTGGTACTATAACTTTTTTTTTAAACGCATTTAAAAATTTTTCTTTATTTTTTGTATTAACATAAAATAATAAAAAACCACCTCCTCCAGCTCCCAATAGTTTTCCTCCAAGAGCTCCATTATTTTTACCTTTCATATATAATTCATCTATTTTATTATTGGAGACTATTTTACTTAATTCTCTTTTTTGATGCCAAGTTTCATTTAACAAGTATCCAAAATCATCAGTATTATTATTTTTTATTATTTTTTTTGCTTCTGAAACAAAATTTAAAATTTTATATATATTCTGTTTTTTAATGTTTTTTAGTTTATTAGTGTAGGACCTGGTAATTTTTTCTGCTGTTCTTGATTTACCAGTATACAATAAAAATAACTTCTTATTCAAATTATCTTGAAAACTTTTTTTACATTTTATTTTGTTAACTTTGTAAGTATTTCCCTTAAAAACTATATTGTTAAAGCCACCATATGATGCAGCTATTTGGTCTTGCCAACCAACATTTTCTTTCATCACATTTCTCTCTATATAAATACTTTCCTGTGCAAGTTTTTTTTTGGATATATCTTTTTCTTTAAGCTTTGAAAGAGCATTCATTAAGCCGACAATAAAACATGAGCTGGAACCCATTCCGCTTCTTGATGGAAGGTCGCCATCGTAATGTATTTCTAATCCATCTTTAATTTTGGAGTGCAATAATAGTTGTTTTACTCCATTATGATTTATATCACTTATTTTTTTTACATTTTCTATTTTAGAATAAACAACCCTAAACTTATGTTTAAAAAAATGAGGAAGTTCTCTACAAGATATATATAAATATTTATTGATAGTTGAAGAAATTACCTCTCCATGATGTTCATCAAACCACTCGGGATAATCTGACCCACCACCAAAAAAAGAAATCCTATAAGGTGTTTTTGTGATTATCATCTTTTATTTTTCGTTATAATAATCACCATATTCCACCAAAACTGTGCTAACACCATCTTTTCTTGTAAATGCTTTTTTATACTCTTTAAAAATTTGGTTCGGATTTGAAAGTTTGACAATATTTATATTTTTACACATTTTTTTAACTTGTGATGTGTAATCGCCAATGTGTTGAAATTGAGGATGTAATGGTCTTTGTGATCCAATACTAGTTCTAATAATAGCTTTTGATTTATAACCATTATTTGTCATCACAGATAATTTATCTAGGTGGTTAACTAATTGATTGAAGGCTAATAATAAAAAATTCCATCTTGGATATATACTGACAGGAACATATCCTGACATTAACATTCCAATTGTTATCCCCATTTGCATTTCTTCTGCCACAGGTAATTCTATTTTTTGTTTTTTATTAATGTTTACAAGGGTATTAGACATAGCAGTTCCGGGGACCTCAACTGCTTGACCAACAAAAATAGTTTTTTTACTTTTTCCCAAGTACTCCATTGATCTTTTTAATTCATTAAAATATTTCATTAAAATTGAACTCGTTTTCCAGCACCAGCATGTGGATATTTTAGGTTATATTTGTAGTAACTTACATACTTACTATTTTTTTTATCAAATGATAATTTTTTATTTGACCATGCCTTTCTAGTATCAGTACAAACAGATTTTCCGTTATCTTCAACAATAAAATGTATTGGTAATTTATTATTTATGGAAAATTTTAAACTCTCATGCATTATTCCAGTTTCAGCAGTCATCTCTCCCACAAAACAAAAAACTTTCGATTTATTTTTTTTTAATTTATTTGAAAAAGCAACACCAGTAGCAATTGGAATTACACCACCAACAATAGCTGATGAATAAATTTTATACTTAGGAAAACATAAAGAAATTGATTTTCCATCTAAAATTTCCTTTTCAACAAGTTTAGCTGGAACTCCTTTAAGCAAACATTGATAATGTGATCTCCAAGAGCAGAATATCCAATCATTTTTACCAATTTTTTTAAAAATTTTTATTAATTTATCTTCGTTGTTACTATAAAGATGAATGGGTGCTTTTATTTTAGCTTTATTGAATAAATCAGCTATTTTATTTTCAAAATTAATTAGTTTTGCTTTGATCATATGAATAAATTTAGTTGTATTGTATACAATAGGATCTCAATATATAAAACAAATAATTGAAATATTATATGAAAAAATTTTTATCAAGACTGATAAAAGGTAAATTTAAAACTATTTTTAAGTCTTTACTAGAATCAAAACTAAAAAATTTATCCATAAGAAAGTTAGTAATTGAGTTAGAAAAAAATTGTTTACTTGGTAAAAAAAAAGAAAAAATTTATTTAATTCCAGACGAAATTATTACCCCATATGTTCTCAAAAATGCCTGTTGGGATTATGAAATAATCCAATTTATAAAAAAATATATCAGAAATAATAATAATATTTTTATAGATATTGGTGCGAACGTTGGCTTAATAACAAAACAATTGTTAGTGAGTAATATAAAAATAAAAAAATATTTATGTTTCGAACCTGACAAAAATACCTTTGAGTGTTTAAAAGAAAATCTTTCAAACAATAACATTATTAGTACTTATAATTATGGATTAGGATTAAAAACGAAGAGTCTTAAACTTTATAAAAACAAAATGAACTCAGGTGACAGCTCTTTTGTTAAAAAAAGTAGGATTTATGAAATTTGTAAAATGAATAATATTAATTCTTTTTTAAAAAAAAATTATAAAATCATTTACAATAATAATTTAATTTATAAATCTGATACTCAGGGAATGGATGAAGAATTATTTATTGGCTTACAAGATAAATATTTTAAAAAAATTAAAATAGCAATTATAGAAATTACTAATCATAAATTCATAGCAAAAAATTATAAAAAGTTTTTCTCAAAAATTAAATTATTTAACAAACTGTATGATAAAAAATTAAATAAAATTACTATAAATCAAATTAGAAATAGAGTTAAAAATAAAGAAGAATTTGATTTATTAATGTCTAGATAATATGAAGAATATTATTTTAATAACACCAAAATATATTCATTTTGATGGTAAAAAATCTAATGTTGAGTCTGATGTATTTTATCATTTTGAGAAATCTTTAAAATCTTTAAATAAAAAAGTTTTAATTGCTAAGTTTAAATACAATAAAGATAATTACCAAGAATTAGATTTAAATTACTTAAAAAAAAAAATAACAAAAAAATCTCTAATTTTGATTGATGCCAACATATCAACTGAAGAAAATAAGATATACCCTTTAGCGCTATATAATCTTTTAGAAAATTCTAGATCTAAGATTGTATGCTTTGTTCCAGATTTAATACAAACATTAAATTTTAAAAATTGGGTAAATGTTTCAAATTTAATTATTGGATTTTCAAAAGATGCTGTTAATTGGGCAAATAAACATTACAAAACAAACAAATTTCATTTTTATCCAAGTCTACCATTATTCATGAAAAAAAATATTAACTATAATAATTTTATTAAACGACCATATGATATTGGATATATTGGATCTGATAAAAAATTTAGATCAAAATTCTTAAATAATTTGAAGAATAAAATATTAAAAAAAAATAAAATTTTGATAATTAATTCAAATAGATCATTAAAAAAATATAATTCTACAAAATCTTATTTAGATAAACTTTCACAATGTAAATTCTATTTCTGCACTAGGGCTTCTATTTTTGAAAATTACTCCACTAGTTATTTTAAAATTAATTTAAAAGAGGGAAGATATGCGAATAGAGTTAGTGAGGCAATAATATGTGGCTCTATACCACTTTATTGGCAAACTAAGTTTAGCAACTCTTTAATTGGCTTAGTACAAAAGAAAATTTTTTTTTCAAGAAAAAAAATTATACCTACAAGCTGGGGAATGAAAGGTGATATTAATAGCTACCCATATGACAATATGAAAAATGAACTCAAAAAAGGTATCCAGATAGTTAAAAATGTTGATGATGCTATAGATAAAATTAACAAATATAACAAAAAATATATTATAGAAAAGTTAAATTATGGATCTAAAATTTATAATAGCTATATATCACCAAAAGCTTTTTATAATTTTATTGAAAAAAAAATAAGATGATTGATGTTCTTTTTATTAACCCAGGAAGTTCAAAAAAAATTTATCAAGACTTGTCTAACAAATATACGTCTATAGAACCTCCTACTTGGTCTCTACTTTTAGCAAAAAGTTGTCAATCTCAAGGATTTTTACCTAAGATTCTAGATTGCAATGCAGAAAATTTATCTAATGAAGAAATATTAAAAAAAGTTGAAGAAGCCAACCCACGTTTGATTTGTTTTGTTGTTTATGGTCAAAATGTTAATGCTGGAACAACGAGTATGGAAGGTGCTATCAATATTTCAAATTTTTTAAAAAAACATTCAAATAGATTGATAAGCTACGTCGGTTCTCATGTGCAAGCGTTGCCTTTAGAAACACTCAAAAATGAAAAAAGTATTGATTTTGTTTTTACTAATGAGGGAGTCTATGCACTATGGAAAATTTTAAAATTATCTAATATTTCAATTGAAAACTTAGAAAATCTTAAAGGAATTGCATATAGAAATCTAAACAATAAAATAATTTTTAATAAACCAGAGATTATTGTACCAAATGATAAAATGGATGAACACCTTCCTGGTTATGCATGGGAATTACTACCTTTCAAAAAGAAACCTTTTGATCTGTACAGATCACCAATGTGGCACGCTGAATACTTGGATGAAAATAGAACTCCCTATGCTGCAATTCAAACTTCGATTGGATGTCAATTTAAATGCAGTTTTTGTATGATTAATATTATTAATAGAAATGATAATAAAGAAGTAGGAGTTGCTAATACATATAGTAACATGAGATATTGGTCTCCAAACTTTATCATTAAAGAATTTGATAAATTAATTGGCTATGGAGTAAAGACTATCAAAATAACAGACGAAATGTTTTTACTAAACCCTAAATACTACAAACCATTATGTGAAATGTTAGCTGAGAGAAATAAAGATGACAAACTGATGATGTGGGCTTATTCAAGAGTTGATACTGTAAAAAGACAAGAAATATTAAACCTTGTAAGAAAAGCAGGAATTAAATGGTTGGCTTTAGGAATTGAGAGTGGTGATAAAAACGTTAGACTTGAGGTGTCAAAAGGTAAATTTGAAGATGTTGATGTAAATAAAGTTATTGAGCAAGTACATAATTCAGATATTCAGGTTATGGGAAATTATATTTTTGGATTACCTGGTGACACAAAAGAAACTATGCAAAAAACCTTAGATCTTAGTATTCAACTTAATACTATGGGGTGGAATGGGTACGCTGCTACAGCATTACCAGGAAGTGAATTATACAAAATTGCATTAGACAAAGGTGTAAAATTACCAGAGACTTACGGAGCATATTCATTTCATTCTTATGATACATTACCATTATCAAATGAAAATTTAACTGCAGCTGAAATATTACGTTTTAGAGATGAAGCCTTTTTAACATACCATACAAATAAAGATTTTTTAAATAAGGCTTTAAAAAAATTTGGAAAAAAATCAATTGATAATATTAATAATATGACAAGCATCAAACTTAAAAGAAAAATATTAGAATAAAGTTAAAAATATTTTATTGAATACTTGCTTGAGACTTGTCATCTTTTTTAGATATATCAACTTCCACCCACTCGGTTCTTTTAAGCTCTTTAGTTAAAGCAACTTTCAAAACTTCATCAGCATGTTCGACAGGAGTAATTTTTATATCATCAATAATTTTTTTTGGCATATCAACTAAATCTTTTTCATTTTCTTTTGGAATCAATACCTCTTTAATTCCAGCTCTGTGTGCAGCTAATAATTTTTCTTTTAAACCACCAATTGGT
>Ga0233427_10003923_pt1 | contig 12665 bp, 12 predicted proteins | sample SI_118_April2016_5_FD_179885 | JGI IMG/M metagenome (GOLD analysis project Ga0233427, IMG submission 179885) | Seawater microbial communities from Saanich Inlet, British Columbia, Canada - SI_118_April2016_100_MG | ecosystem: Environmental > Aquatic > Marine > Inlet | place: Canada: British...
TAATCCTATGAAGGTCAGATACTCATATCTGCAGCAGCAGTTTGCAGACTGTGACGATCTTTGGGCTGAGTTAAAGAATTTTGTAGCCACGGGAGATTTTACTCTTGGCGCGCCCTTACAACAGTTCGAGAAGAAATTCGCTGAATTGATAGGGTCGAAGTGGGCAATCGGTGTCAATTCTGGCACTGATGCGATTAAGTTGTCACTAAAAGCTCTTGGTGTAGGGTATGGGGATGAGGTCATTACCGCGGCAAACACGTTTGTTGCGACAGTGGGGGCAATCGCAGAGTTGGGCGCGGTGCCTGTTTTTGTGGATTGTAATGACACATTTTGTATGGACCCTAGACTGATTGAGACAGCAATTACAAGCAGAACGAAAGCAATCGTTCCCGTTCACTTCACTGGATACATGGTGGACATGAGGGAAGTCATACCGCTTGCCGAAAAATACGGTCTCCATGTTGTTGAAGACGCCTGCCAATCGATACTTGGCGCGATCGAAGGGAGAAACGCGGGAACGTGGGGGCAGGCTGGGGCGTTCTCCCTTCATCCTCTAAAAAACCTTAATGTTTGGTCTGACGGTGGCGTAGTCATTACAGACGATGCGACGGTGGCGGATCAGTTGCGACTTTTGAGAAATCATGGCCTATCAGATCGAGATACGGTTTCAGTATTAGGTTGTAATTCGCGACTGGATACGTTTCAGGCGGTTGTGGGAAATTGGTTGATTCCCAAGACTGAGTGGATTACATCTCGTCGCATTGACAATGCCGCATACTACGATAGTGCGTTTTCACAAGTTGCTGAGATAAGGATTCCTCCTAGGCCAGTTAATTTCCGAATTGTTTATCATCTATATATAGTTTTTGCGGAGAACCGGGATCGGTTGTTAGAGCACTGTCTGAAATGTGGGATCGAGGCAAAGGTTCACTATCCTGTTCCAATATATCGACAACCAGGACTGAGTAATCTACATTTAAAAAAAGGAGACTTCCCTGTGACAGATAAACATGCAGAATCAATTATCACGTTTCCTTGTGATCAACATTTATCTCTCGAAGAGATGGAGTATGTGGTCGCGATGGTTAAGGAGTTCTATCGCGCGAAAGGCGATTAAATTGGCGTATGACAAGAATCCCCTATGTAAATTTAGCAATTCAGTGGCAGCAAGAGCGCGATCACTTGTTGCCAATTGTAGAAAACATATTGGAAGGTGGCCAGTATATTGGCAGTAAAGAGGTAGATAATTTTGAGACTGAAGCAGCGACTACGTTCCAAGTAGGGCACGTCATTGCACTCAACAGTGGGACAGACGCGCTCGTGTGCGGTTTGGTTGCGGTGGGAGTTGGGCGTGGCGATGAAGTAATAACTCCACCAAACTCTTTTGTAGCTTCAACAGGGGCCATTGTCCATATAGGCGCACGCCCCGTATTTGTTGATGTCAAGCCGGACCAAAATATTAACCCTCGCCTGATTGAAAAAGCTATTACAAAAAAGACTAAAGCGATTATGCCAGTTCACTTGACCGGGAGAATGTGTGACATGCACGCTATTATGGAAATCGCTAACAAGCACAATATTCCAGTTGTGGAGGATGCTGCGCAATCTGCAGGCTCTGCTCTAGACGGAAAAACAGCAGGTTCATGGGGAGAGGTTGGGTGCTTCTCAGCTCACCCACTGAAAAATTTGAATGCATGCGGCGACGCGGGATTTGTAACAACAAGAAAAAAACATATTGCGGAAAAAATCCGAGCTATGCGAAATCATGGACTTGTTGATAGAGATACCGTTGCACAGTTCGGCCATGTTTCTCGAATGGATTCAATTCAAGCGGGAATCCTCCAGTTTAGATTATCCAGACTGCAAACAGTAATTAAGAAAAGGAAAAGGCATGCTGCTCTTTATCGCGAGATGCTTGATGATCACTTAGTTTTTTGCCCGCCAGATATGCCAGGGGAAAGTAACAGTTGGCATACTTTTGTTGTCCAGATTGATAGGAGAGACGAGTTACGGAGTATGCTTGCAGAACGCGGGGTGGAGACTGCAATTCATTACCCAGTCCCTATTCATTTGCAACCGGCTGCAGAACAACTTGGCTATGGAGTTGGCGCATTCCCTGAAGCGGAACGTCAGGCAAAAAGGATTCTTACCCTTCCCGTGCATCAGAACCTCACCGATGATGAAATTCAATATATTTGTAACTTAGTGAATCAGTTCGTGGCGACTCAATGCGCATAGGAATAGATCTTGATAATACTTTAGTTTGCTACGATAACGCTTTTTTGATTAAGGCGTGGCAACTTGGATTGATACCTCAAGGGTGCAACATGTCCCGATCGGAGTTGCGAAAACAGATACGAGAAAAATCGGAAGGGGAGATCGCATGGCAGCGATTACAGGGGCAGGTCTACGGAAACGGAATCAGCCATGCACAGATTTTTCCAGGGGCATACAGATTTCTTTGGAGGTGTAAGCATCAAGGGCACGTTTTGGAGATCGTTAGCCACAAAACTCAGTATGGTCACTACGACGAAGGCCAGACGCCCCTAAGAGAGGTAGCACTCGAGTTTCTTGCAAGTAAAGGACTCTTCGAGGCGGGTAAGCCCGGCTTTATAGATTCGGTACAGTTTTGTGATAACAAAGAGGAGAAGGTTAATTGGATAGTGGATCGTGGGTTTGACTGTTTTATCGATGATTTGCCCGGCATACTTGAGGATGAGAAAGTTCCTGATGAAGTGAAAAAAGTGGGGTTCGATCCAGATCAGGAGGGAAAATTCGAGCGAGCTTCAAGCGTGCGTACGTGGCGAGAGATTGAGGATTTAGTATTGGAAGAATGCTCGCTCGACGAAATGGTTGCGATCGCGAACGAGATTAGTAGCCACAAAATAAAAAAGGGTATGTGGCACGAAGGTGGCGGCAATTCACAAATTGTGCAACTTTGCCTGGAGTCAGACAAGCGGCTCGCTCTAAAGGTTTATGCTGACGAACCTAATCGTATCAAAGCAGAGTATGAAGCATTTTCGCTATTGGCCAAATATGGTGAAAAGCGTATCCCCAAGGGAGTCCAGCGTGATGACCGATGGAATATGGCATTGTATGAATGGGTTGATGGCGAGGTAATCCAATGTCCTGACAGCAAGGACGTTAATGATGCGCTAGACCTTCTGAGTCGATTTCATAAGTGGCGCGTAGCGCCGGATTTTCACGCCTTTCCAAATGCGTCGGCGTCAATATTTAGTGGGCAAGAATTGGAGCGCCAAGTTATCCAACGTTTGGCAATTCTTCGCCATAACGCTGGCGACTTTCCTATGTTGTCAGAGTATCTTGATAATGAATTAGTTCCCGAGATAGACAAGCAGATTCAAAAAACAAAAAGTCGATGGTCCATACTAGCCTATGAAGCGGTTGTGCCACGATCTGAACGGACCCTTAGTCCTTCAGATTTTGGATTCCATAACGCACTGAGAAACAGGGAAGGTCATTTAATCTTTCTTGATTTTGAATACTTCGGTTGGGATGACCCGGCAAAACTTGTTGGGGATTTTCTACTGCATCCTGCAATGAATTTATCGATTGAATTAAAGCGGGAGTGGATTTGCGGAGCAAAAAAGATCTATGGCCCATTGATGCATGAGAGATTGATTCAACTACTCCCGCTTCTTGGCTTGTGTTGGTGTTTGCTCCTGCTAAACGAGTTTCGAAGAGATTTATGGGTTCGCAGGAAGAGGGCGGCTGGAGCGGCCTATAGAGATAGATCAAGTATTCTTAAAACACAATTAGGTAAGTCACACGAATTACTATCGCAGGTAAAATCGGATTGTTTCGAAGCGCTATTTGAGTAATGCATTTATGATTGATGCTAGATCAAAAGAACTGAGACGGCTAATCTTGATCATGATAGAAGCGGGACGACGCGGGCATATTGGTCCAGCCGCCTCATTGGTAGAAGTTCTCAGGGTAATGTTTGATAGTTGGCTTAATTTCCGGCCGGATCAGCCGGATTGGCCGGACCGGGATAGACTGATACTCAGTAAGGGACATGGTTGTTTGGCATTATATGCGTTGCTTGCAGATTACGGGTTTATTGGAAAGCATGAGTTAAGTGAATTCTGTGCGAGCTCATCTCGCCTTGGAGGGCATCCAGAGATTCTCGTTCCTGGGGTTGAGGCATCGACGGGAGCGCTTGGCCATGGCCTTCCAATCGGTGTCGGTTTTGCTCTGGCGGCTCGGTTACGACGTCAACATCATCGCGTTGCCGTCGTCGTAGGGGATGGGGAAATTAACGAAGGATCAACTTGGGAAGCGGCTCTGTCAGCAAGCAAGCATGGTTTGTCAAATTTGATAGTATTCGTGGATTACAACAAGCTTCAATCTTATGGCGCTACTGATGATGTCTTGCCTCTTGAGCCGTTGAGAGATAAATGGGAAGCGTTTGGTTTTCAAACGCGCGAAGTCGACGGACATGATCTTCAGGCGCTTCAGGAAGTGATGGCGACCGTACCGTTTGAGCCCCACGCGCCATCCGCGGTAATTTGTCATACCGTCAAGGGCAAAGGATTTCCCATGGCCGAGAACCAACCGGAATGGCACCATAAGTCCCGTCTTTCGGATACCGATCTTGCAGCGCTCTATCAGTGTTTGGAGTAGCCCTTAAGTGAGAAAGACTAGCCTCGAATGTGTCTATCAACTCGCCAAAACAGATGAACGCGTAATTTTTATCGGCTCAGATCTGGGGGTAGGTGTTCTAGACGATATGCGCAAACAATTCCCTGATAGATGGTTTATGGAGGGAATTTCTGAACAACATATCATCGGTATGGCAGCGGGGTTAGCGCTCGAGGGTTTTATTCCATATGTTAATACTATCGCGACTTTCCTTACCCGCCGCTGCTATGAACAACTGGTGATCGATGTGGGATTACACCGCTTGCCTCTACGTTTGATCGGGAACGGAGGAGGCGCTGTCTATGCACCTCTGGGACCTACACATCAAGCTATTGAAGATTTAGCGATTATGCGGGCGATTCCAAATATGACAGTGGTAGCGCCGTGTGACTCGCTAGAAATGGAAAGACTTATGTTGGCAACGCTTAGTTGGCCAGATCCTATTTATATTCGACTTGCGAAGGGTGGCGATCAAGTTATCAGTGAGAAAACACAAGATTTCCAGATAGGTAAGGGCGTGTCCTTTCTGAGTCCCGGAGAAGTTCTTTTTGTGACAACTGGCGTTATGACGCAAAGAGCTATTACAGCTTCAAATCTTCTTAGTGCGGATGGGATTAGCTGCGGGGTGTTGCATATGCACACCATTAAACCGCTGGACGAAGAAATCCTGATTAAGATGGCATCTAACGTATCGACCGTGGTCACCGTAGAAGAACATCAGAGAACAGGCGGATTGGGCACTGTTGTGCTTGAGACATTATCTGACGCGGGGCTAATTTCGCCACCCAAGGTAATACGGCTAGGCATAGGCGAGAGTTTTTCTGATGAATACGGCTCGCAAAACTCGTTGTTAGAGTCTTGGGGGCTCGATGTGAACGCATTGGTGAAAGCAGTCAAGGAGGCGCTCGGTGACTAATTACACTGGTGAGCAGGCGGGGTTTTTGTTGCCGGAGGAGAAGATCATAGCTGACAAGTTCATTCAGGACGGATATCTAATTTCTGAGGTAGAAGATTATTCGGCACTCCATGAATTGCGACAAGCTCTGGTGAGTAAATGCAGCAGCTTAATTAAGGAAGATCATGTTGAGCTTGATGAGTTTCTTAATCGTTTTCATAAACTGATCAAAGTAGAAAAACTGAACGACATCCGGATGAGTCTGATTGAAAGCGTCCTTAAGGAGCCCCGAGTCCGAGAATTGTATTTCTCACTTGCACGAACTACGCTAAATACGCTGGTTGGTAATGAGCTTGTTATGCAAAAACAGATCAGCCTGAGTATTCAGCTGCCGCATGACTCTAGCTCGCTATTGCCGATCCATGCGGATGTGTGGTCTGGCGATTCACCATTTGAGGTTGTAGTGTGGATCCCACTCGTGGACTGCTATGGGACCAAATCAATGTTCCTATTGCCGCCCCAACCAACTCAAGAACTCCACAATAAATTCGATCAATTTGGAAGTCAGAGCAGCGAAAAATTGTTCCAGTCATTTAAAAAGGACGTTGAATGGCTCGAAGTCCCTTTTGGAAAAGTGCTCGTATTTAATCAGAACCTGCCACACGGAAATCGTATTAATGAAGAAAACGAAACAAGGTGGTCAATGAATTGCCGCTTTAAATCATTATTTTCCCCATATGGAGACAAGAAACTAGGGGAATTTTTTGTGCCGATTACCGTGCGACCCGCAACGAAAATAGGTATGGACTATAGTTTCCCGGGAGAGGCCTGAGTTTTATGGGATATAGAGGGTATATCACCAGTCGGCCGTTTTTTGGAGAGCGTGTTCCGCAAAGAATTCAAAATATTGTTATCCGCGATTATTGTGAGAAAAGAAGCCTATTCTATTTCTTGAGCGCAACAGAAGTTGCGATGTCTCAAAGTTACTTAATGCTCAATCAGTTGGTCGACGAGATCGACTTGCTTGACGGAATCGTGGCATATAGCATGTTCCAACTACCGCCCGACGACCAATTGCGTGCGGAAATTTTAAGCAAAGTAGTTTCAGCACATCGGTCTATCCATTTTGCGGTGGAAACAATGAGCGTCAACACCCAGATTGATATTGCTGCTGTCAACCAGATTTTTCAAGTTAAAAACACGTTGCCCTTATGCCTAACGAAGGACAATTGGAAACTGCTATTTTGAGTGGCCGAATTCACTCAAAATGGGTGTTAGAGGGCGCACAAGAACAGTGGTGCGGATTCTGGCGATGTCAAAAGGTCGTCCGTTAATGATTTTTGTGGATTACTCTGAATCGTTGAACAATCGGTCCCAGGAGGAGCCACAAAATGGGTGAATTATTGCAATTTGTGACATCGCTTCATAAGTCAACAAAACGAGACTATCTTGGTCGCATGACCGACAGTAAAGTGGATTGTATGGGGGTAGCCAAAAGCTATGGATCTGCATATTGGGACGGCGACCGGCGATTTGGATATGGCGGGTATCGATATATCCCTGGGCGATGGCGTAAAGTCGCAGAAGACCTAGTCCAACGTTATTCGTTGTCCGAACAGTCCAAGGTTCTTGATATAGGTTGCGGTAAAGGCTTTTTGCTCCATGAAATGAAGGAGTTGTTACCAGGGCTGTCTGTTGTTGGGTTCGACGCGTCCCAATACGCCCTTTCAAACTCTAAGAAGGAAGTGCATGACTACCTTTTTTTGCACAATGCAGAGGATAAAATACCATACTCTGATAAATCGTTTGATCTGGCTTTTTCGCTCGGTTGTTTGCATAATTTAAAATTGCCCGATCTTTGGATTTCGCTTCAAGAAATGGAGCGTGTAGCAAAAAACGGTTATCTAATGGTAGAGAGTTACCGAAATGATCAGGAGCTGTTTAACCTTCAGTGTTGGGCGTTAACAGCAGAGACAATTGTAGATGTAAAAGCATGGGAGTGGATATTCAAGAACGCTGGATACTCAGGGGACTACGAATTTATTTTGTTTGAGTAAATGTTTAACCTCGATTTTAGCAAGAATGTGGATACTACCGTTAAGGGAATAATATGCTCAGAGGGACGCCTCCTTTTACAACTTCGGGATAATAAACCGGATATTTATTGTCCAGGCTGCTGGGGACTTTTTGGCGGAGCAATTGATAAGGGTGAAACCCCTGAAACTGCCCTTCGCCGTGAACTTTTCGAAGAACTCGTTCTCACAGGGTTCTCGATGCAATACTCGTTTTCGTGGGCAAACCCCAATTCGGCAACTCGTCTATTGTTCTTTGCAGTATCTGAAATCGGCAGTCTTGAAATGCTTAAACTACATGAAGGTCAAGCGATGGACCTCTTCACTATTGATAGTTTGAATGATCTACATGTGACTGATGATCTGCGACATAATATGGATCGGGTTCAAGCAGTCTGCGAATCATTGTCGTAATCAAATCTGAACACTTCAAGAGTAAAACTGCCAATTTCTGAACTCTATGAATTCAATGAGTATCGTTTTAACTGCTTCAACATATAGCGCTCTTAATCCAGATGTCTGTGAAGCACTGAGAATAGGCGGTTCACTTAGCGAAAAGGGGACTTAATGCTTGACTACGGAAAACAAAGACAAACTGTTCCGGAAGTTTATCACTGTATTGAGAAACGATTCGGACTCAAACAAGACGACCTGCATACGCTTCTCGTTCTTGCAGAAGAAAAAAGCGAGCGAAGTCGGGCACGGTTATGCGCTCATGAGTCTCCAGACGACCTAGTACATCAAATGTTTATTGTGCATCCAAGGAGTGCCTATATTAGACCGCATCGACATTTAAAAAAAGCAGAGTCGATGTTGATAATTGAGGGAGAGGCGGACTACCTGTGTTTTGATGAACAAGGCGGTGTCGAGGAAATCATAGTTATGGGATCTGTCTCGTCAAAAAAGACATTTTATTACTCGGTTAGTGCGGGTCAGTTTCATTCAATCAGAATTCGATCAGATTGGTTGGTTTTTCTTGAGGTCACACAAGGGCCATTTTTCAAGCATGATACTGAATATGCGCACTGGAGTCCTCATGAAAAAGAGGAGGATAACGGATTGGAATTTATAGATAGTTTACGAATGCGGCAAGAACCGGAGCGCGAAGCGAATTCATGAGAGTTCCAATTTTCGATTTAAGAGTCACAGACCCGGAGATAAGGCGCGAACTTCTGGATTCCATTGAAAAGGTATTTGATCACGGTAGATTGTTTCTGGGTCCGGAAGTCGAGGAATTCGAGCACCAAGTCGCACAGTTTATTGGCACAAAATATGCGATTGGAGTTTCTTCTGGAAGTAGCGCCCTTTACTTGGCCCTACGGGCCGTCGGAATTGGACCAGGAGATGAGGTCATCACGACACCCTTGACATGGATAATCTCATCAAACGCAATCAGCGCTTGCGGCGCAACACCGGTGTTTGTTGATGTTAGAGATGATTTCAACATTGACCCTGTGGCTATCGAGAGCGAGATTACCTCAAGAACAAAAGCGATTGTTCCAGTTCATTATGCCGGTCACTTGTGTGATATGGAAGCAATTCAAGAAATCGCAGAACGCAATAATATCCTTGTCATAGAGGATGCGGCTCAAGCGTTTGGGGCAGGCCGCTATCGACAACGTGCGGGTAGCTTTTCAGTTGCAGCGGGGTTCAGTATGAATCCGATGAAAGTCTTGGGTGGCTACGGTGAGGCGGGTGTTGTAGTTACGAGCGAAGAAGAGGTATTTAAAAAAATAAAGCAGTTGCGCCACGCCGGCACCACTTCAGACCCAAAGAAAGTTATTACAAATGATTGTCGAGAGGTCGCGCTCAATCATAAAATGGATACGATTAACGCGGCTCTTTTACTCGTCGCTTTAAGGCACCTTTCCTCACGAATGGAGTGTCGAGAAATGATCGCACGGCGGTATAATAGCCGGTTGCCAAAGGAGATAAAGCGCCAGGAAAGTGTAGGTGACGAGGTTCACGCGCGATACGTGTACCCTATAATCACAGAAAATAGAAATGAGTTTAGAAGATTTCTTGAAAGCCAGGAGATAGAGACCAAGATAATGCACGAACCGCTGGTGTGTGATGCCCCAGTCTATAAAGGTTGTCGTGCTGTAACTCCTCGCGCGCGGAACATTTTAGCAGAGAGTCTAATAATCCCTTCCCATGAGAAGCTGACAACTGATCAGATAGATTTTGTGGTTGATGCTGCGGCGAGTTTTTTCAAAAATTAGGGGACCGACACACCACCTAAGTGCCGTTCGACCAAGTTCGCTAGAACTCTGCTATCAACGTAAAAACATTAGGAAAACGAGATGAAATACTATAAGAGAACTGATTGTCGACTATGTGGGAGTGAGTCTCTCGTGCGAGTTCTAGAGTTAACTCCAACGCCACCAGCTGATTCCTATGTGACGGCGGAAAACATAGAAAATGAACAGCCCGAAATTCCTCTGGAACTTTATCAATGTGAAGAGTGTGATCACGTCCAGATAGGCCATGTTATTGATGCCGAGGAAGTTTACCTAAATTACATTTATGAAACAGCGAGCACGCTTGGGCTGGGCGGCCATTTCCAGAAATGTGCGGACGAGGTAATGGAGGATTTCACGCCAAAGAAGGGCGGGCTCGTTATTGATATTGGTAGCAACGATGGATGTCTGCTCCAGTGCTTTAAGAACTATGGTATGCAAGTCCTCGGTGTTGATCCGATGCCGGGAATAGCGGAAAAAGCCACCGCAAATGGAATTCCGACGTTGCCGGACTTTTTCTCTGAAACGTACGCGGCGGAACTGAGATCAAAGTATGGTGCGGCAACAATACTTACATCAAACAACCTTGTTGCAGACACTGACAACCTAACAGAATTTCTTAATGGCATTCAACTCTTGATGGATCAGGATTCCATTTTTTTCTTTGAGACATTTTATTTCTACTTGCAAGTGAAAAATCATGTTTGGGATTTCACCTACCATGAGCATTATTCGTACTTTACTGTGAAACCTCTCGTGAGTTATTTCCATCGATTAGGATTGGAATTAATTGACGTTAAACCAAATTTGACCAAAGGTGGTTCAATGAGATGCACGCTACAGTTAATCGGGGGCAACCGAGAGGTCAATTCGTCTGTCCAACAGCATATTGAACAAGAAATTGAGATGGGATTTCACACCCAAGACAGCGGCGTGTTGATGAAGTCTTATCAAGAGCGAATTAACCAGGGGAAAAAGGAATACAGACGCACGATTGACGAACTTAAGAGACAAGGGAAGCGAGTGGTGGGCTATGGGGCGTCAGCAACCTCGACAACCCTTATGTATCACTACGAGATGGGAAACGACTTTGAATTCTTGGTTGACGATTTTGAAGCAAAGCAAGGCCTGTTCAGTCCTGGTATGCATACTCCGGTGTTCTCCTCAACGAAAATATACGAGGATACACCGGATGTAATTGTTGTTTTGGCGTGGCGATATTACGAGAAGATTGTAGCGCGACATAAAGAATTCCTAGACGCGGGTGGGACGTTTATTATTCCATTGCCGGAAATCAAAATACTCGCTCACTAGGGCGCTTAAAGACCCGTGAAAAACCTTGTGGAGCTCATCGCCATATTATGAGTCATAACTCTAAGGGAAAACCTATTCGAATAGGTTGGGTGGGGTCGGGGTTTGTTGGGCAGGTGGCACACTTGGTTAATTACGCAGGAATTCCTGATGTAGAAATTTCCGGCCTCGCCGAATTGCGACCAAAGTTGGGCAAGCAGGTCTGTGAGCGCCATGGTATACCTCGGTGTTTCAAAGACCATAAAGAACTAATTGACAATTTGGAACTTGATGCGGTTGTGGCAATAGTCAGAAGAGAGCATACAGCCTCGGTTGCGTTGGACATATTAAATAAAGGAATTGCCCTTTTTACTGAGAAGCCGATGGCGCCAACCGTGGCTCAAGGTGAGAAACTTGTAGAAGCCGCAACAAAACACGAAAGCTTATACGTTGCCGGGTTTATGCGGAGGCATGATCAGGGAGTACAGATCGCGAAGCAAGCCTTTAACGAACTCATTGAAACTGGGGAACTGGGTGATGTTCTTTTCTTTCGCTCCTATTGTTTTGGCGGAGGGGACTATTGCAATATAGATGGGAATCAGACGACCAATGAATTACCGCCCCGGCATCGAATATTGCCAATATCGCCGGATTGGCTTCCTCCTGAGTTTGAGAGGGAGTACGAGACATTTCTCAATGTTTTTGTTCATGACATTAATCTAATCCGCTTTCTAGTTGGATACACACCAGAAATTGAGCACGTTGACTATCGGCCGCATGCGGGCTCGCTGGCTCTAAACTTTCGTGGCTTTGCAGGGGTTTTTGAGTTTGCTCATTTACAAACCAATCGATACTGGGAAGAGGGTATAGAAATACTTTTTTCTAAAGGAAGGATGATCATCCAATTGCCTCCCGCCTTTTTAAGGAATCAAGCTGCCATAGTCAAAATATATAAAGAACGACCTCAAGGTTCCACCGAGATGGTCAGTCCAACTCCAGACTGGACTTGGGCATTCAAGCGACAGGCCGAAGCATTTGTAGACAACCTTGTTTCGAATTCCAGTTCTCTGGCGAGTGGGAATGATAGTTTAGAAGACCTGCGCTTCATCGAAGCAGTATGGGAAAAAATTGCGTGCAATTAGTACCCTTTTAGTCGACTTGTTTAATTAGATATTCTTTCAGAGTACCTACTGATGGAGCAGTCTAAATGAATATCAATCTTTTTCGATTCTTTCATCCAAATTGCGGACGAACTCCTTCGCTTAACCCTTAACCTGGACTGAACCGCGCCCTAGATGACTTTAATCTTAAAAATCTTGAAGAAGATTATTCATCAGGCGGCTGTTTTCTCGACGTTTCCCATCATTTTGTTTGTGAGATTGATCCGACCAATCTTATTGGTGCGTTTTGGATATTTCACGGCAGATCGTATTGGCCATTTTGTATTCGATGTTGGCTATTACTTGACAGAATATAAAGCTAGACCAATTCCGCGAACGTGGG
>Ga0233427_10003924_pt1 | contig 12663 bp, 10 predicted proteins | sample SI_118_April2016_5_FD_179885 | JGI IMG/M metagenome (GOLD analysis project Ga0233427, IMG submission 179885) | Seawater microbial communities from Saanich Inlet, British Columbia, Canada - SI_118_April2016_100_MG | ecosystem: Environmental > Aquatic > Marine > Inlet | place: Canada: British...
TTCGGTGGCCGAGCAAAACACCAATCGTCAAGCAAATAAGCGCACCAGAATAAATCAGGCTAATTTCCGCACGGCCTGCCTGCAACTGGCTTTCCAGCGGCTGCAAAAAAACTGAAAATGCATGAATAGACCCAAGTACCGTTGTTACTGTAATGCCAGCCAACAGGGTCAAAAGTGATGATGAATTGATTACCTGTTCCTTCATGACTTTCAAGAGTCCGTATGGCCGCTTACTTCATACTATTTATAATACCATCGACTTCTTCGATATTTATTTTTTCATTCATCGCGGTGTAGTTGGAATAGGAAAACAGAATGATAGCTTAGTGACACTACCCTTCTGTTTGAGAGCTGGTATAAAATGGGTTTATTCAAGCGTTCCTCTACCTCCAAATAACACCTTAATCACGTGTGACCGATGTAATACTCCAACAACTTTTTTATTAGAATCTATAACCGCAACTGGTTTTTCTTGACCAAGAACCTCTTCTGCAACAGTTTCAATGATTGCATCTTTAGAAACTTTTAGATCACTTAGTTCTTCAGAACTATCCAATGCATCCATTACAGATTCAATTTTAAGAACCTTCTCCCTTGGTACATCTTCAGTAAATTTGCGTACGTACTCAGTTGCTGGATTAAGAACAATATTGGCAGGAGTATCTAGTTGCTCTATAATACCATCTTTCATTATTGCAATACGGTCAGCGAGTCGCAGGGCCTCATGAAAGTCATGCGTTACGAATAAAATTGTTTTGTTTAAAACACTTTGCAATCTCAAAAACTCATCCTGCATTTCTTTGCGAATTAATGGATCTAAAGCAGAAAACGGTTCATCTAGGAACCAAATATCAGGTTCTACAGCAAGAGAGCGTGCAATCCCTACACGTTGCTGTTGTCCACCAGATAATTGTCTTGGAAAATAATTTTCTCTCCCTTCAAGAACAACAAGCTTAACCATCTCCATAGCTCTGTTGATGCTCTCCTCTGTGCTATTTCCTCTAATTTGTAATGGAAATGCAATATTTTCTAATACAGTTTTGTGAGGTAATAAAGCAAAACTCTGAAAGACCATACCCATCTTATTACGTCTAAGTTCAATAAGTTTTTTATTGCTCATTGCAATCAGATCTTGACCATCTATATAAATATTCCCTGCAGTTGCATCCGTTAACCTTGAAATACAACGCAACAAAGTTGACTTGCCGGAACCAGACAATCCCATTACTACCAACAGATCTCCTTTATAAACTTCAAAAGAAGCGTTATTGACTCCAACCACGCAGCCTGCATCCTGGAAAATTTTGGCATCAACTTCACCTTTTGAACTTTGCAGCATTTTATTGGCATTCTCTCCAAATATCTTATAAACAGAGTCGCACTGAATGACCGGCTGTTTATTTTGTTCCACTTCAATTTGAGAAGACATAAGTTTTTTATTTAAATTTTTCTCTTATCTATTAGAGATATAGCGATCAGTACGACTTAATATAAACACAAAAAACCCCCATACAGGCGAAACCTGAATGGGGGTTGTTTTATGAAAAACCCCACTGGCTAAAAACCCTTGGAGGTTAGTTATTTATATGTTATTACATACCTGCTTGAGTAAATGGCTTCCAAACATCTCCATGGTCAGCTAACCATTTTTTAGCAGCATCTTTATGAGTCATTTTATCAATGTCAACAAGTGCAGCCATTTGACCAATATCTTGTGTCGAAAAAGACATTCTTGAAAAAGCAGTATAAGCTGCCGGATGTGTTTTCGGGAACTTATAATTAGCGGCTTTTTTCAACCATCCTTTAGGCGAACCACAACTACCATCACCACCATCGGCTTTTCTGCATCCATCAGTGTACTCTGGAAACTCGATAAAGGTAAATCCCTCGGCATCGGTGAAGTTAGGGGTCCAGTTAAAGATAATAGTAGCACGACCTTCTTTCTTAGCAGAGGCAAGTTCAGCCCAGAGTGCATCAGCACCCCCAGCAAACTTAACTACGTATTTACTATCAAGTCCAAGTGCATTTATACGATCAGGCATTAGTTGACCATGCCAACTTTGAGGTCCCTCTAACCAACGACCTTTGCCACCAGAATCTGCTGTCGCAAATGCCTTATGACAGTTTTTTAGAGCTTCCCAATTTGGAAGACCAGGACATAATCCTTTATCAATAACCCATGTAGGTACGCCCATTTCTTCTAATGTTGGTGCTGAATGACTACCTGCATCAATGACACCACCTTTTGCCATAGCATTGTAGAACGACTTCCCAAAGCTAGACTGCCAAACTTCATGAGATATAGTTACATCTCCGATACGAATGGCTTCATAAACCGCCTGAGAATCAGCAGACTTATACTCCACATTGTTACCCATACTTTCAAATATTCCACCAACAACGTAAGCCATTACCACTTGGCTTGACCAGTTATGTGTTGGAATTACAATGGGTGAACTGCTGTCAGCAGCACTAATTGAGCCCGCACTGAATGCGAGTATGATGCCTGCGACAATGGCACCAACTGTTCTTTTTATAGTATACATTTCTTCTCCTTGTTACTTATTGATTTAGATTTAATTAACCATGACCTCATTCGGTATGGAAAATTATTTTTTAACAATTACTAATTGCATCTGATCATAGTAAACCATCCTCCTTTTAAAAAATTAGTAAACCAAGAAGATTCGGAATTCAAAGAAATCGATGAACTTGCACTGACCCCTCACCCTATTCTAAATTAAAAAACTATACGGTTAATCTCCGTATAGATCTGATTAGGAACTTTATATATATATATAAATTATGTCAAGCGTTTTTTCATCTTTTATTATTTTTTACTTGACACAAATTTTGCATACCAGTATATTTTTCTGAATGCCGCACAATTCAGTGTGACATTTTTAGGAACACTGACAGTGAGTCATTCTGTGAGTATCTTTGAAAAATCTGTCTGTGTTTTAACCATAAAGTAATTGGAGGTTATATGGGTTATGATATGACTATGGAGATCTCAGCTCTTAACGAAATCTTCGTGGAGTTTTATTACTGGATCACTGTGCCTTTAATGTTCCTGATTCACGTCGGCTTCTGTTTGTACGAAGTCAGCATTTCAAGAGCAAAGAATCATATGCACACCTTGATGAAGAACGCGATGCTGATTCCAGTGGTTACTATCACGTTTTTCTTATTCGGTTTCTGGATTTGGTTCGCAGGTCAAGGGCCTTTTGGTGATTTCGCCGGCGGAACAACCGGCTTGCCATGGGATGCAACTATGGGTGCAAACGTAAAGGATCACATCATGGGTGTATTCTGGGCTGCGTTCCTGCTGTTTTCGTGGACTGCGGCTTCCATTGTTTCCGGTGCAGTGATTGAACGTATTCGCACCGGCGCCTTCCTCATTCTGGCCGTTTTAGTAGGTTCCGTAACTTGGATGATTGATGCGGCATGGGGTTGGAGCCCATCCGGATGGATGGTTACTGATTGGGGCTATCACGATGCATATGCTTCTGGTGTTATTCATGGCATCTGCGGAGGTGCAGCACTTGGTATCCTGACTGTGTTGGGACCACGCATAGGCAAATTTGCTCCAGACGGCACGCCCAGGGACATACCTCCGAATAATCCGTGGTTTGCGGTAATTGGCCTGTTCATCATCTATACAGGTTTCTGGGGCTTTTATGCGGCCTGCAACTTACCGATTGGCAATGTCAATGGCGTTTGGACAGCCACCACGATTTACGGTACTCCAACAACATTGAGTACAATAACTTTCAACTTCCTCATGTCCCTTGCGGGTGGCATGCTGGCTGGATACTTTATGTCAAAGGGAGATTCTTTCTGGACCTTTTCCGGAGGACTGGGTGGAATCATTGCGGCTTCAGCCGGAAATGACCTCTATCATCCACTGCAAGCTTTCCTGATTGGAATTGCTGGGGTTTGCATCGCTTACAAACTCCACTTCTGGGTCGAGCGCAAGTTCAAGATTGACGATGCCGTTGGTGCCGTCGCGGTACATGGATATGCCGGATCTTTCGGAGTGATAGTTTGTGGATTCATGCTCTGGGGCTACCCTGCAGTACTTGACGGTTCAGCTACGATTAACCCGTTGGGACAAATCGGCGGCGCGATCATGATGTTTTTTGTGCTGGGCTTCATCCCGACCTTTATCGTCGCAAAAATTTTGAATGCCATGGGGATTCTTAGGATTCCACATAAGGTTGAGTTGGCAGGACTGGATTATGTTGAAGAACAAACCAGAGCTGCGGACAGTCAGGCGATTGTTGATGCAGAATTAGCAGAAGCTAAATAATTATTCCTTTTATAATCTTTTAATGGAGAATGTTATGAGTACTGGAGTAGAAAGCTGGAGTGCTGAAAGTTTTGCCGAAATGAGTGCTATGAGTCCTTTTGTCGGTTCAGAAGTAATCCTGACTGCCGTTGTGGCAGTTGTATGGATTGTCTGGCAAATCTGGCAGATCAAGGCTGAAAATGCCCGCTATGACGAGCAAGAGGCAAAACTGTAGGGGAAACCTCCCAAAACAGTTTCAGGAGATTAGATTATCACCTAATCCGGTGAGAGATTTGAGCTCTACCTGAAAAAACGTTGCCGCACCACGTGTGCGGCAACGTTCCTTCCTTCTAAAATTTTTCAGAAAAGCATGACGGCATAGGCGAAGCTTTGCCGCCAATGAAAGTTCAGTCGTGGTTTTTTCCAGGAATCCAATCTGTTCCGGAAAGGGGGACTTGCGCCATTGCGGCGGCTTCCACTGTCAAGGCGACCAAGTCTTCCGGTTCAAGATTGTGGACATGACTTTTCCCGCAAGAACGAGCGATGGTCTGTGCTTCAAGTGTCATCACCTTGAGATAATTCGCCAATCGCCTACCTGCCAAAACAGGATCAAGCCGTTTAGATAACTCTGGATCTTGAGTGGAAATTCCGGCAGGATCCCGCCCTTCGTGCCAGTCGTCATAAGCTCCGGCAGTCGTGCCGAGTTTTTGATATTCCTCTTCCAGTTCAGGATCGTTGTCTCCCAACGCCACCAATGCGGCGGTTCCTATAGAAACCGCATCCGCTCCCAACGCTAAAGCTTTTGCGACATCGGCACCATTCCGGATGCCTCCGGAAACAATCAACTGTACTTTCCGGTGCATTCCCAATTCCTGCAACGCTTTGACCGCCGGTCTAATGCAGGCAAGCGTCGGTTGTCCGACATGTTCAATAAAAACTTCCTGTGTGGCCGCCGTGCCGCCCTGCATTCCGTCAATCACAATCACATCGGCTCCGGCTTTGACAGAAAGTGCGGTGTCGTAATATGGTCGCGCTCCGCCGATTTTAATAAAAATCGGTTTCTCCCAATCTGTGATTTCTCGCAATTCGCTGATTTTGATTTCCAAGTCGTCCGGCCCTGTCCAATCCGGGTGACGACAGGCTGAACGTTGATCAATGCCTTGTGGAAGATTACGCATTTCCGCTACACGTTCTGAAATTTTCAATCCCAATAACATTCCGCCGCCGCCGGGTTTTGCGCCTTGTCCGACAACGACTTCAATCGCATCGGCTTTGCGTAAATCATCTGGATTCATGCCGTAACGTGAAGGCAGATATTGATAAATCAGCATTTCCGATTGTCCCCGTTCTTCCGGTGTCATGCCGCCGTCTCCGGTTGTTGTGGAAGTTCCAGCGATTGTTGCGCCTCTACCCAGGGCTTCTTTAGCTTGCGCCGACAACGATCCAAAACTCATTCCGGCAATTGTGATGGGAATTTTCAGTCGCAATGGATTTTTTGCAAATCGAGTTCCCAGAACCACATCAGTTCCACAGTTTTCACGATAACCTTCGAGCGGATAACGCGACATGGATGCGCCAAGAAACAGCAAATCATCGAGTCCCGGCAATGGTCGTTTTGCACCTCCGCCACGAATATCATAAATTCCGGTAGCTGCTGCTCTGCGGATTTCAGACAAGGTATAATCGTCAAAAGTTGCCGATTTGCGTGGATGAGTTTGTGAGGTGAGTTTTGTCATTTCAAATTAGTAGGCATCAGCATTATCAATATCAAAATTATACAGTTTGCGAGCCGAACCGTAACGGCGGAAATCGGCGGGATCGGCTTTTAATCCGGAAGATTCTAAAAGTTCGGAGAGTTTTGAAAAATGTTCCGGAGTCATTTCTTTTTCAATACAATCCGTTCCCAAACCAGAAACTTCACCACGCACAAATATTTTGGTTTCATAAATCGAATCGCCCAATGCTTCTCCTGCATCACCGCAAATCACAAGGTTTCCGCTTTGCGCCATGAATCCGGACATGTGACCGACCGACCCGCCAACGACAATATCCACACCTTTCATCGAAATTCCGCAACGGGAAGAAGCATTACCTTCAATCACCAACAAACCCCCATGTGCGGTTGCACCTGCCGATTCTGAAGCATTGCCCGTTACACGAATATTTCCGGACATCATGTTTTCGGCAAGTCCAACTCCGGCGTGTCCGGTAATCGTGATTTTTGCAAATTTGTTCATGCCACCGCAATAAAAACCAACATGCCCTTTAATTTCAACAATCAGCGGCGCATCAAGTCCACACGCAATGGAATGTTGACCTTGCGGATTTTGAATTTCAAAATTCTGCCTGCTGTCTTGGGACAAATCATGGAGTATGGAATTCACTCCACGCACTCCGATTTTTTTCAGATCTAGAATTTCCATTATTCTTCACCCCAGACGTAAATAGTTGAAGGTTCTGGCTCCCAAATTCTTGCTTGATCTGCTCCAGGCAAATAAGCGATTGCACGAAATTCTGTAGCCATGGCGACCCAGTCATCGGTTTCGGCCAAAATTGCATGTTTGCAGGCAATTGGGTCACGCACAACCGCAAAGCCGTTTTGTGTACCGATGCAGAATGTGTAAAAACCGTCAAGTTCTCGAATGCCGTCTTCCAATGCTTGACGCAGAGTTGCTCCGGAACGGAGTTTCCAGGTCAAGTAAGCCCCGGCAACTTCGGTGTCATTTTCGGTTTGAAAACGGATACCCTCGTGCTCCAGATTTCTGCGGAGAATATTGTGGTTTGAAAGCGATCCGTTGTGAACAAGACAAAGGTCTGCTCCGGTTGCAAAGGGATGTGAACCGGCTGTGGTAACAGCACTTTCTGTTGCCATTCGCGTATGACCGATCATGTGAGTTCCTGAAGCATGACTTAGGTTGAATTGCTCGTAGACCGTTTCCGGAGATCCAACTTCCTTGAATATTTCAATCGACTTTCCACTACCGACAATCCGGATTTCAGCCAGAACATCCGGTGCAGACTGTGAATTTTTCAACCACTGGACAACTTTAGCTTCGTCCGCATCTGTAACGAGAATACAATGCGTACCTACCGTTTTAATGGATACAGAACACTGCAGCGTTGCAGCCAATTCAGTTTCCAGCGTTTCCCAAGAGAAATCCGGATCATCGTGCGCCAATGAAAATTTAGTCTGTCCCAACTCTACAGGGTTCCGGTAAATGGCCACTCCTGCTGAATCCGGACCTCGACTGCTCATTTCCACCAGCATTGGCTGAAACATGCTACCCAGTTGTGACTGCAATTCAGCATTTTTCAAATACAAACCGACAATTCCGCACATACCTAATTTTTCTGTTCAAGAGGCTCATTGAGTTCAATAACATAGCCGTCAGGATCTTTGATGAAGGCCAGAATTCGTGTTCCGTTTTTCATCGGTGAGGGTTCTTTGGTGAATTCCACGCCATGCTGTTTTAAATACTCACTGGTCTCATACACATCCGACACTTTAATTGCCAGATGACCCCAGCCGTTCCCCTTGACGTAGTCTTCTTCTTCATCCCAATTGTAAGTCAATTCGATATTTGTACCCTCATCCTCGCCAATATAGCCTACAAAAGTATTGGTGAACCGACCTTCGGGATATTCAGTTTTACGGTGAATTTTCATGCCCAATATTCTTGTGTAAAAATCCAGACTCCGATCCAAATCTTTCACCCGGATCATGGTATGATCCAGCCGAAAATCAGGCATGGATAACGTTTGTTCAGTCATTGTTTTTTCCTTTGGTTTGGGTTAATGATTCAAAGCCGGACGAATGGCATCGGCAACCAATTCCTGAAAACTCCGGACACTGGATTCCCAATACGGAGATAAAAATCCGCCTTGTCGGGCTGCATCCGAGTGGCGTCCTTCCTGAAGCCGTTCACACATTGCATGATCTTCTTTGTGTACACTTTCCCACAGTCTGCTGATTTTTTCAACCACTTCAGTGCTTTGATCAGAATCTTTGTGTTGATAAATCACCCGTCTTTGGCAGGTTATCTCTGCGGACACAGGCTGATTGAGATGGACTCCAATTTGATCAGGATAGTAAACTCCCAGCACAAAGTTCGGAAACAAAGTCAAATACCTCGAACTAACGGACAGTGTTCCTTCCTGCGCTTTCTCCTGTTGCTCCGAAGTCAGGTCAACTGCACTTCCCAGACAATGTCCGTCACTTACGACATAGTGATCCTCTAACGGCTGATTTGTGGTTTTTTTATGTACAAATTGAACGTGATACGGTTCAATGAAATTTTCCATCAAGAGTTTCCAGTTTGATTTTATTTCACCAAATTCAATGCTGGCGACCACAACAAAATCATCCAGATCAATTCCTGCTAATTGTTTTTTCATGGGAGCAATGTGTGACTCGAATGATACCGTGTCACAGTTGAGATTAACAAATATCCAATCATGAAAAAATTCACACGGAACTTCCAGTAAACTGTGATCTTTCAGTTTAAAGTCCTTTGGTAATTCAGTTTTTTGACCACCAAAAAAAGGGGTGGCTCGTAATTGACCGTCTAAATTATAGCACCAATTGTGATAAGGACATGTAATCAGGCTTTTGCAATTGCGAGGTTTGTCCACCAGTTTCAGGTTTCTATGGCGGCAGACATTGTAGAATGCACGGATTTTATTTTTTGAACTACGGACTAGAATCAATGGTTGTCCTGCCACATCCAAAGGAGTTATGTCACCGACCTTAGCAAGGTCATGCGCGAAACCTGCGAATGTCCAAGATTTAGCAAAAACAAGCTTTGATTCCAGTTCATAAAAATTTTTACTGGTATAAGCTGCGGAAGGTAAACCATGTTTAACATTCTCGTTTTCATCGAATGCTGAAAACAACTGTGTCCCCTTTAAATCTAACATAAAGCAATTCTCTTTATTTTATGGAAAGTTTAGACTATTGCAGAATATATTTTGACTAATTTAACAAATACTATAGAAATATATCATCATTTTTTTGTCAATATAAAATTTTTATTGAGAGAAAGAGAAATTGTCATTTGCCATTCTGTAACAGATTAAATTTTTACCCCGTTTTTGGAGCATCACTGTTTCGTCTCAAAAGACATCGATCAATTTGAAATAATGGCTGGCATTGAAATGTTCAAGAATCAATTATTTTAAAACGTCAGGCACTTTAACAACATTTTTTTATCAACTCAATAAGGAGAACAGCATGAGCATGATCTATCACGAAAATTTTGTGGACGCACTGCCGGAAATGGCGCGTGTCAAAGAAGAAAAGAAACGACTTGAAGCGGCCGGAGTCAAATATATTCTGTCGTGCTGGATTGATATGTTGGGTGTACCGAAAACGAAACCTGTACCGATCAGCGATTTTGAATTGTTGTGTATGGGCAAGGGGCCTCAGTTTGCAGTTCATTCCATTTCCTTTGTTCCTGAACTCGGCCCGGCAGATTCCGATCAGATTCCGGTTCCTGATTTGGACAGCCTGATCATCTGCCCGTGGGATTCAACCTGTGCCTGGATGTTTGCCGATTTGTGGTGGGAGGGACATCCTTACAACCTTTGTCCGCGTAGTGCACTCAAGCGCATCATTAAGGATACAGCAGATCAGGGTTATGCGGTTATGGCTGGAATTGAACCGGAGTTCATGGTGATGAAATGGCAGGATGGACAGCCTGTCAAAGCCTTTGATAATGATCCGAATTCCGGTCAGGGTTTGCGTCCGCGCCGACAGGCTTTCGGTTACGACGTGGAATATTCAATTGATTCAATGAGTTTCCTTGGAGAGTTGATTGACATTATTGAAGGGCTGGGATGGAATTTACATGATGTTGTGGCGGAGGGTGCATACTCTCAGTTTGAGCTGGATTTTCATTACACGGATGTTTTACGCATGGCCGACCGCTTTGTTTTTTTGCGTGTTTTGCTCAAGGAAGTGGCCAAACGTCACGGCATGTTTGTGACATTTATGCCTAAAACCACCATCGGCGATTGGCGTTCCGGAGCTCATTTGAATACCTCCATTCAGCCGATTGATCAACCGGGGACGAATTTTTTTGAAAGCAAATCCGGCGGCTGGGCTGATTCGGTGTTTAATGCAATCGGCGGGTTATTGCGACACGGCGGAGCACTGACTGCGATTGCCTGTTCAACGGTCAATTCTTACAACGGACTCGTTCCAAGAGTCGGCGGTTTTGAAGGGGGCACTGTAACCTGGGCACCGACTCACATGACTTACGGCTACAACAATCGATCAGCCATGTTACGCTTGCCGCAGAGTCGTTTTTGTATTGAAAACCGGGCGGCGGACATGTGCATGAATCCCTACCTCTCGCTAGGCTTGACCACCGCCGCAATGACCGAAGGCATCGTCAACAACTATTCTCCCGGAGAACCGTTGAACGAGGATCTGTATAGCATGAGTAAAGAAGACCTTGAACGCTCCGGTGCCCAACAACTTCCCCGGAATTTACTGGAAGCGATTGAAATTTTGCGAGGTGATGAACTTGCGCCGAAAGTACTTGGTGTTGCTATGATTAATTCGTTCCTCCACTACAAAACGGACGAATGGGAACGCTACCACCAAGCCGTCACCGATTGGGAAGTCGAGGAATATTTGAGATTGTACTGATTTCGATGGGATATTGCGATGAATGTAGAGCAATTCAGTTTAAGAGGATACGCCGGATACGAAACCCGTTTGTCAGAACACCCCGATGAGGAGCTGACTCAAGTCGGGCCGGAAACTCCTTGTGGAGAATATCTACGACGGTTCTGGCATCCTGTTTATCTCACCAATGATCTCTGTGATCTACCTGTTACCCTTAAAATTCTTGGCGAAGAACTGGTTTTGTTTCGAGACCTCTCCGGAACTTTGGGTCTGGTTCACAAGCGTTGTCCGCATCGGCAGGCTTCTCTGGAATACGGTAAATGTGAGGAACATGGAATCCGTTGTTGTTATCACGGCTGGCACTTCGACACCGACGGTAAGTTGCTTGATGCACCGGGACAACCAGAAAGTCTTAGTAATCGTCTGAAACTTCGGATCAAGCTCGGTGCCTATCCGGTCGTTGAATACAAGGGGTTGATTTTCAGCTATATGGGGCCAATCGCGGAAATGCCGGAATTTCCGGTTTTTGATTCGATGGAATTTGAAAAGATGGAAATGGTGCCTTATAAAGCTCCATTTCGCTGTAACTGGCTTCAGGTGCTGGATGCCATTCTTGATCCGTTGCACACCAGTTTTCTCCATTCCAATATAGGACGCGTCCAGTTTTCCAAGGGCTTTGGCGAAGTCGGGCAAATGGACTTTTTTGAGCGCGATGTCTGGATACTTGGAGTTAATACAAGACGGGTGGGAGAAAACGTCTGGTTCCGGGTGAATGAATTGGTTCTGCCAAATTTCACACAGGCGGGCAGTGCTTTCGCCGCAGACGGAACACAGCGTCGTTTGTACGGACGCAGTTCTTTTACTCGCTGGGTTGTTCCGGTGGACGACGAAAACACGCTGGCACTGGCGTGGGCGAATTTCGGTGAACGGGGCGATCCTCCCGAATGGAACACTCCGGAAGGTCCGGAACTCATCGAACAGGGAGAGGTGTTTGACCGAACTTACGAAGAACGCCAACGTTCTCCAGGTGACGCGGAAGCTACCGAAGGCATGGGACGGATAACGATTCACAAAAATGAAAACCTTGTCAGCAGTGACCGGGGAATCACTTTGATGCGCAAACGCCTGCGGGAGCAAATCCGAACCGTTCAAAACGGAGAGACTCCAGCGCGAGCTTCCGTAGCGAATTCTGGTTTGATCCCAACTTACGGCGGAGACACCGTGCTACGCATTCCACTCAAAGGAGATCCGGACGAATCACAGACTTTGAGCGAGTTGGCTCATACGTTTATGAAAATGCAGTATCAAGCCGGCGGTTTAAACGAGGATGAACGGGTGCGGTTTGTCGGTGAGAGGCTTACGGGACTGGAAACTAAAACTACATGATAATCCAACAATTTAATCAAAATTTATCTAAAATTTACAAAAATAGGTATGACAAACAATAAACTCCGTATTCACATCAAGAACAATCACGCCTCTTCGGGGACTTTTCCCCCGACCATTGAAAGCGAGGAAGTCTTCACCATCACCGAGGAACGGTTTGGAGACGCTTGTGAACGCTTTCCCGCAGTCGCGGAGCAGGTGGAGGCGTTTATTGATTGGGACCTGGAGCATTTCGCCGAATCAATGGAAACCGCCGATGTTCTTGTCACATGGAATTTACCGACCACAAACCTCGCCAAAGTCGCGCCACAATTGAAACTGATTCATATTATTGGCGCAGGAGTCGAGCATCTCT
>Ga0233427_10003925_pt1 | contig 12663 bp, 8 predicted proteins | sample SI_118_April2016_5_FD_179885 | JGI IMG/M metagenome (GOLD analysis project Ga0233427, IMG submission 179885) | Seawater microbial communities from Saanich Inlet, British Columbia, Canada - SI_118_April2016_100_MG | ecosystem: Environmental > Aquatic > Marine > Inlet | place: Canada: British...
GAAAACTCCAGTCCTTGTTAATGACTTTCCAGGATTTGTCAGTAATCGAATTTTACTTCCCATGCTTAATGAAGCCATCTTTTGTGTAATGGAAGGTGTAGCTGAACCAGAAGCAATTGATACTGTAATGAAATTAGGGATGAGTCATCCTATGGGACCTCTAAGATTGGCAGATTTCATAGGATTAGATACCTGCCTAGCAATTATGCAAGTATTGCACCGCGACATGGATGATGAAAAGTATAGGCCATGTCCACTTTTAATTGAAATGGTAAATAATGGTAAATTAGGCAATAAGACTGGTGAAGGATTTTATAAATATTAAGCACAGATTTAATTATGACCACACCCCTCATAAATTATGTCAGATGAAAAAGAAACTAAAATAGAATCTCTGGGCTTAGATGAAGCTCTAGAGGATTTAAAATTTTTAGCCCAAAAAGTCTCAGATATGTCAAAAGACTTAATGCAAAAGGCTGCTGAACAAGCTGAAGGTGCAACAGATAGGATGGGAGATGTAGTAGAATCCACTGGTGATATTTTAATTTCAGCTGGTGAAACTATAAAGTCAACCAAAAAAATGTTTGAACAATAAATAGAGTTCTAAGACACTATTGTCTCATCTCTGCCAGGGCCGAGAGAAACAATACTAATTGGAACATTCAAACTTTTGGAGATAAAGTCGAGAAAAGTCCTCATCTCTGCTGGTATAATTCCTTTGGAAATATCAATGTTTGAAGATGACCATCCTGCAAATGTTTTGTAAACCGGAGAACATCTGGCAAGGTAAGAGAGAGATGATGGAAAGTGTTTGACTTCAGTATCATTATCTAACTTGTAACCTGTACAGATTTTAATTTCATCCATATCTGAAAGAATATCTAACTTGGTGATTGCTAAAGAAGTGAATCCACAAATTCGATTAGATAACTCTAACATAACCAGATCTAACCAACCACATCTTCGTGGACGTCCGGTTGTTGTACCAAATTCTTGGCCTTTATCCCTAATCATTTCTCCTACCTCATCCTCTAATTCAGTAGGAAAAGGACCGGAGCCTACTCTTGTAAGATATGCTTTGGTAACTCCTACAACCTCATCAATTTTAGATGGTGCAATACCTGAACCCAAAGCTGCACCTGCAGTTGTTGGACTCGAAGAAGTAACAAACGGATATGTGCCATATTCAATATCTATATGCACACCTTGAGCACCTTCTAAGAGAACATTATCTTTGTTATCAATATATTGATTGACCAACAAAGAGGCATCTGTGATAAAGTCTCCTAAACTTTCTCTCCACTTTTTACAAATTTCAAATAAACTATCAATCGTTAGGCTATTCTTGATTCCATAATGATCAAGCAATGCCAAATTACGTGGTAGTGCTTTTTCCAACCTCTCAATAATCATGTCATCATCCATAATATCACCCATCCTAATTCCTATTCGTGAGGCCTTATCTGAATAACAAGGTCCAATTCCATTACCTGTAGTACCTATCATTGATTTACCCTTCGAACTTTCTTCTCCACCATCCAATAATTTATGATATGGCATGATAATATGAGCCCTGTCTGAAATAAATAAATCACCTCTTTCTTTTCCCAAGTTACTTAATTCATTAAGTAAAACATCAGGATTTACAACAACTCCATTACCAATTACACTGATTATTTCCTTTCTCAAAATACCTGAAGGAAGAAGATGTAACTTATGCTTCTTACCATCTATAACTATAGTGTGACCTGCATTATTTCCACCTTGAGATCTTGCTACAACTTTAGAATCATCTGCCAAGTAATCTGTAATTTTACCTTTGCCTTCATCACCCCACTGAGCTCCAATTATCGTCGTTACTGTCATTCTAAGGTACCACCGGACTTAACAATTTGAGAATACAGTGCCGGTAAAAGAAACATTGCAGAAATCATTGATGCAATCAATAAAATTACAATGATAAAAACAAACCACCATAGTGCGCTTATTTTAATCGCAAAAGCTGATGTTAAACCTACTAAAGTAACTAAAGTTGCTTCAAATAGTGTCTGTGCAGTTCTTGCAATTGCATTATAAACACTTGGCATATTCATACCACCCTCGATAACTCTTTGTGTAATATGTATTGAAAAATCAATCCCAACACCAATAACTATAGAGCCAATCATTACAGTCACTAAACTAAGTGGTTGACCTAATATTACAAAAGTAAGAGGTTCTAGAGAAACCACCCAGATAACCGGTAAAGTTGTTAAAAGACCTAATTTCCAATTCCTTCCAAATGTTAGAGTTAAAATACCAAAAACTAAAACTAAACATATGACTAGTGTATTGATTTGTGAACTTATTAATTGTGCATTAACGCTTGTACCTATCGCAGCCACACCTGTCAACTCTGACATTTTAACTGGAGCATAAGCGTGCTCATTTCTAATCTCGTTAACACCAATTACTGCCACTTCCATTCCTTTAATATCTTTCAATGGCATATCTACATAAATCAAAGTCTTAGAAAATTTACATTCTACACTACCAGAAGCGTCAGGTGAACAATCCATAATCATACTAAGTGCCTCTGGAGTTATACTGTCATAAAATATATTCAAAATAAATTTTTGTAAATCACGTCCAACTAACTGATTATTGGCTACTTGGTCTTCGTGAAGAACCTCCCAAAAAGATCTTTCTATTCCCTCGTCAAGCCCTAATAAATCTAAAGTGCCGTCAAGCGTTGATGATTGATTTGTGGAAAATTTAACTGCTTTCATTACTTCAGTTAAAGAAATAGCAGTAACATCTGGAACATCATTTAATCCTTCACGATTTCCATCTTCAGTACCTGCAACTAATAAATCAACCTGATCTAAATGGTCAACTGCATCATTAGTAACTTCATCATAATCATTTTGAAAATCTCCCCGCGCAATCATCATACCAAAAGCTCCCGCATTAAACTCAGTAGAATACTTGACTATGCCAATTAGTGTCGGTTCATCATCTGGTACCATGTCCAAATAATCTATGTTTGTTTCAAGTAAAGGCAATACTCCAACTGAAAGTAATGTTGCAACTAATAAAACTGCCAGAACTGGTTTATTATGTTCAGTTACAACCTTGGCCAATTTATGCCATTCTCCTTCCTGCTTTCTATAATTATAATTTGTCAGAACTGCTATTGCTGGAGACATGATAAAAGTACACATCAAACAAACAAAAATACCTATAGTCAAACTCAGTCCCACAGTAAACACAGGTCCTAAATTAGTGTACATTAAGCTACCAAAACCAATCATTGTGGTCAAAGCTGATAGAGCTATTGCCCTACCTGTAGTGGACAAGGCTTTCATCATCTTAATCTGAGGATTATCACCCTCCTCCTCAGTAAATCTATTAGACAAATGCAAACCGTAAGCCACACCTAGAGCCATTAATATGGGCCCTAAGGCAATAATCGTGGGCGTCGCCTCAATGCCTGCCCAACCAATAAATCCATATGTTATAAAAATTGAATACAAAGTAGGAATTCCTGCAATCATAACTGCTCTAATTTTCTTTTGGATCAAAAATATAGCTATGGAACATAGGACTACACCAATAGGAAATACACGCCAAAACTCCGAAAATGAACGCTCTGTGATTGCTTGAGTAACTGGTACTGGGCCAGTTAACATCATGCGACTATAGGTTTGACCATCAGGTCGACCCATATCTTCACCACGATTAATCATAACCTCATTGACTTTGTCTATAATTACTGGAGGAGGTACATCACTAGTAACTCCGAATAAGATTACTGCAGTATCCCATATCCCATCTCCGTTAGTGTCTCTCAATACTTTTTCAAGAACTGCTGGCGGAAGGTCTTCCACTATACTATCAATATCAGATTGACTAGGGATTTCATAGTGATTTAAAGTTCCAGATTCAACTGCGCTCTCTTTTGCAACTAAAGCCCCTTGCTCAATTAATTCGGCAAAAGCAACTGTAGCCCCATCTGATGAAGAGGCTGACCATTCAGCTGAATTTTCTATAATTGCATCGTAAACTCTGCTGTTGGTACTGTGTAATTCTTTAATCAAAGTAGAAACACTAAATGACCAAACAACATTATCCTGGACACCACCATCTGAAGGAACAATCCCCGCACCACCTGTTTCTTCTTGACCTATAGGATCAACTGTTCTTTCAATATGATCCATTTCTAATAATACTTGTCTACTTGTTATGTTAGCTTTACTGGATACATCATATGCATTATCTGTTTCAACATAAATTACTATAATGTCTGTAGACCAGTCTTCTCTAACTTCAAGTAATAACTCTTCTTCGATAGAACCTTTGGGAAGATATACTTCCATTGCCCCATTGATATTTGTTTTACCAATTCCGATTAACATAAAAAGCATAATAGCTGTCATTATTCCTAATGTTATTGGAGGATAATCTGTAGTCAAATGAACAAAACTTCGAGCTATGGGACTAATTTCAACTTCATTAGTTAAAGCCTCAGACATTTTAGAAGTGCCTTTAGAATTTTTAACTTTATGTATCTTCTTTGAATCTTTAGGCGTTGCTAATTTCGAAGATTTATTGGGTGTTACATTTTTCGAAGTATTCTCGACAACTTCACCTCCTAAAGCTTTGCTAATCAGTTCTTGCTGCTCTTCTGCTCTTCTATCAAAGAAACGGTCTATGCGACCCCTCAAACCTGAATTCTTGTCATCTTCTGACACAATATCAGATATGTTACTAAAGAGGTGATAATAAATAGTTCACATAGTATTATAACTTTAATAATACAGGACCATTTACTAAATAAATCATGAAATACAATTTAAGAATTTACACATTTTTGGCAATAGCCTTAATTTCCTTAACATTTTTATCAGTTGAATCTCAAGGGGAACCTGATTTATTTATAGAAGATGTAAAATATTCCAATGATTATTCTCAAGAAAGAGTACTCGTTCAAAGTGGAAGAGACAATGCTACTAACTTTAGATATTTGATTTTAGATGATATTTCTGAATCTCCTGAAAATTGGTCCATGCCTGATTTCAATGATTCCGCATGGAGTCTAGGTGCTGCGCCTTTTGGTGATCGGTCATCTGGGGGTGTAGAACCTAATACTGACTGGGATACTTCTGGCAATTCTCCCTATAATGAAGATGTTATACTCATAAGACACAAATTCCAAGTTTCTGGAATCGTGACCTCTGCTGAACTTGATGTAGCCGTTGCAAATTTTTGTACACCTTACTTAAACGGAAATATGATTTATGATGATAGAGGTGGAGATAGCAGAGCACAAGAATACTGGAATGATGATGCTGCAGGAACAATAACTCCTTCTTCATTCAATCAAGGTGAAAATGTACTTGCAGTATATGCCCGTGATTATGTTGGAGGATGGGGAAGTAGCAATAGACAATGGATTGATTTACAAATAACTGCCCAAGTTTTTGAACCTACGAATGAGACTATAATACTTGGAGATACTGTCAATATAATAATCGATGGAGGAAACAAAGGAAATCAAAGTGCAGAAAATGTATTCCTGAACAGCACTACTGGTATTTCAGTTAATAGTAACGATTTCTTTGTAACTATGCCTGAAGACTATAATGGACAGATATTTATTAATTGGATTCCTGAAAAGAAAGGCTTAAATCAATTAAATATTTCATTTTCTTGTAATTGTAATGAAACTAATCTCACTAACAACTACTTTTTGTTAAACATAACAACAACTATTTATTCACTCAATACCTCACTAAATGGAGATTTAGTACTAATTAATCAAAGTAGAATTTTCAATTCGATAATTCAAGTCAACAATAATGGAGACCTAACGGACAATGTAACTTTAACTAATACAGATCCTAATTTTGCTAGCTGGGACCTCAAATTTATTCCTAATAATTTCTTATTGGAACCAGGACAAACTCAAGATGTATTGTTAACGGCCACAATACCTGAATCATACGATGATGGATTCTATAATCTTTCTTTTAAAGTGGAAAGTACACACAATGATGTTTTGACAAGAACAATTCTTAATAGATTTGATAATAATGATTGGAAATGGGTGAATTCTACAGGCCCCCAGGAATTGTATAACAATACCAATTGGACGAATGTTGGTTTTAATGATACATTATGGAATAATGGAAGTGCTCCCTTTGGAGATACAAATATAGATGGAATAAATTATGAAACATTCTGGGATGGTGACAATTATGGCTATTTTAGAAACATAATAGACATAGAGAACATAGGGCTGTATGAAAATGGATTGATGACAATTAAGGTATCAAAAGATGACAGTAGTAATACATATGTTAACGGAATTTTAGTCTTTGGGGACTTGGATCAAACTACTGGGGGTGCCGATTATTGGAATGATGAGAATTTGATATATGTTAATTACTTGACTGAAGGGGAAAATGTATTCGCCACAATCGTAAGAAACAATGGTGATAATCCTCAATGGTTCGATCAAGAAGTGGCCATGCAATTCCCTCAGGCAAATCTTTGGAATTACAAGACTGAATTAAAACAAATTTCAATTTATTTAGATTCTACACCGCCTACTTCGAGTATTATTAAAGAAGGGTTTTACCGTAATAATTCTACTTTTGAGGTTAAATGGAACTGTATAGCTGATTGTGATGATTTAGAAGGATATGAGATTTATTATTTAGAAAAAGATGGCGGAACTATAGGTGAATGGAATTCTTTGGGATTTTATACTAATACCAATATGGATTTTACTGGCCAAAGCGGACTTATTTATCGATTCAAGTCTGTTGCCATAGATACTCTTGGAAATATTGAGAATAAAGGTTCTTATGATACTGAAATGAATATAGACTTAGATTTACCTCAGTCTGATCTTTGGATAGTGGAAGGTGATTTTGATTTCACCAACTCAGATGGCGTTACTCTACAATGGAAGAACAATCAAACATATGACATTCAAGCTTACTTAGTAGAATATCGAGAGATCGGGAATCTAACTTGGAATGATTTTGGATCTTTTACTTCGCCTGGCCAATTTTGGTTTTCACCAACAAAAGATGCAACATTTGAAATTAGATCAAGAAGCGTTGATTATGCCGGCAATATTGAGATTAAAGATAAGAGCGATGTTACAATCACCTTTGACCGATTAAGCCCCATTGTAAAATTAAATCCCATAGATTCCTTTATTGGACCTGAAAACTTAATCATAAGTATTTTGTATTCCAGTGAAATTTTAACAAACATAACCTTGGAATATGCCCAAATAAGTGAAAATAACGAAGAAGAGTTAGACTGGGAAATTTGGAGCAATAATTGGGAAAATGAATCTGCAATTATTAATTTATTAAATGGAAAGACTTACTATTTTAGAATTAATCCATTAGATTTAGCTGGGAATGACTACTCTCGTGAACCATACCAATTTACTGTACCAATTGTCATTGAAGAAGATAGAGATATTGATTTACCAGTTCATCCACTAAAACCAGTAATGATTGGTAAAATTCGCAACATGGCAATTAGTGTTGATGAAAACGCCGACGGAATATTCGAGAAAAGTCTAGAAGAATTTACCGGAACAGATCTAACTGGAATGACGGCAAACCAATATTGGGTGGACTACACTAATTCCAAAATTGTATTTGGCGATGGTGATGATGGATACTTACCGCCTCTAAACTCATCGATATCAATCGTTTACCAAGGTTTTGACGTAAAGACTACAGTTGATTCAAGACCTCCTGAACCAGTTACTGAAATTAACTTTGTTATTGAAGAAAGAAATAATGTAACTATAGAATGGGAACGGCCTCTAGACGCTGTAAGTTTCCACATTGAAAGTAAAAGAAATTTTACTAGTGAATGGATATCAGTGACTAATATAGATAAAAACAATACCGACAAACTTCAATATAATTTAGTGAATTTAAGTGCTGGATTTCATTACTATCGTATCACTTCAATTGATAGAATGGGATACACTAATTCAGACATGGAAGATAAATTCTTAGAGATATTTATAGAAACTGAAATAGTTAATGAAGTAATAGGAGAAGAAAATAGTGAAAATGACATTTATGCATATGTAGGAGGAGCTGTGATATTAATCTCAATAGCTTTATTTTCTGCAAATTACTTCTTCAGAAAAAATGAAACTGATATAGTAAATAACGATGGATCTGTATTAATACCTCTGGAAACAATTGCACAAGAAGGAAATTATGAAAAAATGGATGGAGATCCTACTAATGAAGAACTTAAGGAAACATTTAGTGTCATATCTGGTAGTGAATTCTCTAGACAAGTCTCATTCATTTGTGATGCAGGGTGTTTGAAAGAATTTAAAGGAAAAGGTGACGATGAAGAACTTATGTGTCCTCATTGTGGTTCTATCGGTAAATCTCCTCTTTAAAGTGAACAACTAGCTTTAAGGAATACTTGCTTACCTAATTATGAGTCCGAGCTCGGAAGTACCCGGTTTTTACAAAAAAAAACCATCTGAAAGACTAGAATTCGTTAAAGAATTTGCAAATCTTTCGGATGAAGAAACAAGTGCCATAAGTGGATATGGTGCATTAGGAGAGGAAACTGCTAACCGAATGATAGAAAATGTGGTAGGGACTTTTCCACTTCCTCTGGGTATCGCTGCAAATTTCATGGTAAATGAAAAAGAATACATGGTCCCTATGGCATTAGAAGAACCTTCAGTAGTGGCTGCAGCTACTCACATGGCCAAAGGAACTCGGAAAATGGGAGGAATTACAGCAGACTCAGATGATCCTGTAATGATTGGTCAAATTCAATTAGTTAATTTGGACGACCCATTTGCTGCAAAAGAAGAAATAATTAGAAAGAGAGAAGAAATAATCAAACTAGCTAATGAACAAGATCCAATTCTAGTTAAATTTGGTGGAGGTTGTAAAGATATTGAAGTCCGTGTACTAGATTCTGATACTGGACCAATGGTGATAACGCATCTATTAGTAGATTGCAGAGATGCAATGGGAGCTAATGCAGTTAATACAATGGCTGAAGCTGTAGCCACTAGATTGGAAACTATAACTGGAGGTAGAGTATATCTTAGGATTATCTCTAATTTAGCAATATATCGAAAATCAAGAGCAACCGCCATATGGCCTGCTAAATTTTTAGGTGGAGAAGAAGTTGTTGATGGAATTATTGAAGCATTCTCGTTTGCCTGTGCGGATCCTTTCAGAGTTGCGACACATAATAAGGGAATTATGAATGGAATCGATCCTGTAGTTATTGCTACTGGTAATGATTGGAGAGCCATTGAAGCTGGAGCACATACCTATGGTCAATGGAAAGAAGGGCATTCATCATTCACAACTTGGGAAAAAACAAAAAATGGTGACCTAAAGGGGAGTATTGAACTTCCTATGGCAATTGGACTAGTAGGTGGGGCAACTTCAACTCATCCTACCGCAAAAGCCTGTGTTAAAATATTAGATGTTAAGATACCAGGTGGTGCTACTGAACTTTCACAAGTTATATGTGCTGTGGGATTATGCCAAAATCTAGGTGCCTTGAGAGCTTTAGCCTCAGAAGGAATACAAAGAGGACACATGGGATTGCATGCTCGCAATTTAGCAGTTCAAGCTGGTGCAAATAAAAATGAAATAGATAAAGTTGCTGAAATGCTAAAAAACTCGGGCAAAGTTAGAGCTGACATGGCAGAAAAATTCTTGAATGAAATAAGAAAATAATGGCAATACTTTCTGATGAAGCTATCATATCTGCAATTAATGCCAAAGAATTGAATATAGTCCCTTTTAACGAACAAAATCTAACGCCAAATGGATATGATTTGACAATTGATGAAGTGGAAATTCCTAATGAACAAAAAACCTCGGACGGAAGTCTTGTTATTCCCCCTGGAAAAAGATTTGCAGTTTCAACAAAAGAACGTATTGAATGTGGTTCTAAAGTTTGTGCGCAATTATGGCTTCGAACCAGTTGGGCTAGAAAGGGAATAATGTGCAGTTTTGGTAAAATTGATTCTGGATTTAATGGAACTTTAACTTTACTGGGTTTCAATTCTGGTAGCGAAGATGTTGAATTAAAGATAGGGGAAACCTTTGCACAAATGGTTTTTGAAATAATGTCGAGCTCTGCTAAATCCTTATATTCAGAAAGAAGTGGAAATTACCAAAATCAAGAAGGAATTACCTGGTCGAAATAAGAAAGTCAATTAATTCCACAAAACCATTACCTTCATCATTTTCAGTTATATATTTAGGATATGTCTTCATTAATCCTTCATAATTAATTACTGAACTTACTCCTACTGTAGAATCAAAACAATTAAACATGGGTGAATCATTAGGAGAATCTCCAATGTACAATATAGCTTCACTATTCAAGCCTAGTTCCTTAATAACTTTCAAAGACATCTGTTCTTTGGTATAATTTCCAAACCATATATTGATATGAATATTCGAGATAGCAGTACAAGCACCCTCAGTTTCTGCAAAATTTACGATTTCTATAATTTCTTTCTTAGACACTCGAACTTCTTCAGCAATATCTATTGCTAAATCCCATTGCCTAAAAGACTGATCTGAAGCTACCTTAATGCTAGGAAAACTGAGTAGAAATTTCTCAAATAATAAATCTAACTTAACTCTATTAGCATGTTGTACTTCCAAATCGTAAAATGTTTTCCGTATTATCTGATCTCCACTTTTATAAAAATAAAAGGCTCCATTTTCTCCAACGACTGCATCAACTGGCCACCATCTAGCAATCAAATCACACCAACCTGCAGGCCTTCCTGTTACTGCTATTGTTTTCAAACCTTTTTTACGGATAGTTTCTAACGAACTATAGGCCTTACTTTTCAATTCGTCACTATTAACAAAAGTACCATCCAAATCAAATAAAATAGCTCTAATATTATGAGATTCTTCTGTACTCATATCAGTTAATGGAAGCATATATCCTTACAAAAACCTAGTTTTAAATATACTTCGTCAATTTAAGAAGTCCGAATAGGAGCTTAATATGCCATCATTGTACGGTGCAGTCAAGAGCAAAACTGGAGAATTACTCCAAGAAAGTATGGATTACTGTAAAGGTGCACTTCAATCAGTTTCCCGCTCATTTGCCTTAACTATTCCCCTAGTAGAAAATAATATTTTAGGTCCCATCATGGTAGGATATTTAGAAGCTAGAATATTAGACACTTTCGAAGATGATATTGGAAGAAGAGAGATAACTTTGGAAGAGAGAATTCATTCTATGAATTTACTAATGGAAGTTTTAGAAAGTCCAAGCAGTCTTTCTGCTAAAGAAAAAGCTAAAACCTTAGTGGATTCAGCCGATGAGATGGTAGCTAATCCCAAATATCGTGATTTAGTAAAGAATATGGAAAGTATTCTCACAGTACATGACAGCTTTGATGAACGCACAAAAGAATGCATGGTTAGATGGTTAAAGGAAATGAACTTTGGAATGCAAAAATTCTTAAGGCAAGAAGTATATTCATTCGAAGACTTGAATGAATACTGCTACTATGTTGCAGGAACGCCTTCTGGATTTCTGACTGAACTAATTCGAACTAGATCTAAAGACCTCTCCAATAAGAATTCAGCTATACTAAGAGATAACGAAAGAGATTTTGGACTATTTCTCCAAAAAGTCAACATCATTAGAGATTATAGAGAGGATATTTTAGATAATGAAAAAATTTTCTGGCCTGGATTTTTATTTGAAAAGCACAACCTAGTTCCTGCAGACCTTCTAAAACCCGAATATGAAAAACAATCGATGGCTATGTTAGGTGCAATGCTTGATAATGCATGCCAACATATCGAACCAGTTAAAGAATATCTAAATGCAATACCAGATGAGTATGCAGGTTTCAGAGCTGGAGCTGCAGTTAACTTTGCAATGGGAGTCGGTACTTTGGAAACCATGAGAAATAATAATGAAGTATTTTATGGTGAAAAACCAGTTAAAATCACACATGAGGCTAGAGATAATATTCTTTCGGATCCTTTGGGATTTGTTTCTAACTGAACCTTAATATCTCCTCTTAAACATTATCTAAAAATGACTCAAAGATTACAACTCCTAGCTGGATTATTAATTTTATCGTTATTTATTGTAATGGATACAGAAGCTGCACCTAGTACTGGTACTATTGAGATAGCATTTATTATGTCGGAATTTGAAGATCAAGAATTTCAAATCGATCATGACCAAGATTATTTTGAAGATATTGCATTTGCTAGTTCAAATTCTATGTGGGACTACTTTGATGAGGTTTCGGGTAGCTCTCTGAATATTCAAGGTGAAGTTTTCGGACCATACACCCTTGATGGAAATGCTGCTGAATATTCAAGTGGAACAAGCTTCGTAAGGGATAGTGTAGAAATTGCTGACGATGATATATACTATCCGGATTTTGATGCAGTCATTGCAATTCACTCTGGGCCTGGTGGAGAATCCACGGGTGATAACGATGATATTTGGTCAGCACACTGGCCAAGCATTACGATAAATACAGATGATGAAGATGAAAATGGTGACGATTATGCAGTCAGGAAAATCACTCAAGTACCTGAATATCAAGAATCTGGTGGTGAAAGAAATCCTTTGGGTGTTTGGTGCCAT
>Ga0233427_10003926_pt1 | contig 12662 bp, 13 predicted proteins | sample SI_118_April2016_5_FD_179885 | JGI IMG/M metagenome (GOLD analysis project Ga0233427, IMG submission 179885) | Seawater microbial communities from Saanich Inlet, British Columbia, Canada - SI_118_April2016_100_MG | ecosystem: Environmental > Aquatic > Marine > Inlet | place: Canada: British...
TGGCCAGGCCCATGTTGTGGAGGGCTGTGACGAACATCCCCGCCGCGATTCCTACCGACTCCTTGACGTAGTAGTTCTTTCGGCGCTGGCCATCGGGACGCACCTCGTAACGCTCCTCGAAGAGCACCACGATCCATGGCGCAATCTCAAGGAACTCTTTGTGATGATCAGTACCGATCGGAGCGAGCGCCTCCTGCCATTCCTCGTTCATGCGGTTCTCGAGATAGTTGACGCGTTCCTCCTCCTCGGCCGCCTCGCGGATCGCTCGCTTCACGTCGGGATCCGCGGTCATCACGAAGCGCCACGGTTGCTTGTGCGCCCCCGACGGCGCCGTTGCCGCAGTTGCGATCGCTCTCTCGATCAGGTCGCGGGGCACCGGATCAGGAGCAAAGAGACGGGGGCTACGTCGTTCGACCATGAGGCGATGGAACTCGTCGCTGCGGCGACGCATCTCATCCTCGGAGTGGCGGACGAAATCGAGTTCGCGAAACGGATATGCGGCCGCGAGTTCCGGCGAAGGATATGGATGCTCATACACGGTCGCATCGTGCCACGTCAACGACGTGTGCCACACTGACCAACGTGGCGTTCACTGAGACCCAGGAGCAAATCCTTGACGCAGCAATGCAGATCATCGTCCGCGACGGCCTAGAAGAAACAAGTATGCGGGCGGTCGCCGAAGAGGCAGAAGTATCGCTCGGGCTCCTCGGCTACCACTTTGAAGGCAAGGAAAACCTGATCGTCTCGGCCTTCCAGCGAGCGGCGTCGCGCCTCATGGAGATCACCCAAGAACTGCTCGATGCGGCCGGCGACGACCCGCAGGCTCGAATCCAAGCCGGGCTTCGGTCCTTCTTCGACGACGAGTTAAGCGATGTTGACCATCTCCAGATCTGGCTCGCCATGTGGGCCGTGGCCCGCACCAACGAAGACGTCGCACTCGCGGAGCAGGACCTCTACGAGCGTCACGCCGAGGTGCTACGAGACGCGATTCGACGCTCTGACACATCACTGCCCGAAGAGATCGTGCGGCAACGGACGACCGACGTGATCGCTCTCCAAAACGGCCTTTGGCTGAACTGGACCCGCTGGGGCAACTATGAGTCCCTTGAGCGCGGGCTTGCCCTATGTGAATCCATCGCCCTGGGACGCTGATATGAGTCGCCTCGTCGGCCTGACCACGATCGTCACCGGAGCAAGCTCCGGGATCGGCGAGGCTCTCGCGCGTCGATTCGTCGCCGAAGGCGCCACAGTCTTCGCCGCCAGTCGCCGAGAGCCTGCCGTTGAGGGCATCACCTGGATCGAGACCGACGTCACCTCAGCAACGTCATGCAACGAGTTGATCGCCGCAGCCGGTGAGACCCTCGACGTGATCGTCAACAACGCTGGCGTTCAAATCGAGAAGACGATCACCGAAACCACCGACGAGGACTACGACCTCGTAATGGACGTGAACGTGCGTGGTGTTTTCAATTGTTGTCGGGCGGCGGTGCGACAGATGCAGGCCCAGCCATCGGACGGCTCGATCATCAATATCGGTTCGGTGGCGGGCAACAACGCCGATCATGGCATGGCCGTCTATAACGCCAGCAAAGGTGCGGTTCACGCCCTGACCCGGGCAATCGCCACCGACCATGGGCGCGATGGAATCCGCTGTAATGCGATCAGCCCTGGCTGGATTCTCACCGCTCTTGCTGATGCCGCGTTCGAGCAGGCCGGGAACCCTGCCGCAGCACGTGCTGCGGCGGAACGACGGCACCCGGGAGGGCGGATGGGGACGCCCGACGACATTGCCGGGCTTGCCGTATATCTGGCTTCTCCGGAGTCGAGCTTTGTCAGTGGGTCCTGCTACACGATCGACGGCGGGCTCACTGCCCAGTCGCCGATCTCCCCCGACGACTTCTAGCCCGGGTATGCGTCGGGATTGTCGAGGGGAACGTTGAGCCACTCGATCATCTGCCGCACCTGCTCATACGCCGCGAGGCGGGCCTCGTCGGTATTGTCTTGCTCCGCCGCACGAAACGGCTCCCGCAGTCGGCGGGCCATCCGGGGGCCGAGTTCTAGAAGCCCACTACTCCCCTCGCTGGCCCAGCGACACAGGACGTAGTGGACGAGCGAGCCGACCGGCACGTCAATGCTGCTGCTCAGGTTTCCGATGGTCGACAAGGGGTCAAGATTCGCGTGTGCCGCTATCTCAGCCTTGAAATTAGCGTCCTTGTCGTCATCGGGCCACGGACCGGTCCAGCCCGCGAGCGTGATGGTGATGGGTTGAGTCACCCGATCAGACTGACACGGTCTCTCGATGCTCGCCGTCACCGGCAACCAGCGACCCATCGGTCTGACGCTCGCGAAGACGCAGCCCGACGAAGATGCCGGGAATGGCAACCAGGCTCAACAGAGCGCCCGACGACAACATCACGAGTGCCGGCGCCGGACATGTGCCCGCGATTGCCCAGCCGACACCGAACACGACTCCGCCCTGCCAGTGGTGCTTCTCCGGCATCGAACGAGAAAGCGCGAGCCGGCCACCCAACGGAGTGTTCACACCCTTCCTCTCAAGCAACCATAGAAGCGGCAACGAGACGGCGATCGACGACGCCATGAGGAAGAACACATCGAACTCATCGAGGCGCAGCATGGCATGGATGGTGTCGTATTCGTGCAGGTTGGAAGCGGCGACTACCCCGCCAAAGGCAGCGCCGAAGATCAGGCCGACCAGATTGAGCTTCACAGGTCACCACCCGTCAGCAGACGCAGAACGAACGTAGTGGCAATCGCCGTCGCCATGAACGAGGCGGTGACGGCGGCGCTGGCCGGGCTTCGCTGGGCCGTGCCACAGATGCCGTGACCGGAGGTGCAGCCGCCGGCCATGGCGGCCCCGTAACCGAGCAATGTTGCCCCGGCGAACACCATGGGGATCACCAGAACAAGTGGAAAAACGTTGCGGAGGGAGTCATATCCCGACCGGATCTCGGCACCATCGCGCAGGACCTGGGTGACGAGAACACCCCCAAGAAACATTCCAACGAAGTACCAGACGCGCCAGGTCACGATGCCTTCGCGGCGACGGATCAGACCCGCGGTCTGAACGTATGCGCCACTAGCACCAAGTGGCTGGTTAGCGATCACGAATAGTCCTACGATGAGTAAGCCGAGGACCGGACCGCCGTAGTACCACTCGAGGCGTTCGGGCAAGCTGTCAAACATCGCTCAAGTGTGCACAGAAAGGGTCCGAGGTGCAAGAAAACAAGCCACCCGACGACTACGCCCATGGTCATCATGAGTCGGTTCTGCGATCCCACGGTGTTCGAACGGTGGAGAACTCCGCTGCCTACCTCATTCCTTACCTGGTGTCCGGCACCCGGGTCCTCGACGTCGGCAGTGGGCCCGGCTCAATCACAATCGATCTCGCCGAACGGGTGATACCGGGGACCGTGATCGGCATCGACCCGGTGAAAGCGGTCGTGGACAGGGCCACTGCGGCTGTCCCTGGCGAGGTCGACAATCTGACCTTTGAAACCGGTGATGCGTACGCCCTGCGCTATGAGGACGCCTCGTTCGACATCGTGCATGCTCACCAAGTCCTACAGCACCTGCGCCACCCCATTGTGGCCCTCCGGGAGATGTATCGGGTTCTGCGGCCCGGCGGGGTGCTGGCCGTTCGCGATGCGGACTACGGCGGGATGGTCTGGGCACCCGAGAGCCCCGCGCTAACGAACTGGATGAAGATCTACCAGGAAATGGGTGCCGAACTGGATGTCGAGCCCAACGCCGGTCGCCACCTTCTCGGCTGGACGATGGCCGCTGGCTTCGAGATGATCGAACCGGGGGCCTCTGTCTGGACCTACGCGACGCCCGAGCAACGGGCGTTCTGGGCCGGCACATGGGCCCAGCGGGCAGTGGCGTCAGATTTTGCCAGCCATGCCGTTGAGATGGGTCTCGCCACACAGTCGGACCTGGCCGAGATCTCCCAGGCGTGGCGGGTCTGGCAGCAGGAACCGAGCGGGTTCTTCTTGATACCAAACACCGAGATCCTCGCTTGGCGGTAGATCCGTTTCCCAACGGCCCGACCTCGGATACCTGGATGCACTAGGCCTCAAACTGCGGCGACCCAGGCTCCGTAGCCGCCAAGAAGATCAGAAACGTCGCTGAAGCCGGCCGCCTTCATGTGGGATGCCGCAATCGACGACCGGAAGCCGCCAGCGCAGTAGACGATGGTCGGTTTCGATGCGTCCAACGTCATGATCTGCTCGTTCAGTCGGGTGAGGGGGACCGTTCGGGCTCCTTCAATGATCCCGGCCTCGGTCTCACCGGGCTGGCGCACGTCGACGAGTTGAAGATTGTCGATGTTGGCCATCGCCTCACTGAGGCCAGCGACGTCGATGCGGCTGCCGCGGCTCACCTCGGTCGGGTTGTCGACAAACGCCGCCATCGGGTTGACGAGATAGCCGACCACGTTGTCGAACCCGATTCGGGCGAGGCGAATCTTCGCTTCGAGCTCGAGACCATCGTCGGTGACCAACACGATGGCCGCGCCAGGCTGGATGACGCCACCGGCAAACTCGGCGTACCGACCAGCGAGACCGATGTTGATCGCACCGAGCAGGTGGCCGGCTGCAAACTCATTCGCGTCGCGGGTGTCAAGCACAATGGCACCCATCCGCTGGTGACGGATGACATCAGCCACCTCTAGGGCCGGTGGCGGAGCTGACTCGTCGAGGATCTTTCGGTTCTCTCGGTTGAGTGAGGCGTCGTATGCGAAGTATGCGGGCGGAACAGTCTGCCCATCCGTGACCGCAGCAATGAACACTTCCTTACTCATCGGTTGAACGGCGTAGTTCTCGCTGCGCTGAACACCGACCGTGGACCAGGTCTCGCTGCTCAGATTCTTGCCACAAGACGAGCCCGCACCATGGCCCGGATAAACACGAGTGGAGTCGGGAAGGGTCATCAGCCGACCATGCAGGGAGTCATAGAGATCCGACGCGAGCTCTTCGCTCGTGACCCCCCTCGAGGACAGCAGGTCGGGGCGACCAACATCACCGATGAACAAGGTGTCGCCGGTGAGCACGCCGTACGGCTCCTGGGAATCGGCAGATTCCCAGACGACAATGCTGATCGATTCGGGGGTGTGGCCGGGAGTGTGCCGGATTTCGAGTGTGACTTCTCCGAGTTCGATGCGATGACCGTCGGCGAGAGGCCGTGACTCGAACTCCGTCTCTGCAACAGAGCCGTAGGCGATAGCAGCGCCGGTGGCCGCAGCGAGTTCCAGATGTCCAGACAGAAAGTCGGCGTGGAAATGTGTCTCGATTGCAAGCTCGATCGTTAGGTCGTGCTCAGCCGCCGACTCAAGGTACGGCGAAACGTCTCGTCGGGGATCAACGACCACCGCACGGCCCGATGATTCATCGCCGATGAAATAGGAGGCCTGAGACAAACAGTCGAGATAGTGCTGTTCAAAGATCACAGCGTCCAAATGTACGGTCTTTTGCTCAGGGGGTCAATTGCGAGAAAGAAACACCAAATGGGACTGACGAATCGATGCCACCTCGGCAGAGCCGACCGGTGCCTACTCAAACGCAAGCTCAGCGTCTTGCGAACCTAACGGTCGTTAGATAGGCTTTGTGTATGGCACCGGCAGACACCCCTCTCGCGGGGAAGCAACGAATCATGGACGTAGCCGCCGGGCTGTTCATCGAACGCGGCGTCGATGGGGCATCGCTTCGCCAAATTGCTGACCTCGTGGGGATGAAAGCGGGGTCGCTCTACTACCACTTCGGGTCAAAGAACGAACTCCTTTCCGCCGTCTTCGAACGCGGGATCGAGGTGATGATGACCGCGTTCAGCGAGGCAAACGCAGCGTCATCAACCCTTCCAGGTCGCGACCGGGTCGCCGCACATGTCCGAGCCCACCTGGCGGCGCTCTTCGAGAACGGGCCCTACACGGCAGCCCACGTCACAGCCTTTCGGACCGCGCCCGCGGAGGTTCGCCACACGATCGTGCCTGTCCGTGACGGGTACGAGGCCATGTGGGCCGACCTCCTGCGTGAGCTTTCGCATTCGGGCGCGATCGCCGAGTCGACCCCACTTGGTCTACATCGGCTTCTGCTCTTCGGATCCATGAACGCAAGCGTCGAATGGTTCGATCCCGGCCGGGGAAACCTCGACGATCTCGCTATCGCCATCACCAATCAGTTCTGGGACGGACTCGCACAGGAGGCTCCCGCATGAGGCCAATCGACTCGCAAATCGACACCGGCAGCGCCCCATACGCGGCGAACGCCGCCGCCTACCTCTCGCTCGTGGCAACACTCAAGGAGCGAATGCAGTTCGCTATCAACGGTGGCGCTGGGCGAGAGCGGTCGATCGAGCGGCATCTCGCCCGGGGCAAAGTAATGGCGCGCGACCGCATCGACTTGGTCACCGACCAGGGCACCCCGTTCCTTGAATTTTCAACCCTCGCCGGCCACGGCCAATACAACGACGAGGTGCCCGGGGCGGGAATTGTCACCGGCATCGGCGTCGTACAAAACGCTCCCTACGTCTTCATCGCCAACGACGCCACATTGAAGGGCGGCTCACTCGTCCCGATGGCGATCAAGAAGCACGTGCGCGCTCAGGAGATCGCCGAAGAGAACGGCCTCGGCGTCATCTATCTGGTCGACTCGGGCGGCGCCTTCCTTCCGCTCCAGGACGAGATCTTCCCCGACAAAGATCATTTCGGCGGCTCGTTCTACCGGCAAGCTCGCCTGTCGGCCCAAGGCCTCCCCCAACTCTCAGTCGTGCTCGGCGGATGTACGGCAGGGGGTGCCTACGTTCCCGCCCTCAGCGATGAGGTCATCATGGTCGAGGGCATCGGCCGGATCTTTCTCGGCGGACCCCCGATCGTGAAAGCCGCGCTCGGCGAAATCATCGAGCCCGATGACCTCGGCGGCGCCGAACTGCACACTCGAGTCTCAGGTGTGAGTGACTATATGGCTGCCACCGAGCACGAGGCTTACGGCAAACTCCGCGAGATCTGCGAGACCACGAACCAGCGGGCCATCACTGACCGTCAATCGTGGGCCGATTGGCAGGAGGCCAAGGCGCCGCTCTACGAAGCCGAAGAGATCTATGGGATCATCTCCGCCGACGACCGAATCCCCTTCGATGCCACCGAAATCATCGCCCGCATCGTCGACGGCTCAGAGTTCTCGGCGTTCAAACCCGAGTGGGGCCAGTCGATCATCGTCGGCTTCGCCCGTATTTGGGGCCACCTTGTCGGCATCATTGCCAACAACGGGATCATCTTCAGCGAAGCCGCTCTCAAGGCCACCCACTTCATCGAACTCTGCGAACAACGCCGCATCCCCCTGCTCTTCTTGCAGAACACGTCCGGCTACATGGTCGGGCGAGACTCAGAAGCAGGTGGCATAGCCAAGCACGGGGCCAAGATGGTCGCTGCCGTTGCCAACGCCACAGTGCCGAAGTACACCGTGCTGATCGGCGGGTCCTATGGGGCCGGCAACTACGGCATGTGCGGACGAGGATTCAACCCCCGGATGCTCTTTGCGTGGCCCAACTCGCGTATCGCCACGATGGCTGCCGACACCGCGGAGACCGTACTCGTCGATATCCGCCTTGGCGGCTTGAAAGCCGCCGAGACGACAGACGAGGAAATCGCCGCTCTTCGCGCCGAAGTACGCGGCCAGTACGAGACCCAGTCGGATCCTTACTACGCCACATCTCGGCTCTGGGATGACGGCTTGATCGACCCGGTCGACACCCGAGACGCGCTCGGTCTGTGCCTGGCACTCGCGACCCGCCAAGACGAACCCACACCGGGCCCCGGCCTCGTGTATCGGATGTGATGTCATGCGTTTGCTGATTGCCAACCGAGGCGAGATCGCCCGCCGAGTCATCCGTACTGCCCGGCGGCTTGGGCACGAGACGGTCGCCGTCTTCGCCGAACCTGACCGGGGTGCGCCATTCACAGTCGACGCTGACCGTGCCATCTGCATTGGGCCTGCCGCTCTTGCTGACTCTTACCTCTCGGTCGACCGCATTCTGAATGCCGCTGAGGAGACCGGGGCTGACGCCGTTCATCCTGGCTACGGCTTCCTTTCCGAGAACGCCGGCTTCGCCCAGGCCGTTATCGACGCCGGGTTGATTTGGATCGGCCCCAAAACCGAGGCGATCGCCACGATGGGATCAAAAATTGAGGCTCGCCGTTTGGCCGCTGAGGCACGCGTGCCGATCATTCCCGGTTTCTCAGATTCGCAGGAACCCGTCGACCTGGCCAATGCCGCTGACCGAATCGGCTACCCCATCCTCGTGAAGGCCTCAGCAGGCGGCGGCGGCAAGGGTATTCGCCTCGCTAACGACCCTGCCGAGTTCGACACGGCGCTCAACGAAGCCGTAAACGAAGCCGAGCGGTCATTTGGTGATGGACGAGTGATTGTCGAACGTTTCATCACCCGTCCTCGCCACGTTGAAGTCCAGATCGTTGGCGACTCCCACGGCACGACCATCGACCTCGGCACCCGAGAGTGCTCGGTGCAGCGGCGCTACCAGAAGTTGCTCGAAGAGGCCCCGGCCCCCAACCTCGCCGAGTCCACGACGACGGGCTTACGTGAATCAGCGGTTCGGATGGCCGGGTCGATCGGATACGACTCCACCGGCACAGTCGAGTTCGTGGTCGACGATGAGACCGGCGACTACTTCTTCCTCGAGATGAACACCCGTCTCCAAGTTGAGCACCCGGTCACCGAGGAAATCACCGGCCTGGATCTGGTTGAGCTTCAGCTACGAGTCGCCGGCGGCGGAGAACTTGGCCTTTCAGCCGGCGACATCACGTTCAACGGTCATGCCGTTGAGGCGCGGATCAACGCCGAGGACGCCACCAACGGTTTCGTACCGCAACTTGGTCAGATCACGGCGTTGTCGGTTCCTGCCGGAGTTCGCTGGGAATCCGGCATTGAGGTCGGTTCGGAAATCACCCCCCACTATGACCCCATGGTCGCCAAGCTCATCGTGCACGGTGTGAGCCGCGATGCCGCCCTACGCGGCCTACGAAATGCCCTCGACCAACTACTCATCGGTGGACTCGTCACCAACACCGGCTTTCAGCGTTGGCTGATCGATCGCCGCGAGATCATGGAAGGGCGAGTCACAACTCGCTTTCTCGACGAATGTCCCCTCCCCGACGACTACGGCACGGCTGCGGCCGCCGCACGAGCCGCCGGAGCACTCTTGGCCAGCGCCACGTCATCTGGTCCGTGGTCGACCCAGGGCGATCGCCGGTTCACGCCGCACACAGGAAATCGACTCGTTGCCGTTCGCGACGCCCACGGCGAGGTGCACGAGGTTCATCCTGTGGCCGGTGGCGCATCCATGGTGGATTCAGCCCAACCTTCGGTCGTCGTCAATGAACGCGGCCAATCGCACACATTCACAATTCTGAGTCGATCCGAGCACTGGGCCCCCAAGTCAGCCGGATCTCATGGCCATGCCGGTGCCGTCGTAGCCCCGTTCCCTGCCGTTGTTGCCGACGTTCTGGCCGAGCCCGGTCAGGCCGTAGACGGCACCGATCCACTCGTGGTCATCGAAGCCATGAAGATGCTGCACACCCTCACCTCCGGCGGCCCTGGTGTCGTCGCCGAAGTTCGGGTGACGCCCGGGGAGCAAGTCGCAACCAATCAAATCTTGATCACCTTCGAGGAGAACGACGAATGACCACCAATCTGCGCCGCAACATCTACATGACCGACGAACTCGAGGCGATCTACGACCAAACCGTCGACTTCGTATCGAAGGAAGTCACCCCCCACGGTGAGGCTTGGGAAGAGGCCGGAAAGGTCCCCCGTGACGTCCTGCGCCAGATGGGTGATCTCGGCATGCTCAGCCTTCGGATCCCCGAGGCCCACGGTGGTCTCGGGATGGGCATGCTCGCTTCGGCCACCTTTTCAGAAGCACTGGGTGCCTCGACGTTTGCCGGGTTTGACGTAACCGTGCTCGTTCACACCGACATGGCCGGCCCTCACCTGGTCAACTCCGGAAACGACGAGCAGCACGCCGAGTGGCTACCGAAGATGATGACCGGCGACGCCATCACCTCGATTGGGGTCACCGAACCTGACGCAGGTTCTGACGTCGCCGGCATCCGCTCCACCGCCATCAAGGACGGTGACGGCTACCGGATCAACGGCCGCAAAATGTTCATCACCAACGCCGTCTATGGCGATCTCACGATCGTGGCCGCCCGAACAGATCCTGACAACAAGTACGGCATCACGATGTTCCTCGTGCCTGCTGGAACTGAGGGCTTTGAGGTCACCACCAAACTCGACAAGCACGGCTGGCGCTGTTCGGACACGGCCGAACTCTTACTCGACAATGTCTTCGTCCCCGAGGAAAACATCCTCGGCACGCTGCACCGCGGGTTCTACGAGACGATGAAGAACTTCCAAAACGAGCGGATGGTCCTGATCGGGATGGGCCTCGGTTCGGCCCAGGCCGCCATCGACTTGACCAATGCCTATTGTCAGGAGCGACCGGCGTTTGGTGGCCACCTTTATGACCTCGGCGCCATCCGCCAGCGTATGGCCATGAACCAGGCCAAGATCGATGCTGTTCGTGCGTCGATGTATCACGCCGCATGGATGCATGATTGCGGTCAGGACAACGTCAAGGCCATGTCCGGAGCGAAGGCCTGGGGTTGCGAGGTCATCAACCAGGTCATGTACGACTGCGTGCAATTCCATGGCGGCATGGGCTACATGCGCGAGTCCGCCATCGAGCGCATGTCTCGCGACGCCCGCATTCTTCCCATCGGCGGCGGCGCTACCGAGGTCATGCTCGAAGAGGTCGCCAAGCGCTCCTATATGGTGTGAGCGCATGCCACAGGTAGCCTTCGGTACTTGAAGACAATCTTCAACTCCCGGTCGACTCGCTCCGCAACTCTCTCCACCATAACTTTGGCCGCGCTGTTGCCCATTGCGGCTTTGGTCATCTGGAATTCAGCCGTCGCCATCGCCGTCGGAGCGGTATCGATGGGTGCGGCCTCGATTTCGACCACCAAAAGACTCATGGAAGGGCTCATCGCCCTTCGTCAGCAGACGACTTTGGCAGCCGAGACCCGCCAAACCGAACTACTCGAGCAGTTGTCGACCCTCGCTCGGACACTGGACCAATCACAAGTTCGAATTGCAGACGTCCTCCAACTCTTCGAGGAACTCCGCCTTGAGCACCAGCAACTGACCACAGCGGTCGAAAACCTCGACAACCAACTTCGCTTCCAATACGAAGAACTGAGCCGAACGATCGTAAGCATGCATTCGCACATCACCGGCAAGTCACTCACCGATGTCTGAGTATCCCCGTGTTGTGCTTGTCTCGCAATCGGGAACTGGCACAGGAACAGCCACTGGCGCGTCAATGAGAAAACTCTTCGATGGGTGGCCTGGTGACCGACTGTTGGAGATCACCGCAGACGCCAATGCAACGATGAGACCCATCGGTGCTGAACACATCTCTTCACCGGATGGGCTCCTTAGCACTGAAATAGCGGATCAAGCGAAGGCGTTTCAGCCCGACCTGATGTACGCCCGTGCGGCCGAGTGGCCCGAGCCCTGGTGGAGCCTTGGCCACGATCTGGCATCGGCCCTGAAAATCCCATACGTAGCGCACGAGTTCGATGACGTTGTCGGTTGGCAAATCGGCCGCTGGAAGGGCCCGACCGGAGTGCTACGAGCGGTCAGGCGCGATGTTTCACTACGAAAGATGCTTACCGGGGCGGTCGACGTTTTCGCATGTTCAAACCGACACGCCGAGTATCTGAACGTTCTGTATGGAGTCAACGCAGTCACCTTCGTCACCTGGCTCGACACTCGCACACCGGTGACCACTACAGGGTCGCCAGAGGTGTTCCGGCTCAGGTTCTCCGGGCGCTGCAACGTTCTCCAGCATGCAGGAGCATTGCGATTGGTCGCCGAGGCGGCACGCGAACTAGGCGAAGAAGGGCGGTCGGTCCTCATCGACTGTGTCGGACCGAATCGGACTGACTTCGACCGCTTCTTCGAGGACTTTCCACATCTTCGAGACATCGTCCGGGACTGGGGCAACGTCGACAATAGAGACAAGCAATTCGAATTCCTTGAACAAGGCGACGCGATCCTGGTCACCATGAACTTCGACGACGATTCGCTTCGATTTGTCCGCTACGCCACATCAAGCAAAGCTCTCGACGTAATAAGCACCGACGTACCGGCACTCGTCGTCGGGTCGCCCAAGATGGAGACGGTCGACTGGGCTCGCCGCAGCGGCTGGGCTGACGTCGTCGACACGCCTGACGTAGAGAGAGTGAAAGCAACGATTATGGAACTCATGGAGCGGAGTGTTCTGCCTGAGTCCCAACGAATCGCTCGTCGTAAAGAACGAAAGAACTGGAGTCGAGAGGTTGTGACCGAAAGCTTTGCAGAACGACTGCGAGAGGCCGCAGTGCAGCCCGAACCGAACTGAACGACCGAGCGATAATCGGCTATTTCTTCGACCTCGTTGCCATCCGGCAGCACATGGTCATCAAACAGGTCATGTACGACTGCGCGCAATTCCATGGTGGCATGGGCTACATGCGCGAGTCCGCCATCGAGCGCATGTCTCGCGACGCCCGCATTCTTCCCATCGGC
>Ga0233427_10003931_pt1 | contig 12645 bp, 10 predicted proteins | sample SI_118_April2016_5_FD_179885 | JGI IMG/M metagenome (GOLD analysis project Ga0233427, IMG submission 179885) | Seawater microbial communities from Saanich Inlet, British Columbia, Canada - SI_118_April2016_100_MG | ecosystem: Environmental > Aquatic > Marine > Inlet | place: Canada: British...
AGACATGGCAATTACCATTTGTTCTATCATATTTTTCTAAACTGCAATTATTATTATCTATCCAAACCTGAACATCCTTTTTAGATTGAAAGGTTGCTACTGGCGTAATAAAATAATCGTAAAATATATTTCTTGTTTCTTGCAAACTTAACTTTTGTTTTCTGAATATTCTGTACATTAAAAAATGTAAAAGTACAAAAGTATTTTCCATAATAAAATTACCAACTTTAGTTTTATTTAAAATTCGTAAAAAAGCACCAACGTATTTATACAAAAAAGGATAATATCTGTACTTTTTGTAAATTGCTAAGTACAATAATCCATTTGGCTTTAAAACCCTTACACATTCCTTAAAAGCTCCAACCGTATCCCCAGTATGATGTACTACTCCATCACTAACAACTAAGTCTGAAAAATCAGAATCTAATGGAATTTCTAAGTTATTACCAAGTACTAATTTCAAATTATCCGATTGTATAAAATTCTTAGCAAATTCTAAAGATTGTTTACTTAAATCTACTCCAATTAATTTAGAAGCATACTTGGAAGCATATATTAGATTTCTTCCGCAACCACACCCAATATCTGTTATTATTTTCCCTTCCGATTTCTCAATTACTTTTTTAAGATTCGGATTCATGTTTTCTAAGATTTCTTCTTTTGAAGAATATCCATACTCAAAGGGTGTACTATCGTAAAATGTTTTCTCCATTATCTTTCAATAATTATATTTTCCATCACTAACATATCCATTTTTGTTCTAAGGAAACAATCTAACGCTTCTTCCGGTTTATTTACAATAGGTTCGTTCTCATTAAATGAAGTATTCAATAAAATGGGGACTCCTGATTTCTTTTGAAACTCAGAAATCAATCTGTGATATCTTGGAGAAATCTCTTTATTTACCGATTGTAATCTACCCGTTCCATCTACATGAGTTACTGCAGGGATTTTAGAATGCTTCTCTTTTTTAATATCATAAACCTTTTCCATAAAAGGAACTTCATCATTTTGCACAAAATACTCTTCCACATATTCCTCTAAAATGGAAGGAGCAAAAGGCCTGAAACTTTCTCTTCTCTTTATTTTTTCATTTAATAATTCCTTTGCATCTTTTCTTCTAGGATCAACTAAAATTGATCTATGACCTAATGCTCTTGGTCCAAATTCCGCCCTCCCTTGAAACCATCCAATAACTCCTCCATTCAATAATTTATCTGAAACTTTTAAGAATAGTGTGTCATCATCTACTTTTTCATATTTCACTCCTTCATGTTCTAAGCAAGAGATAATCTCCTCTTCAGTAGATTGCCTGCCTAAATAAGCTGTTTTTATTTCCGGCATTCTTTCCATGTCAAGAATATGATTGTACAAATACAAAGCAGAACCAATAGAAGTTCCTGCGTCATGCCCTGCAGAAGGCACATACATGTTTTTAAATGGAGTATTGGCTAATATTTTTCCATTTGCAACAGAATTTTGAGCCACTCCGCCAGTAATACAGATATTATCTAATCCTGTTCTTTCGTGAAGATTTGTAAGAATATGAAAAATTATATCCTCAGTAAATCGTTGTACAGAAGTAGCTAAATCAATATGAAATTGTTCTAAAGTATCTCCTTTATTTCTAGATTTCCAGAATAATTTCTCCCAGTAATTTGTGAAAAGGGAATCAATAGCAGGTTTTCCGTCTTCCCAATCCATTGCAACTCCCTCTTTAAAGTGTTTAAAATATTTCTTATTCAGCTTAAAGAATCCTACATCTGTTTTCTCCACAATTTCTGAAAGTTCCTTTAAATATTTAGATTCTCCATAAGGAGCTAATCCCATTACTTTATATTCATCACCATAATTAGGAAAACCTAAAAACTGGGTTACTGCAGTGTAAAAAACCCCTATGGAATGAGGGTAATTTACACTATCTAATACTTCAATTTTATTATCAGTACCAATAGATGTCATAGTAGATGTAAAATCACCAAATCCATCAATAGATAAGATAGCAGATTTCTTAAATTTTGAAGCGAAAAATGAAGAAGCAATATGACTTCTGTGGTGCTCAATATTATGAAATTCTGCTGTAATATCAGATTCTTTCACATCAAATAAATCTGCTAACTCTGATTTTATAGATCTAACTTTTTTAGAGTTCATTAACCTATCAAAAATAGATTTGAAACCTATTCTATTTTTAAGGGTATGGATAATTTTTCTAGAGAAATTTGCTTTCGGATCTCTAGAAATGGTGATATAATCTAAATCTGAAACAGATATCCCTACATCTTCTAAACAAAATTTAATTGCTTCAGTCGGAAAACCTGCCCAATGTTTTATTCTTCTGAATCTTTCTTCTTCAGTAGCACAAACAACAACGCCATCTTTTAATAAGCAAGCTGAGGAATCCCCATGAAAGGCATTTATTCCTAAAATATACATTACTTTTTTGTTATTAGGTTTAAGAATTTTTCAGAAACTACCTCCCAATCAAAGTTATCTTTCACATATTTTTTACAATCTTCACTTGAGAAATTACTTAGTTTAATTTGGTTTAAGGCTCTAAAAAAATCTTCTTTTCGGTTTTCAGCAAAAATACCACAATTATTCTTCTCTATGTCTTTCCATGGTGTTTTATTAGAAACAATAACGGGTACACCGGAAGCTAGAGCCTCTGTAATAACAATACCAAAACTTTCAAATTCAGAGCAAAGTGCAAATACAGAACTATTAGAAAGTATTTCTTTTTTCTGGTTAAAATCCACCAATCCTATTAAAAAAACAGAATCTATTAAACCCAAACTATCAATCTGATTTAATAACTTATTCTCCATTCCATCATCTACACCAGCAATTAAGAGTTTTGAAAAAGGGTTCTCTTTTACATACATAGAAAAAGAATCAATCAACACATCAAAACCTTTTATTTTATGTAATCTTCCCATAGAAAAAATAACTTCTGATACTTCTTTAAATTCCTTATTTGTATATTTTTTTACTAAACTTTTAATATCAACTTTCTGTGAATTCTGAAAAGAATCAAAGTCAATTCCATCTGAAATAATATCCACCTTTGAATTGGGAAAATACTTCAAAATATCTTCCTTTTCTAAATAGGAAGAAGCTTGCCAATTTATTTTTGTAAAGTATGGTTTTATGAAAATAGAAATCCATAATTTTTTCCAAAAACTTTTATCAGTAGTTAATGTAAAATTCGAAAAACTACCTCTAGGACAAAGTACTATTTTCTTACCTAAAATACATGAAAAGAACAAAGAAATAGCTACTGTATAATGAAATAAATATTGCACATAAACAACATCAGATTTCTTAATATCGGAATAAATATTTAATAAAAATGACAGAGAAAAGAGATTAATTATCTGCTCATGATAATATCGAACAAAAACATTTTCAGCTTGTTTTCTATGATTTTTAACATCTGCATTTTCCAATCTTTTATTTCCATTAGCATTTGTAGTAGAAACATAAATTTCCACTCCCTTCTCTCCTATTTTTTTGGATAAATCCCAAGTTGCAGAAATTGGACCTCCATAGAAAATAGCGGGATAAAAAGAAGAAGAAATTAAACAAACTCTCATCTTGAAAAATATTTTTTTGTGTACCAATAATTTAAAAAATGGTCTCCTCCTTTTAATATAGAACAAAATTCTTTTTCAGAAGAAAATTGAACCAAACTCCTTCTTTTTACAGTAGGAAAAACTTCATTGTAATAATTACCTGGAAGAGTAGAATATTGTGATATATATCCAATTTTAGTTGCAATTTCCACAACTTTTTTACTAAACAATCCTTTAGGAAAACAAATTGAATTGATTTCAACACCACAAATTTCGTCTAATATTTGTTTTGATTTCCGCAATTCTTCTTCTAACTTTTCAGAAGACAATAAAGTTAAATCAGGGTGAGTATGCGTATGAGATTGAATAGTTATCAATGGATTATTATGCAACTCTTTAAGTTGTGCTTTTGTAATGAAATTTTCTTCTCCTAAATAAGATGAAACTACAAATATTGTAATCGGAATTTTAAGTCTATTTATTACCTCTATATTTTCATAAAAACCCTTAAACCCATCATCAAAAGAAATAGAAATTTGTCCTTTTTCTTTTGTAATTTCAGATACTATCTCAAAACCACTTTTTCTAATAATACTAATATGTTTTTCAAATAAATCTGAAGAAGTAGACATATTCGTAAAACAAGAATCAGAATGAATGTCATGATAAAAAATACATTTACTATTTCTGGAATTATAAATCATTCCAAAAATATAAATCAAACTATTTTTTATTTTATTCGCTATACCCACTCCTCTACCTTTTTAATTGATTCTAATAATTTATCTTCATATAAGTTATAATTCCACTTCTCTTTCATTAATCGTTCAGCATTATCAGAAAATATCTTACATAAATTAGGATTGTTATATAATTCTAACATTTTGTTTTCCATTTCTTCCCAACTATCAATTACAAAACCCGTTTCTTTCCCATGAACAAAGTCATGAACGGAACCTACCTCCCTATGTGCAATAACAGGAAGAGCTGCCGACATTGCCTCATTTACCACCAATCCCCAAGCTTCAACAGTGGAAGGGAAAATAAATACAGATGAATTATGATAAATGTCAATTAGTTCCTTTCCAAAAACACTCCCTTTAAACAATATTTTTTCATGAGAATAATCTTTCCTATATTTCTCCAAATTACCCCCTCCACCAACAATAATAAGTTCTGCATTTTTTTCAGAAAAAACAGAGATAAATCTCTTACAAAGTACATCAACATTTTTGGTATCTAAAAGTCGTCCTACAAATAAAAATATGAATTTTTCAGAGAATATTTTTTCCTCTTGATAATATTTCTGATTATCAATCATCATGGGAATTAAGAATATTCTCTCCTCTTTCATTCCATAATATATAAATAAATCTTTATGTGTTTTACTTCCACCTGCAAATCCTAAAACATATTTATTTCTGAAAATAATCTTTAAATAAACACTCTTTATAATTCGTTTTAAAATATTTTCAGGAATCTTTAATTGAGTATCAGATTCCGCAGCAATATATCTCTTTTTAAAAGAAAAAAAATTAAAAACAAAAGTTAAAATAAAAGGGTAATTATTATATCCATTTACAATTATTAAATTATTATTTTTCCAAGTATTAAAAACAAATATCAGTTTACTGAAAAATAATTTTTCAGATAAGAATTCTTGATTATCTAAAGAAGTAACTGATTTTGCTTCCGACTTATTTTTTATAAAAATATAAGGAATACCCAACTTAAAATGGATGTTTTTTATCAAATCCAAAGTATAAGAAGCAGGTTCTACAAAATATGTAAATACTTTTATCATTTAATTTTTCTGTAAAGCCATTTCACAAAAGTAAGTAAGATATGTTTTATCCTAAAATTTATTAATTGAAACTTATTTTTAAAAATATTCACATTAAATAAAGGAGAAATTTCAGGAGAAAGATTCTGTGTTTTATAAGAATAATCACCTCTTCCAAAATTAAAATAAGCATCAGATTTCTTTGTTATCTCTTTTATAAAAATAGTATTATGATATAAATTAATCATCTGTTTGTTGTCAAATAAATCTATCCAAAACGAATATTCTTTTTCCTTTTGAAATAAGATAGATATTGCTGAAATATTAGATTTAATTTTCAAAATACTAATTTGCAGTAAATTAGAAGAATATAGAATTTCTATCAAATGTATCATTTCATCATCTAAAAAGGTGTTACTTCTCATTCCATTTTCAATCATATATTTTCGTAAAGATAAAATCTCTTCTTTAGGAAATACTGAATTTGTATTTTCATGAATAAAAATCTGTCCATCATACTTCTTTAAAATCCTCTTCAACCTTCTTCTTTGTCGGTATACAAAATGTGTGAAATTAGCAGGAAAACTATCTGTTTTTAATAATTTAAGAACAGAATAATTAATTTCATTTGAAATATGAGAATAAGGTGAATTAGAAAGTATTTCATGAGCATTAGAATTGGACTTAATATTCTTAAAAGAAATAGATTTAACTTCTTTATTATTCAGAATATAATTTAATATTTCATTGCTAATTTTATCAGTTAATATATCACAAAAATCAGCATGTTTTTGATTGATAAATTCTAAGTTATTGTTTTTTAAAATACACGGCCAAATTTCATGTATTTCTCCTCCATCAGTTTTAATAATTACAAAAATATTTTTTAATTTTAAAGCTGAATTATAACAATATTCAAAAGATTGAAAAACAGAATACTCTCCTTTAGAATATAAGTTATTCCAATCCTTTTCTAATAACTGAAAATCTTCAATATTTTGAATTATTTTAAGCTTCATTATTATTAACTTGATATTTAGTATAAGACAAAATAGTTAATGAAAACCAAAATAAAATAGTCTGAAATTCATTAATTCCAGTAATTAAACTCTCAAAAACTGCAGCAAATAATGTATATAAAACAATGAATGAATAAATGCGAATATATCCTGTTTCATTCCTTAATAACATCAAAGATGTATAAGATTTTTTAAAGATGATGAATAAAGTTAAAAATCCGAATATAAATCCTAATTGAATAAAAAGGGAAAGATACCCATTGTGCGCGTGCATTATTTGTTTTCCAAACTCATCAAATCTTTTTTCTGGGTCAGGATCTCCCGAATACTTTGATAATCCATAACCAGTCCATGGTTTTTCCATTATATTTTCAATAGCATTTTGAAATTGTTCTGTTCTATCATTAAATAAACTCTGAGAGTTAATTCGATTAATACTTGTATCCAAATTAGTACTAGAAACAATAATAAAAGAGATTAATGCCATTATAGCATATATTATATTTCTTAATGAAAACCCAAATTTAAGAACAAAGGAAAGTACGACACCTATTAGCACTATCCTAGATCCGGTTGATATACTAACAATTAATAAAATACCCATTAAAAAAAATTGAAAATATGTCTTTTTTTCTTCTTTTAGTAACAATATAGCAAAACCAATAATGGTAAATGATCCCATCATATTTTCGTTCCAAATAATTCCACTATATCTTGCAGTAAATATATCTGGATATAAAATTAAACTTAAAAATATCACAATGTAAACACAGAAAAGAATATGATCAAAAAACTTCTTTTTAAAATATTCCAAGTTATGATAAATAGATAAAGAAATCAGAGAAAACTGCATAAATCTGGCCATTAAATATTCAAAAGAAGATTGACTATTAATCTCATCAAAAATAAAGAAATATGAAAAGTTTATTAAATTTAATAAAAAAAGAAATGTAAAAGATTTATGGAATAAAATTTCTTTAATTTGAATTGGATTTATTAATAAAAAGAGAATTCCCAAAAACATAATTGATAGAAATAATGTTTGAGGGATAAAGAAAGGCAGATTGCTTATTGAATACAAAATAGTATTCAACAAAAAAACAACATAACCATATTTAAAAAACCATTGTATCATTTCAATTTCTTGTATAAATTAAATATTCGTTTATAAAAAATAGAAAAATAAAGTAAATACAATCCTATTGGTACAATAATAAAATGATAAAATTGAAAAGAATAATTTTGTGTAATTGAGAACCAAATAATAGGAAGAGAAATAATAACTAAAAATAATAACTCTTTACTAAATGGAGAAATATTAATCTCCTTTTTTATTGAAATTAGTTGAGCTGCACCAACATAAATAGTAAAAATAATAAATAATGTAACCACAGCAACTAACTCATATTCTCTTATCAGAACCAAAGCCAATACAAAACTCAATACACCTCTAATTAGTTGTATAGAAAGTTCCTTTTTCTCCATTCCTGCCATAATCATAAATGTTTTTGAATTACCAGAAAGTAAACAAATCATGTTTCCAATAATTAATGCAAATAAATAATTTTTATAAACAGACAAGGAAGAATCTGAAGCAAATAATTTAAGTATTTCGTCAGAGAAAAAACAAACAAGAATTGCAAAAGGAACAGTAAACAGATTAACTATAAAAGTAGTATTCTTGTACAAACTATTTAATTCTGATAATCTATTCTCGGCAAATAGTTTTGACACAGCAGGAGCAAATACTTGTCTTAAATTCTTATCCAAAAACATAGACAAAGCACTTATTGACAATAAAATACTATAAATGCCCATTTTGTCGGGGGTAAGCATGACTCCTAAAATAAAACTTAAAGATTGTGTAGACAAAAGTGAAACCAAAGAATTTGCATACATGTTTTTTCCATAAGAGATCACTTCATTCTTAATAAAGAAATTAGGATCTTTCTTAATGTTAAATATTCTAAACTCATTTTTATTGAAAAAATAATACAATAAAGATAATGTTAGAATTTGAGTAAAAATCTCAATTGCTACAAAATACATAATATTATTTGTGTATTGAAACACAATAAATGTAAGTATTGCTCTAACAGGAACACTCACAAAAATACCGTAAATGATTATTTCCTTAATTTTTAAAACTGACCTATACAAAGAGGCGATTACTCCCATAAAAATAGAAATAGGGACATGTATTGAAATCACTAATAATAGATACGAAAAATCATCAGTTTTCACATAGAAATATTTATCTAAAATAGGAGATAAAAAAATCATGGAAACTAAAAATATAGAGCTAATTGAAAAAGCATAAATAAAAATCTTTCTTATTAATTGTGATGCAACATCTTTAGATCTATTAATGAAGTCAGGGAAGAACTTTAAAATAATAAAGGGAATACTAATAGATAAAAAAGTGTCCGCAATAATAGCAAATGTATGAGCTGTTGCATATTTGCCCCATTCTTCTGTACCAACCTCTCTGATAACATATGTTTTTACAAAAAATCCAATTACAAAAGCAAACACCGAACCCAGTATTCCCCAATTTGCTTGTCTGATTATTAATTTTAACATATTTATTTAAAAAAATATTCAAAGATATCAATATCTTTTTTGTAAAACCGTTTTACAATTTCTATCATTTGTGGAGTATAAATTTCAGTATAACTTTTCTTCACATTCACATTATGAAAATCTAACTTTACTTTTGTTTTCAAAAGAGAATTTAATTCAGAAATTCCATTTTCTATATCCTCAAATCTAGCAATGTAATCTACTAAAATCTCACCATTTTTATCACACACAAACTCATGTTGAGGAATAAAATGCGTTATTTTAAAAAGAATTTCCTCATTCAATCCATTAAGTACAAAATCTTCAAAATCATTATATTCTGAAAGATACATATTAAAAGCATTTTCATCATGAATATTAATCCCACCTTTTTGTAAAAATTTATATGCAGAATACAACCTATCCCACGGATTTCTAACAAATGTAAAGATAAAAAACTCAGATAAATCCTTTCCGAAAACTTGTTTATAAAACCAAACTGATCTATGTCCTTCTAAAGTAACATCTCCAAAAAAGGCTTTTACAACTGAGATTCCTGCTGTTTTCGGAATATGAATAAAAATCTGTTTCTTTTCTGAAAAAGAGTGCAGTAAAGTTCCTTTTTTATTAAGATTTTTCTTTTGATTGTTTGCAAATTTTATTTTCTTAAAATACTGATTTATATTTCGAATAAATTTAATCATGGAATATTTTATTTTTTAAGAATTCTGAAATAGTGTTGTCTATATTATACTTCTGATTAAAATTCAAAATCATAGGATTCTTCATTAAAAAATCTATTTTTTCAATTAACTGATTTACATCAGATTTCCCTATAACTAATTTCTCTTTTAATTCAGAAGGAATCAATTCTGTTATCCCTTGACCTTTTACTGCAATAAATGGGGTATTTGTAGCCCAACTTTCCATATACACACATCCTAGTGCCTCATAATAGGAAGGTAAAATAAAAACATCAATTTCATTAAAAAACAGATTTAATTCTTCATGTTTTATTTCCTTTTCAAATACTATATTTTTTGATAAATTATTTTCCGAAACAAAATTTTTACACATCTGTAAAGTTGGTCCTGTCCCTATTAATCTTAACAGAATTTCTTTTCCTTGTTCTTTCAGTAATTGTACAGATTTTATTAATGTTATTTGATCTTTTATCTCCCAAAAGTTAGCTACACAACCAATCGTGAAAATATTATTTTCATCTATTTTTTTTGGATAAAATTTAGATATATCTACACCATTATACAAAACATATTCCTCTTTAGGATTGTAAGTACGAAACTCCGATAATTTCTGTAGAACCAGCTTTGAAACTCCAATATTTAAATCCGCTTTATTGAGTTGTTTAATAGTGTTTCTTATCAGATAATTGCATTGAATTTTCTTTATCAAGTTATTTCTTCCATTTAAAAGTTGAAGAACATCTAAGCCATGGTGTTGCACCATCTTTTTACAATTTAAATCCTCAACCAAATAAGCTGCAGGATAAGAAACATGAGCATGAGAATATTGGATTTTTTCAATATCTTTTTCATTTAAAAAATTCTTAAATCTAACTTTATTTAATCTATTAAATATCCCTGGGAAAATAAAGAATGGAATATCAAAAAGTTTAAATATATGTACTCTAAAACCTTTAAATTCATAATCCTTTTCTGAAGAAAATGCAGAAACAACTTTTATTACTTCAATATTAAAATTAGTCTGATTCCTGATCTCATTAACTTGATCAAAAACATAACTCCCAACAAAAGAATTATTTGAAGGAAAAAATGGTGTAATAACTAAAAATATTTTCTTCTTTCTCATTTTAGTAACGAAATAAATTTTTGTTCATCAAAGGTAGAATAATATTCTGACTCCCACTTTCTAACTAAATCTGAGCATTCCAAATAATGTTGTTCTATGTAGTTTAAATCATTTTTCAAAGGATAATAAAAATTAGTTTCAAACATATTAAAATCTCCTTTTAAAGGGTTTAAAAATATTGTTGGAATACCAAAATTAGCACATTCAAAAGTAGTTGTAGAATAAGCTGTAAGATGAATAGAACACTGATTAAAACAATCTGATAGAAGTGATTGAGATATCTGTGTATTTTCTTTTTCAAACAATACTGACAAATCCACCTCATTGTTAAATCTAGGATGATTTCTTAAATAAAAAGTAAAATCCTTATGTTTATCTATAAAAGCTAATAACCCTTCTAATAAACTATTATTTTGAATCTGAGTATGGTCCTCAGTAAACTGAAGGGTAACTAAAATATTTTTATTTGAAGAATGATGAAACAAAAATTTCTTTTTATTCACTCCTATTACATTTGCATAATTCTTGATAAAGTCACAATCGCTATTTTTAAGAAGTATATTTTTAAACCCTATACCGCTTAATAATAATGATACTTTATTTGCTGTAAGGTGGTGAGAAATTATATTATTGGAAAAATAATCTGATTTATTTGTATGAATTATACCATGTTGCAAATCAAATAATTTAGAACCTTTATTGATTGATGAAAAGACTGAAATCATACTTTTGGATAGAACTATATAATTTTTATATTTAAAATTGCAGAAAAAAGTTTTAGACAAGAATCTCCCAATTTTATTTTCAATAACAATAATATCCTTCTCCTTTCTAAATAATTTTCTGAAAAAGATAATAAGGTAATACATAAAATCAAAAGGAATAGATTTATTATTTCTTAAAATAGTAGAAGATGAAGAAGGTTCTTCAAAAACAATAAAACTAATATTATTATTTCTACACGCCCTCAACAATGGCTCAAATAATAGATTTTCATTATTTTCTCCTCTATTAAAATGTGTTGGAGCATAAAATACAACATCAACCGAAACTTTCCTAAAAGGAAGAATCATAAAATAAATCAATGACTGTAAAAAATTCATCATTAAAATATATGTTTTATAAAATAATAAAAACCTGAAAGATGAGCGTTTATTAAATATTTATTCTGAGTATTTGGCAATGAAAGTCGCTGTATTGAATAAGGATTGTTTTCGATCTTCCAACTCCATTTATTGGTGAAACATTTCTGGAATAATGAGTTTTTAAATGCATTAACAACCTTATCATTTACTTCTTTATCACTTCCAAAAGGATAACTAAAATAATTACAATTGTATAATGATGAAATCAACTTTTCACATTTTAAAATCTCAGTAGAAAGTTCAATATCATCTAATCTGGATAAAATATCATGAGAGGTAGAATGACATGCAATAAGATGTCCATTTCTCTTCATCTCTTCTATTTCAAATTTACTTAAGGCCTTAAATCGAGAGGAATACAAATCCGAACTAATATTTAATGATGAGAAAGCATACAAGCCATTCATCTCCTGAATAAATGTATCTTTTTCTTTATAGTTTTCTAAAATATAAAGATACGATTCGATATATAAATTCTCTCTATTTTTTTTAGAAACACAAAAAGATAAGCCACAAATATTATAACTCCCTATAGGAACATACGCAAACCAAAACAACATTTTATCAACCCATAAAATATCTTGATTTTCAATTAAATCTGAAGCAATGAAAAAAACTGCAGATAAATTTTTCTCTTTTAGAGTTTTATTTGCATTCTCAAAATTATTAGAATATCCATCATCAAAAGTAATAACACAAGAATTTGGAATTCCAATTTTGGTTGTAATTTT
>Ga0233427_10003942_pt1 | contig 12624 bp, 13 predicted proteins | sample SI_118_April2016_5_FD_179885 | JGI IMG/M metagenome (GOLD analysis project Ga0233427, IMG submission 179885) | Seawater microbial communities from Saanich Inlet, British Columbia, Canada - SI_118_April2016_100_MG | ecosystem: Environmental > Aquatic > Marine > Inlet | place: Canada: British...
TGCAAACATTCATAAGATAACTCCAAGCGTAAGTTAATGGAATAATCTAAGCTCTCATTTTTCTAAGTGAGAGTATTTTAGATTTTCTCTAAAATTTATTAAATCACAATGATATAATAAGAGAATAATTATTAAATCGGTTTAATAAAATTGTGTCAAGTTATTTTAAATATTTTATGTTGACATTCCCAATTTATTATCGTAGCTTACCAATAAAATGGAAAGATTTGAGCTCTAATCTTTCAAAAAAATGTATAATTTTAGTTGTAAGGAAAAAGTAAAATTTTTTAACGGGTCAATCCCTTTCATTTTGAAGACCCCCTGCTAAGTGTGAGGAACATGAAAAAAATACTGAATGATCCCTTTAATTATGTGGATGAAATGCTGGATGGTCTCTGTTCTGTACATCCGGATTTATATCGTCAGACAGGTGAGGCCGGCCGGGTCATTGCTCGCACCTCGAAAATAGCAGACAGCAAAGTCGGCTTAGTTACTGGTGGTGGGTCCGGTCATTTACCGGTCTTCACGGGTTATGTTGGAAAAGGCCTCTTAGATGCCTGTGCGATCGGAGATGTTTTTGCTTCACCTTCGGTAGAACAGATGGCAGATGCCATGCGTGCAGCCAATGGTGGTGCAGGCGTTTTGCGGCTTTATGGAAACTATGGAGGTGATGTCATGAATTTCGATATGGCAGGTGAAATGCTCGAAATGGAAGACATTCTGTCCACTACCGTCCTGTTGGCGGATGATGTGGCCTCTGCTCCAAAGGAAGAACGTGAGAAACGTCGTGGGGTGGCGGGTATGGTCTATGCTTTTAAAATTGCCGGTGCGGCCGCAGAGCAGATGAAAAATCTGGAGGTAGTCACACGGATCGCCCAGAAAACAGCGGATGCCTGCCATTCCGTAGGGGCGGCCTTGACTTCCTGCACTGTTCCTCAAGCAGGTAAACCGACTTTTGAAATTTCCGAAGAAGATATGGAAATGGGCATGGGAATTCATGGTGAGCCTGGTGTTTGGCGTGGAAAACTCAAAACGGCTGATGAGATTGCCAACGAAATGGTGGATATGCTGCTTGCGGATATTAACCCCGTTTCTGGAACTCGGATGTCGGTAATGGTTAATAGTTTAGGGGCCACGCCGCCAGAAGAACTCTACATTTTGTACCGCATCGTGAAACAACGACTTGATGATATTGGGATTGAAATTGTGATGCCTTTGGTTGGTCGCTACGCGACTTCCATGGAAATGACGGGAGTCTCTTTCACCTTCTGCGAACTTGATCAGGAACTGGAAACTCTTCTCCTGGCACCAGCCCATTGTGCCTTCTGGACAGTAGGATGATTTCTACGGAATCGCTCCAGTCTGCAATCAAGCAACTGGCTCAGTCCATGGAGCAGTCCGCAGATGAACTGAATACCGCAGATGGTTTGTTAGGTGACGGCGACCTTGGAGTGACGATGATACGGGGTTTTAGACAGATTATAGCGGACTTGGAGACTCTGCCGGAAGACATCGGCATGGCTTTTTTTCAGTGTGCCAAGGCTTTCACCAAAAGCTCCGGTTCCAGTTACGGGACCCTACTGGCTACAGGGATGATAGCCGTAGCAAAAGAAAAAAAAGGACAAACTGGAATTGAGTTGGAAGAGGTTTCCGGATTATTTGATATAGCACTTGAGGCAATGCAAAAGCGGGGAAAGGCCAGTCTTGGAGACAAAACCGTCCTTGATGTGATCGCTGCTGTCCGAGATGCAGCCAAAAATCAACCTGGCGGGCAGAGAATGCTTGACAGTATCAATCAGGCCATCAATGATACCATGAATATTTACCGTAACCGGCAGAGTCAAATTGGACGAGCGCGGATTTTTGGAGAAAAGTCCATCGGACTCGATGACCCTGGGATGTTAGCTTTCAAACGTATGTTCGAATCTTTGAATGTCGGCACAGGGAATACCGCTTAGCATAAAAATTCCAGCAAACGCCGATTGACATCATTAGCTCTTTCCATTTGTACCATGTGTCCGGCAGAATCAAAGGTTTCGACTTCGACGGATGAATTACCAGAATCTGCAAGTTTCTGGGCGTAAGCAACTGGAATGATGCTGTCTTGCTCGCCCCAAATAACCAGTATCGCTTTCCCTGAGTCAATTGCCTTGTCTGAAAGGATGGTTTGTGTGCCAGATAGTAGAGTTGCGGATAGAGTACGCAGAACAGCATCCACTCCATCAAGACGCTTGTATTTTAGAACGCCTTCCACGAGTTGTCGGTTGACCAAGGACTCATCTGCAAATAATTGTTGAAGCACAGGTTTGAGTTCCCGGCGTGACTGCGTTTCGACAAATCCCTGCAGGTAATCGCTGTTGATTTCAGGTCCTAGTCCTGAACTACAAATGAGTCCGAGCGATTTCACACTTTCCGGACATTCCGTTACCATTTGCATGGCGATGCCCCCACCCATCGAGTGTCCGACTATATGTGCCGACGGCACACCGACAACCTCCAAAAATTTGCCTACAAACTTTGCCAATCCGGAAATTGAAGGTTCCGGAATAGTTTTTCCGGATTCTCCATGTCCCGGAAGATCCAAAGCCAGTACCCGGTGTTTGTCCGCAAGTGCGTCAAGATTGAAAAGCCAATTGTCCAAATCTCCGCCAAAACCGTGCAGTAGCAGCACCACTGAATCACCGGAGCCACGATCGGCATAACGCACACGAAGTCCGTCCACTTCCGTAAACATATATTGCGGAATACTTTCTTCAGTATCGTCTTCTCCGGAATCCGGAATTTTGTATGCCTCAATAAAAGTCTCGATTTCGGCATCCAAGACCGAGGAATCGGCCAAGACACCAAGCAAAGATTTGACAGGGTAAATCGTTGCATTCTTCGCAAGACAACGTCTCAACAGACCGGTATCAGTTGCCTCAACGACACCGGAAATTTTATCTGTTTCGACTTCGATGATCTCATCACCCACCGATATTTCCGCACCTTCTATAACAAGCCACTCATTGACTTGCCCCTCCTCCATCGTCAGCCCCCATTTTGGCATGAGAATGGGAATGATGTTTTGTTTCATAACTTCTCCTAATTATGTGTTTTGCGAACAGCATCTGCTATCTGTTCGGCACTTGGGATGTAAAGGTCTTCCAGGGTCGGTGAGAACGGTACCGGTGTATGGGGTGCCGTTACCATCTCAATTTGTGCCTTGAGTGACTTGAAAGCCTGTTGAGCAACTTGTGCCGAAACATCTGTAGCAATGCTGCACCGCGGATTTGCTTCGTCAACGACTACTAAACGTCCGGTGTTTTCAACACTTTCGAGTACTGTCTCCATGTCTATTGGCGATAATGTACGCAGATCAATTACATCACATTCTACACCTTCTTTGGCCAATGTTTCAGCCGCATCCAATGCTTTTCCGACCATCATGCCGTAAGCCACAATGGTTGCATCTCCGCCATCCCGCAACACGTTGGCTTCGGCAAATGGAATTACATAAGACTCCTCCGAAACCTCACCTTCAACACCATAAAGAGATTTATGCTCACAAAAAATAACCGGATCATTATCCCTGATTGACTGGATTAGCAGACCCTTCGCATCGTACGGATTGGACGGACATACTACCTTGAGTCCGGGAATGTGGGTAAATATTGCTGTTAACATCTGAGAATGTTGTGCTGCAGCTCTAATCCCAGCACCAACCATAGTACGAATGACAACTGGTGTTTCTGCTTTACCGCCAAACATATACTTGAATTTTGCAGCTTGATTATAAATTTGATCGAAACAGACACCCATGAAATCAACAAACATCAACTCCGCTACCGGTCTCATTCCGCAGGCAGCTGCCCCGATTGCGGCCCCGACATACGCTGATTCTGATAGTGGCGTATCCATGATCTGGTTTCCGTGTTTTCCATAGAGCCCTTTTGTAACACCGAGTGCTCCGCCCCACGCATCATCTTCGCCGGGACTTCCGGTGCCACCAACGATATCCTCACCCATGACAATCACTGACGAGTCACGAGTCATTTCCTGATCAAGAGCTTCATTAATTGCTTCTTTGAATGAAATAATTCTTGCCATAGTTCCTCTTTGTTTTGTTGTAGTTTGTGTTAAAATACAGTCTTAATAGTTGACATAAACATCCGTTAGTAAATCGGCTTTTGTCGGCAGTTTCGCCGCTTTAGCTGTAGACACCGCCTCGTCTATCAGTCCCAAGACAGCCGCATCACAAGCCTCTAAATCTGATTGAGATAGTACTCCGGCAGTAGTTACCGTTTTACTGAAAGACTTGAGGCAATCGCGGTTCGCGCGAATATCATCCACTTCACCCGATGCACGGTAGGTCTGTGCATCGCCCTCAAAGTGTCCGAAAAAGCGGATCATTTTACATTCCAATAATGACGGACCACCTCCTTCTCTGGCGCGTCTAATGATTTCTCCTGCGGCTTCATAAACGGCAAAAAAATCAGTGCCGTCCACTGTGACGCCCGGCATTCCAAACCCGGAAGCACGGTCCACATAACTATCGCAGGCCACAGCCCAATCTACCGAAGTGGATTCGGCATAACCGTTGTTTTCCACAACAAAAATCACCGGCAAATTCCAAATCGATGCTAGGTTAAGACTTTCTAGAAAAGTCCCTTGGTTTGAGGCACCATCACCAACGAAACTGATTGCGATATCGCCGTTGTCCCGATATTTTGCGGCAAGTGCTGCTCCACAGGCCAACGGTGCTCCTGCACCTAGAATTCCGTTTGCGCCCATCATGCCTTTATCCAAATCGGCGATATGCATCGATCCGCCTTTTCCTGCGCAAACTCCGGATTTTTTGCCAAAAATTTCAGCCATCATTCCCTTTACGTCCACGCCTTTTGCGATGCAGTGACCGTGTCCTCGGTGTGTACTGGCGATCCGGTCTTCTTGACGTAAGTGTGTCATAATACCGGCGGCAGAAGCCTCTTCACCCGCATACAAGTGTACGAATCCTGGAATGTCGCCTCGAGAAAACTCAACATGCAACCGCTCCTCAAATTCGCGGATGGTACGCATGGTCTGATAAACTTGCAGGAGTTCATCCCTGTTCAATGGCAACGGGTTATCATTCATGTTATATCCATGTTTAGGTTGGTGATAAATCAAGGGGTGCGCCGACTAAAAGCCGATGCTCCCCGGTGTAACGCATACATGCGCCTACTTTCACAGTCCGGAAGGCCTTTTCATGCAATGTTACTTGCACTGTGTCTTCCGTACCAAATTCAAGCTCACGCTCTCCGTCCAAAGCAATCGTTCCGGCGGATTGCTGTAAAGTAACCGGTATTCCAGCTTCAAGTTTCTGCCATGATTGTACTCCTACAGTGCGGATCAGTCCTGGAGCTATCGGAACTTGCAACGGTGTTGCGGCTTGTTCCGGAACAGCCAACAAAACATGCAAGCCACCTGAATCATTTCGGCCAATCGGTTCTAACAATCCGGCAATTGCCGACATCCCGATAACTTCCGGATCGGCGAAAGTAACAAAGAGTTCACGCAAATTTTCTGTACGCCAAAGAGCGCGTGTTCCAATGTAGCGTTCTGTCGAAACCACAACGTCCACCAAAGCAATGTCGCTACGTTCTCCGCCGTTGATTTCCACTCGTAACAACTTGTTCGTAGCAAAAGCAATACCCTCCGGAATGCGTCCGGTAGCCACCATCCCGACCGCCAGTCCGGTAATCGTCGGTTCACGGTGTTCCGGGAAAGCGTTGTTTGTGCCTGTAGAAATTCCGGCAATTGGCACTTGTCCGCAAACTTTTACGACTGCCCGATGAGTGCCATCCCCGCCAAGGACGACAATCGCTTTGACTCCGGAAGCGACCATAGCTTGAGTTGCCGCAAAAGTATCGTCAACAGTTCCGGAAATCGGAGTGTCCGTCATTTCAAGTTTCGGGAAACGATTATCACCGAGTTTTTGCTCACGTTGCAAGCCGCGCTTGAGCAAACTACAGATACCGCCGTTTTCCGGCATCATCAATACTTGATTCACACCACAAGCCGACATAGCGGCCAGAACACGCATGATGATATTTGCACGATCCGCAACCTGCAAACTTGTAGCATTAGCAATCACACGGCGAATGTCTCGCGCTGAAACCGGATTGGCCACTAGTCCAACACTTGTTGTAGAAGAATTAATAGTCAAATATTTTTGTTTACTATCGAAGTTTACAGGTGACGTTTCATGTTTAATATAGTATCTAAAATGTACAATTCAAACCGCCAGCCACCAACCTATTCGTGCCAGCATGGTTCCAAGCTAAAATCGCGAATCGTACAATACTCTTCAATTTCAGGAATTCAAAACACCATTATTTTGCAAAAACCCATGAATTTGTTGTTTTTCTCTTTTATCTAGTTTTTGGAAAGGTGGTGCCACATGCTCTTCACAAATGCCCATGATCGAAAGTGCGCACTTTAAGCCACGTATAACTGATGAGCCATAGCCTCCACTTGAAAAAATTGCATCACCTAATTCAAGAACTTTCCTGTGTAATTGTCGAATCTGTGTAACATCACCTGCTTGTGAGGCGTTGAAAAGTTTAACATACAATTCCGGCATCACATTTGCTCCTCCACAGACCGAGCCGTCTCCTCCAAACATAACGGTTTCCGCCAGCAACTCTTCCGGACCTTCAGCTAACATAAAGTCTTTTTCCTGAAAAGCATTCAACAATTGATGGAAATAACCCATGTCTCCGGAACTATCTTTCAGGCCGATGATGTTGTCATGTTTTGCTAAAGAGACAATAGTTTCTACATCATAATGAATTTTAGTCATTCCCGGCATATTATACATCAGCAAAGGAAGGCATAGATCATTGGCGAGTTTGAGGAAGTAATTTTTTACTTCAGAACTATTTAGTGGAAAATAATATGGAGCCGTACTGACGACTCCCGACACACCTTGGTCGGAGCAGTATTTTGCCAAAGACAAACTTTGGCTATAACAGGGATTGGAAATCGCAACAAGAACAGGTACTTTCCCATTGACCTGTGCGGTTACAGTTTTGATAAACTCCCTCTGGACAACGGGAGACAAACTGGGGCCTTCGCCTGTAGTTCCCAATAAAAACAATCCATGCACACCACCCTTCAGGAGATGATTTACTAATTTTACAGAGCCTTCCTCATCATGTTCTCCATTTTCCTGGAGAGGGGTTACGAGTGGTGTAATGATCCCTTTCAATTTTAGTTGTGACATATTTGGCTTTTATAATAAATTTAAAAGTAGTGAAGATCTGTTGAAATAGATTTTGGTAATGTTTGCTGATTTTCAAACAACCATACTGTTTTTTAAGACTTCAAATTTTTCGATAAACCGGTTCACATTAGCTTTTAATCCTGTGAACAATTCAAAAGCGTGTACTGCTTGAAAAATTGCCATCCCTGCTCCATTCATTACCCGGCAACCAGTAGTTTGAGCCGTTACTAAAAGTTCAGTTTCCAATGGGAAATAAACGATATCTGCAACCCACATACTAGGAGTTAACAAATTTAATGGAAATGCGGAACCGGGATATTTAACCATTCCCATCGGTGTTGCGTTGACGACACCATTAAGTTCTGTTAGAATAGATTTTTCCAAGGAATTAATACAATCTATGCTCATTGATGTTTGATGTAATCGGACTTTATTAATCAAGGTTTTTGTCTGATCTGCATCAATATCATATATCAATAGTTCTCTAACACCCAAGTTGGCAAGTGCAAAGGCAACGGCAACACCTGCTCCTCCTGCCCCCAAGAGCAGAACACGATCCTTTATAGCTCCAGACATCTCACGACGGAAGCTCTCATAAAATCCTGTGATATCGGTGTTGTAGCCAATTTTTCTATCTCCGGAAAACACGACTGTATTTGCAGCACCCAACATTTTCGTGTTCCTTGATATTTTATCAAGACATTGGAGAACTTGGATTTTGTAGGGAAAGGTGATATTTAAACCAGCATATCCATTACTCTGCGCCTTCGCGATAATTTCAGCTAAGGATTGTATCTTGGTGGCATTTGAATTCGTATCAATCAAACGGTAGGAATAATGCAGTCCCAATTCTTTACCCTCTGCCTCATGCATCGCAGGAGTAAGAGAAGCAGAAATATCCTCACCGACCAAGGCCACACGTATATAATTTTGTTCAATATTCAATTTTAGGGCACTCCTGTCAGATGTTCAGATTCATTTTGTCCTGCAATTCGAAACTGAGGCTTGCAAGTATATTACATCACAGTCATGAAGAACATACTCAGGTACTATCCCAGATACCCAAATACCCTAGGCAGCCAGAGTACCAAGTCCGGCATAAGTGTCATAATCAGTAATGCCAGGATCAGCACGAAAAGGAAAGGCAAAACTTCGGTTATCATTTCCTTCATCGGTGCACCGGTTAACCCATTAATTACAAAAAGTAAAATGCCGTAGGGTGGTGTTATCAGCCCTATCATCGTGTTCACCACCACCACTACACCGAAATGCACCAGATCAATACCAAGTTCCCTGCAGGCAGGCAGGAATAACGGAATAATTACGAGTAGAATGGTGGTCGCGTCCAGAATACAGCCCAGCAAAAGCAGAATCAGATTGACCATGAGCAGGAAGGCTATCGGTGAGAGGTCTATTGAGCGTAGCATGCTCGCCATCATATTGGGGATATTTTCACTTGCAACGATGTAGTTGAAAATCAGTGCGCCGCCTATCACCAAACCGACTGCAGCGGAAGATTTAGCACTATCCGACAAGATGGTATATGTACCACGAAGGCTGATGGCACGATAGAAAATAGCCGCCAGCAAAAAAGCATAAGTTGCAGCCACTGCAGCCGCTTCGGTTGGCGTCGTCGCTCCACCATAAATACCAAACAACAGAATTACCGGCATCATCAGTGCCGGAAACGCATTGATCGTTATTTTCGGCAATTCCCGCAATGGTGTCGGTGCTTCAATAGCAAAATTTCTCTTCTTAGCAATTCGCGCCACCATCACCATCAGCACCACTCCCATTATAAATCCCGGAGTTATTCCACCTAAAAATAAATAGCCGACAGAGGTATCAGATACAAGTGCATACATTACCATCGGAATTGATGGTGGAATGACCGGGCCAATGGTGGCGGATGCAGCCGTAATTGCCGCCGCAAACCCCAACGGATAACGCCCATTTTTGGTCATCATTTCGATAATGATCTTGCCAATACCTGCAGCATCAGCAATAGCAGATCCGGACATCCCTGAAAAAATTAGACTAGCGACTACATTCACATGCCCCAGCCCACCACGAAAACGACCAACCGCAGCGACACAAAAATTTAGCAAGCGATCGCTGATCGTGCCTGCATTCATAATGTTTGCCGCAATAATAAATAACGGCACCGCCAACAGGATAAAACTTGTGTAAAGTCCCTGCATAATCTGCTCAGAGGCAAGGGCTAAATCTTGACCAACCATACCAAGGTATGCAATTGACGACACTATCATCGCTAACGCTATAGGAGCGCCGAGAGCAGATATACCGAATAAAACGGCTAAGCAAATTATAAATGCCACACTCATTTTGTTCTCTCCCGATCCTGTCCACGTAAAAGATAAAGTAGGCGCCAAAGATAGCGGGAAATAATGGCGGTTGAAAATATTAAATAAATACTGAAAACATAATCAAAGCGGAGTTTCAATAATGAGGTTTTCTCAATTGACATGAAGGTTACAAAATCAATAGTAGCGGGCAGTGAAACAGACATTGCCGTTATAATGCAAATTGCTGAAATTACCACAAATATTTTCTGAATAGCCGGTCTGACATGATCGCTGAGAATTGTGAACCGGACATGATCTTCTTCTTTCAGAGTGAAAGCTGTTGACCAGAATATTAACCACAACCAACTTAATAAGCATGCCTCCAGTGTCCAACCCAAAGGTTGTCGGATCACATAGCGGCTGAAAATCTGGAGAATGAAAGATAGAAAAATGGCGGTGAGAAGCCCCACCGCCACATTATCCGCACGCATCCGTAACTGGTTTAGGATGATATTTTTCATGCATTATTACTTGACAGCATTAATTCGTTCAAGCAAACCTTTAGGCCAGTCCTTCGAAAAATCTGACTCCATATACATCTTCTGCGCCCGTTGACGGAAGGCAGAGACATTTGGCTTATAGACTGCAAGCCCTTTACCTTTGAAAAATGAAACTAATTGTGCTTCATTTTTGACAATGGAGGCTGTTATTGAAGCAGAAGCATCTTTTGCGGCCTGCATTACTGTAGTCTGTTGACTTGCAGTCAATTTGTCCCAAACTTTTTTTGAAAAAGCCAAAAAATTCATATCTGCTAGATGACCTGTCAGTACAATTTGCTTTGTCACCTCATAGAATTTTTTATCTTTATCAGTCGGTAAAGGGTTATCTTGACCGTCAATGGCACCAGTCTGTAAGCCTGTATAAACTTCCGTAAAAGCCATCGGTGTTGGATTAGCACCTAGAGCTTTTCCGAGAAACTGCCAAGCATCAGTTCCTGGCATTCTCAAATTAACGCCTTTCAAATCGGCAGGAGTATTGATTTTCTTGCTGATACGTAAGTTGAGTTGACGGGTTCCAAAATACATTACTGAAAGTAATTTAACTCCCAGTTTGTCCTCTACCAGTTGATACATTTCAGATCCAATCGGTCCCTCAAAAACCTTGCGCTGGTGTTCTGGGCCACGCATCAAGTATCCGGCTGTAAAAATAGACCATTCCGGAATCAACTTGGCCAATTCTTGGGCCGAAGTGATGGACATTTCCAGATTACCTCGGGCAATTGCGACAAGTTCTGTACCCTGCTTGAAAAGCGTGTCGTTATAGTGTGGTTCGTAGGTGGCAAAGCCGCTGACACCGTCAGCAAAAATAGTTGCCAGTCCTTGCGAACGGTAGTCTGTTGCGGTTGCCGGTGTTGACATCCTCAACTTTATTTTCCCTGTTGCTGAAGCGGTACTGCCTAGCGCAAAGATTAAAGTAATTGCAATTATGACAGAAAATGCAATACGACGGGTTATATTTATAAACATTTATTTTCTCCGAAAATAGTTTCCAGACATCCTAGATTGAAGTCTGATTTGAATAATTAATACAAGAAAAAAATAATCCTCTTCCAAGGATAATGTGTTTATGGCGACATTCTATACCCCCTTTCTTAAAGTTACTCAAACTTCCTAATTTGAAAGTCTGAGATGACAAATCAGTAAAAGACATTAGCTATCCTTTACCAGCACAAAATCGTTTTAGACCACAGGTATTTTCAATATCAAACTATATTTTGTATTTAAGACTTCTCAAATAATGTCATAATTGTTAATTCTGTACAACATATAGTATAAAATATGATTCATAAATTTTATGTCATGGGCATAATATTGACACTCTTTCCTGTTTGCGTTGCCTCTACAATCGCTTCGGTAATCCGCAAATTCTGGAGCCCGTCCTGTGCAGTAACGATTGGTTTTTCATGATCGTAAATCATTGCACAAAAATGTTCGAGCTGTCGTTTCAATGGGTCAGTGCGTTTCACCTCAATCTTGTCTGTTTTAAAAGGTTTCCACCACGATTTATCCTCGTGTTTCTCATAGGTTTTGAGGCGCATAGTAGGAATCGCAAGTGAGCCGCTTGTGCCTACGATTACGTAACAATCTTCGTCAGGATAAGTTGAAAAACTCTTGTCCTCTTGAGAAGTCTGCTCCCAACTCCTGGCAGAACCGACAGTATCTGAAAGGAGGAATGTCCCCAATATGCTATTAGCAAACTTGAGATTGATTGCAACTGTATCTTCGACCAGAAAACCGCGCGTCTTATTAGATGAAAAAGCCTGAACCTCAACAATTTCCCCGCACAACATACGCAGGTTGTGAACCTCGTGGATCATGTTAAGTAGTATCGGACCGCCTCCCGATTGGCATCGCCAAGGTGCATTGTCAAAGTATTCATTCGGTTTATAGAACATTGCACTGCCCATCACCGCCACTAGTTTTCCAAGTAATCCTTGTTCCACAATTTGCCGGGAAGATGTCATAATTGTGCTGTACGCTCGGTGGTGACCTACCAGTATTTTGGCTTTGGCCACATTTGCCGCTTCGCATAATCGCTCTCCTTCTTCGACTGTGTGAGCGAGGGGCTTTTCGATGAGTATCGCTATACCGGCCTCAATACCTTTCAGTGCTTGTTCAACATGCAACTGATTCGGTGTCGCGAGAATCATGCCGTCCAGACAATCCTTTTCTAACAGTTCCTCCAGTTTTTTGTAGTAGCAAACGCCTTCTTTCAATGCGGTTCCTTCAACACTTGGTTCGGGATCAACTATTGCGGACAATTCACAATTCGAGTCAGCTTGAATGCATTCAATATGTCGTTTCCCGATCAATCCTACACCGACAACGGCGATCCTGATTTTGTTCACAGCAGTTTCCACACTAAAGTGTCGCCTCGTCTTTTTGGTTTTCCGGAAGCATTATTTAACTGCACCTGTTGAAAGACCTTTGACAATATAATTTTCAAGGAAAATCCCAATAATAGCCAGTGGTGCAATAGCCGCTGTTGAGAGTGCAGCCATCGACCACCAGTTAA
>Ga0233427_10003949_pt1 | contig 12610 bp, 11 predicted proteins | sample SI_118_April2016_5_FD_179885 | JGI IMG/M metagenome (GOLD analysis project Ga0233427, IMG submission 179885) | Seawater microbial communities from Saanich Inlet, British Columbia, Canada - SI_118_April2016_100_MG | ecosystem: Environmental > Aquatic > Marine > Inlet | place: Canada: British...
TAAAAAACTCTGCATCATAAATAAGGCCGTATTTGATTATTTCTGCCAAACCCTCAGACAATTGTTTGCTTTTTAGGGTTTTTAAAAATCGAGGATCACAGACCACACATTCTGGTTGGTAAAAGCTTCCAATTAAGTTTTTTCCAAGAGGGTGATTGACACCAGTTTTACCGCCAACAGAAGCATCTACTTGTGCTAACAAAGTGGTGGGTATTTGTATGAAGTTTATTCCCCTCATAAAAATAGAAGCGGTAAAACCTGTTATATCTCCAACCACACCTCCACCAAGTGATATAAGGGTTGCGTCTCTTCCAAAACCTTCATCGAGCAGTTTATCTATGATCTTATGGACAGTTTTTAACTTCTTTTCTTGTTCGCCATCATTAAGAATGTAGCGGACAATATTTTTGTCTTTAATTGTTTTTATTAGCTCTTCTAAATACAAAGGACCAACAACATCGTTGGTAATAATTGCAACATCATTGCCAACAATAAAACCAGCAACAGCTTCAGCCGAAAGACTGGAGTCAGTGCCAATAAAAATTGGGTAGCTTTGGCTGCTTAAATTAACTATTTCTTTGTTCATTTATTGCTTCAAAAATATTTTTAGCGACTGCTTTGGGGTTAAGCCCATCGGTTATAATAACCCGATCCGCACATTCCTCATAGAGCGACTTTCTCTTGATCATAAGATTTTTGAGTTGTTTTTCTGGGTCTGTGTTTAATAGCATAGGCCTGCTTACGTTTGGAGCCGCTCTTTCTTTTTGTGTTGCAAGACCTGTTTTTAAGTAAATAACATACCCATTTTTCAGAACCTCACGGTTTTTTTTCAGCTCTATTATTCCACCACCTGTTGAGATAACAATGTTATCCAATTGTGCTTTTTCAAACAAAACCACTGACTCTCTTTTTCTAAAGCCTCCTTCTCCTTCCACATCAAAAATATAAGAGATGTCAACCCCAGTTTTTAATTCAATCTCATTATCTGTATCACAAAAGGTTTTGCCTAACATTGAGGCTAGCCTTTTTCCAACCGTTGTTTTTCCTGACCCCATTGGTCCGATGAGAAATATTCTGTTTTTTAGGTCGCCCATAATAATAAAGTTTAATCTGCTTATATCGTATAGTAGGACAAAAAAGGGCAGGAGTTGAAGAGATAAATGTTTTTATCTTTTGTCTATAGCGACGTAGTTTCTTTTTTTGCTTCCTAGGTACAGCTGCCTCGGGCGTCCAATTTTTAAAGAAGGGTTTTCCATCATTTCACACCAATGTGTAGCCCAACCAACAGTTCTTGCTAGAGCAAACATAACTGTAAACATTTCTTTTGGTATAGCCATTGCTTGATAAATTACACCAGAGTAAAAATCAACATTTGGATATAGGTTTCTCTCAACAAAATACTGATCATTAAGGGCAATTTCTTCTAATTGCAGCGCAAGCTCAAACATTGGGCTGTTGTCTTGGTCCAGTTGGCCCAAAACCTTATGGCACTCTTCCCGGATGATTGTCGCTCTTGGGTCAAAGTTTTTATAAACACGATGGCCAAAACCCATTAACCTAAAAGGGTCTGATTTGTCTTTTGCTTTTTCGATATATGTAGGGATATTTTTAGGAGATCCGATTTCATTTAACATCCTAACCACTGCCTCATTTGCTCCTCCATGTGATGGCCCCCAAAGAGCAGCTATTCCAGATGCAATCGCAGCATAAGGGTTTGTTCCTGAGCTTCCGGCAAGCCTCACAGATGAGGTGCTACAATTTTGCTCATGGTCAGCGTGCAGTATTAAAAGAATATCCAATGCTTTTGAAAAAACAGGGTTTATTTCATAATCGCCTTGGCCATCAAAAAACAAAGTTAGAATGTTTTCAGCATAACTTCGTTCTTCATTATAACTACCTGTTTTTGTACCATTGATTTGGTTAAAGATTGTTGCCACCAAAACAGGTATCTTTCCTAAAATATTAAAAAAGAAGGCCTCTCGATGATGGGGGTTTCTGATATCAATATCTTCATGGTAAATGGTTGAAAGAGCAGCTACGGAGCTCATCAACATTCCCATAGGGTGGGCGTTAGGTAAAAAACCACCAAAAAGTTGGTTTAAATTAGTGTCTAGGAACATATTGTGTTTTACATTATGCCTAAACTCTGTCAGACCTTCTTTTGTTGGGAGGCCTCCATTGAACAAAAGGTAGGAAACCTCAAGGTATGTGCTTTTACTTGCTAATTGCTCTATAGGGTACCCTCGATATTCAAGAATGCCTTCGTTGCCATCTATGTAGGTTACTTTGCTTTCGCAGCTGGCTGTTGAAGAGTAGGAAGGGTCATATGTAAATAAGCCTGTTTCTTTATGTAGGTTTGCCAAATCAATAACAGGGGGCCCTATTGTAGGGTCTTTAATTCTTAGTTCAGAGCTGTGTTCATTATTACTAAGAGCTATTGTTTTTTTGTTTGAGGGCATGAATTTTTGTTTATAAAGAGATTCTAATTGCGAGCATTAAGACGACTGAATACCGAATCTTTTTCTAAACTTGTCAACCCTTCCAGCTGTATCAACAATTTTTTGCTTTCCAGTGTAAAAAGGGTGGCAAGAAGAGCATACCTCTATACTAAGATCTTCTTTCAAAGTTGACTTTGTTGTAAATGAGTTGCCACAAGAGCAAGCCACTTTAATCTCATTGTAGTCTGGGTGTATGTCTGCTTTCACGTTGATTGTCCTTCAATTTATTAATGTTGTTTATCTAAAAAGCTATAAGATTTTCAAGGCAGGCAAGCATACCCACTTGGAATTGTTTTTTCAAGAAAATCTGAACTATAGTATAAATATAAAGACATTTTTTATCCACAAAATCTGTGGGTAACTCTGTGGATAATTACAAAAAAAAGCCTTCTATTGGTTGTTTTATATAGAAAGCCTGAAATTGTACAAAAAATATACAATAATCCTATAATTATATATATATCAATAATATACTTGGTTATATTACTGTAACATATGTGAAAGATATCCTATGTTCATGTATCAATATTAGTGTTGTTTCTCGGCTGTGTATAATTATGATATTTATTGAATGTTAATAGCGTGTAGTTAATACCTTAATTTTTATATTAAACCTCTTAATCTTGGCTTCTAGCTACTTGATTTAACATTAAATTATTTTTTATACTAGCCTTGCTGTCTATTGGTTTTCCAAAAAGTGTTTAAGTTTTTTAATAGCGATTGCTCTATGACTTATTTTGTTTTTTATTTCCTCTGTTAATTCAGCTGCAGTTTTTTTTAATGATGGTATAAAAAATATTGGGTCATAACCAAAGCCGTGGACGCCTTTCTTCTTGTTTGCAATTGTGCCAAGCCACTCTCCAACAAAGTAGTTTGACCTCTTGCTAATTGAGTGATCAATCAACACTAATGAACATATAAATTTTGCCTCTCTTTTTGAGGCGGGCATCTTTTTTAGCGCACTCAAGAGCTTACTTATATTTTTCTCATCAGTTGCCCCCTCATGGGCGTATCTTGCTGAAAATATCCCAGGTTTATTATTGATAGCTGAAACCTCTAAGCCAGAATCATCTGCAATAACAGGCAGGGAAATATTTTTAGATAAGTGCCTTGCTTTTATATAAGCGTTTTCCGCAAATGTTTTTCCTGTTTCTGGCACATAAGGGATGTCAAACTCTTGTTGTGTTTTGATCTGGTATTTGCTTCCTAATATCATTTTGATTTCTTTCGCCTTATGGGCATTAGAAGAGGCCAATACTAAAGTCTTAATTTTCATCAAATAAATAATAGAATATACTTGGCTATTAATCTCTAATAATTTTTTATTGCTTCAGTTAAATGCTAGTTAAAAAGACACCACTGTTAATAATCTCAGCCCCTTCTGGTACAGGCAAAACCACAGTTGTCAAAAAGCTCATTCAGAGCAACCCTAACATGGTGGCCTCTATTTCATACACAACAAGACCCAAGAGGGACAATGAAATAGACGGCGATGATTATAGGTTTGTCAGTGCTGATGTTTTTCAAGCAATGGCAGCAGAACATGCTTTTTTTGAATACGCAGAGGTTTTTGGACACTACTATGGAACACCAAAACAAGAAGTTGAAGTATTAATAGAAGAAGGCAAAACTGTGATTTTAGAAATAGACTGGCAGGGGGCAAGCCAAGTGAGAAAAACAGAATCTAATTGCTTGACTTTGTTTTTAATTCCACCATCTAAGGAAGAGTTGAAAAAACGCTTAGACAAGAGGGGGACTGATTCCGTGGGAGAAATAAACCTTAGGTTCAAAGAAGCAATCAATGACATACAACACTCCATTAATTACGATGCTACTTTTGTAAATAAGGATCTAAAGCTAACTTGCGATGAGATCATTAATTTTGTTAAGCAGTATAAAGGACTAAAAAAACCTATTAGTGAGCATGAGCTCTCAATTATCAATAGCTTCAAAATATAAAAACAAAGTATTTGACTTATCTTTTCAACCAAGTAGGCTTATCAATTCTTAATTTTTAAAATAGGCATATATAGTTATGGCTAGAGTTACAGTAGAAGATTGTCTTGAACACACAGACGGCGTTTTTGCCTTAATCAATTTGGCTGCAAAACGCGCAAGAAGGATAGCCAATGGTTCAGAAACTCTTCTAGAAGATGATGAAAATGATAAGCCTGCAGTCCTCGCTCTCAGGGAGATCGCAGAAGGCCATCTAGATAATCCAAACTTTCATAAAACTGAAAACGATCTAGAGAAGGAATTGGCCGAAGAGCTTGCCAAAGCGGAACAAGACTAACTTGTTTTGACTTTTATAACGATGGGGGAAGCCCCCTCAGATAAAAATATTTTTTCTAGCAATGTTTTATATTGTTTATTAGGTATAAAATAATACCTCTATGGATAATATTCATGAATTAACAGCCTTAATGCTACAAAAAAGACCCCCCAAGCTTTTAAAGCAGCTTCTGAGTAAATTAGACTATCTAAGCATAGAAGATAAGGAGGATATAAAAAAAGCCTATGCATTCTCAAGTATTTCGCATGAACACCAGTCCAGAAAGTCAGGTGAACCATACATTCAACACCCAACCGCAGTCGCAACAACACTTGCAGGGCTAAAACTAGATAAAGAGACTATTTCTGCCGGTTTATTACATGACGTATTAGAAGACACAACTCTTGGCAAAACTATTATAGAGAGAGAGTTTGGCAGTGATGTGCTTTCTTTAGTTGATGGGGTAAGTAAGCTAGACCAAATAGAGTATGCTGATAACAGCCAAAGACAGGCGGAAAGCTTTAGAAAAATGATGCTTGCTATGGTTAAAGATATCCGGGTTATTTTAATTAAGTTAGCTGATAGGCTTCATAATATTCAAACCTTAGGAGCCCTAGATCAGAAAAAACAAATGAGAATAGGCAAGGAAACCCTAGAGGTGTATGCGCCAATTGCTAACAGGCTAGGCATCTTTAATATAAAGATATTGTTAGAACAAGAAGCATTCAAGTTTGCATATCCTTATAGATATAAAATAATAAGCAAAGGCTTAAAAAGAAGGCTTGGAAACCAAAAAAAAGTTTTAAAAAAAATCTCAATAAGAATTGCCAACAAGCTAAAAGAAGAAAAAGTCCTGCATGATATTGAGGCAAGAGAAAAAGACATTTTCAGTGTTTATAAGAAAATGAAAAAAAGACATTTGTCGCTAGATCAAATTGTAGATATGTATGGACTAAGAATTATAGTAGAAGACATTCATGACTGTTACCAAGTGCTTGGGTTGGTTCATGAGGCGTATAGGCCAATTATGGGCAAGTTTAAAGACTATATAGCAATTCCTAGAGTGAACGGCTATCAATCAATTCATACGAGTTTATTAGGCCCTAATGGAACACCTATTGAGGTCCAAATCAGAACAAAAGCAATGCATCGTGTAGCTGAGAACGGCATAGCCGCTCATTGGAAATATAAAGCAGAAAACCCAACGGATTCATCGCCCCAAGTAAAAGCCAGAGAATGGCTAGCATCCATTCAAGAAATCCAAGGCGTTAGTCATCCCGAGGAGTTTCTAGAAAGCGTTAAAGTAGATCTCTTTCCTGATAAAGTATATGTTTTTAGCCCCAAAGGAAAAATTTTTAGACTGCCCTTTAAAGCAACCTGTGTTGATTTTGCTTATGCTGTTCATACCGACCTGGGAAATAGTTGTATAGGTGCAAAAATCAATAAAATACAGGTGCCTCTGAGAACAGTAATTGAAAGCGGCCAAACCGTTGAAATATTAACCTCTAAAAACTCTAATCCAGACCCTAACTGGCTGTCATTTATTACAACAATAAAAGCAAGAAACAATCTTAGGGGATACCTAAAAAACCTAACAACCACACAAACAATCGCACTAGGAAAACGACTGTTTAATAACGCCTTGAATGCACTTGGAAAAAAACAAAGAAATATTTCAAAAAAACAACTCCAGCTTTTATTGGATCGTCTATACCTAAAAGATACAGAAGAGCTTTATGAAACCATTGGACTTGGCGATAAAAACCCACTTCTTATCGCACAAATGATGTTAGGCGAACAATTAGATCATAATATTACTTTAAACCAATCCCCTTTATTAATTAAAGGCACTGAGGGTGTATCTATCACGTTTGCAAATTGTTGCCACCCAATTCCTGGAGACATCATTATTGGGCACCTAAGCAAGGTTAAGGGCCTTGTTATACATAGAAGAAAATGCCTGCATGTAAATTCTTTTATAAAAGAGGTAAGTCGCTGGATTGGGGTGGAGTGGGTTGATAGTGTTGATCATATGTTAGCCACAGAAATCACGGTTCATGCAAAACACCAGCCAGGCTCTTTTGCTGAAATTGCTGGCAAAATTGCTGATAATGGCTGTAATGTTGAACAGGTTTCGATTGCAGCAGAGTATGAGGACGACACGGTTGATTTATTGTTCCAAATACAAGTAGAAAACCGAAAATACCTTGCAGACATTATTAAACAAATTAGAGTTTTGCAAAGCGTAATAAAGGTTACTAGGAGCATGCATTAATGAGCATTAAGGAAGTAAAAACAACAAACGCACCCCAAGCAATTGGCCCATACTCTCAAGCTATAAAGTATAATGGCCTTTGTTTTCTCTCTGGCCAGATACCTTTGGATAAATCTGGAAAGTTGGTGAAAGGAAGCCTAAAAAAACAAACAAACCAGATATTTATAAACATAGAGGCTATCCTTTTAGAGCAAAAAGCTACACTAAAAAACATTATAAAACTCAATGTTTATTTAACCGACATAAAAGGCTTTGATGTGGTTAATGAAGTAATGTTGAAATTGTTTAGCGCTCCCTATCCTGCTCGAGCACTTGTTGAGGTGTCAGCCTTACCTAAAGGTGTGCCTATAGAGATAGAGGCTGTTGCCCAAGTTCCCCTACAAAAGTAATTGATAAAACGATGTCTGACGACCTAACAAGTTTAAAAGGCATTGGACCTGCTATTGCTGAAAAGTTGACAAAACTAGATATTCATAAGCAAAAAGATTTATTGTTTTTAATGCCAATACGATATGAGGATAGAACATCAACTGTGCCAATTGGAGCTGTAACCCATGATCAACAAGTTTTAATACAGGGAAATGTTTTATTGACCAATATTGTTTATAGGGGGAGAAGAACACTTTTATCACAAATCTCTGATGACACAGGAATAATAACTCTTCGTTTTTTTAGTTTTTCTAAACAACAGGCTACAAACCTGTCTAGAAATACCTTAGTTCGTTGTTTTGGAAGGGTTAGAAAAACATCTACAGGGGTGGAGATTATTCACCCAGAATATCAAATTATCAACCCAGACAATATACCCCCACTATCTCCAACATTAACACCCGTGTATCCAACAACAAAAGGGCTGTCACAAAACAGACTAAGAAGTACAATCAAATTAGCGCTAGACTCTCAATTACATCTAGTTGAGGATTTGTTGCCAAAAGATATCACCTCTTTGTTTGGGCTGATGTCCTTAAAGGAAGCCCTTCAAGCAATTCATTCCCCTGCCAAAGAGGAGCAAGAAAAAAGTTTTACTCCAGCCAAACTAAGGTTAGTAATAGAAGAGCTTATTGCTAACCAACTGGCCTTAAAAAGGATAAAAAAAACAACCCAGAAAAACAAAGCAATTGCTTTAAAAAATACAGACGAGAAAAAGAGCTTAATAAAACAGCTCCCTTTTATTTTAACCGACTCACAAAAAAGAGTAGTCAATGAGATAGAAGAAGATCTTAAATTGCCAAGACCAATGATGAGGTTGCTTCAGGGTGATGTTGGTTCAGGTAAGACGGTTGTAGCGGCACTAGCCATAGCAATAACAGCAGGCAGCGGAGCACAAGCCGCCTTTATGGCGCCAACAGAGCTTCTTGCCGAACAACATTATAACAACCTAAGAGCTTGGTTTGACCCACTAGGAATTAAGACGGTTTTACTTAAAAGCAAACTACCTACTAAAGAAAAAAAACACATACTAGACTCTATTGAGAGCGGTATGTCGAGCATTATTATAGGAACCCACGCTTTGTTTCAGGGCGCAGTTAGTTATAACAACCTCGCATTAGCAATAGTGGATGAGCAACATCGATTTGGGGTTGACCAACGATTAAGTTTGATGAAAAAATCAAACATGGGAGCCGTTCCACACCAACTTATTATGACGGCTACACCCATACCAAGAACGCTTGCTATGACCGCATATGGAGATTTGGACTCTTCGGTAATAAATGAGCTGCCTAAAGGTAGGGGTACTATTGACACAGTGGTGATTTCAGATGAAAGAAGACAAGATGTGGTCTTAAAAGTTATTAATGAAATTAAAAAAAAGAGACAGGTATATTGGGTTTGTCCTTTGATTGAAGAGTCAGAAGAATTAAATTTTGAGGCTGTTGAAACAACATATAAAAACCTTAAAACAAAACTGAAAAAAAGCAGTGTAGGACTTGTTCATGGGAAGCTTGACACATTGAAAAAAACAAAAGCAATGTTAGATTTTAAAAACGGTAAACAAGATGTATTGGTTGCAACAACAGTTATCGAGGTAGGGGTCGATGTTCCTAATGCAAGTATTATGGTTATTGAAAACTCAGAACGACTAGGCCTTTCACAGTTGCATCAGCTTAGAGGGCGAGTTGGCAGAGGAGAACATAAAAGCATATGCATATTGATTTACAAGAAGCCTTTATCATCAATGGCTAAAATGAGGTTGAACTCAATTAGAGAGAGCAATGATGGTTTTTATATTTCTGAAAAAGACTTAGAGCTTAGAGGGCCAGGAGAGTTGCTGGGTACCAAACAAAAAGGGATTATTGGATTAAAAATTGCAGACATTGCAAGAGACGCATACCTGCTTCCAAAAATTAATAAAAGATGTGCAGACTTTGAAGAAAAATATCCTAAACACACTGAAAAACTTATTAAGCGCTGGATAGGCAACCAAATCGAGTATCGAAAAGTTTAAAATATAGCTAGACTAGCCTTTTTTTATATAAAAACTTATGCCAAACATATTTCAAATTTTAGAAACCGGAACAGCCAGCAATAACTGGGCAAGCATAGAAGGCATATCTGAAAAAAAACAAATTTCTCAGACACTAAGGTCTTGGCTCACTGAAACCGCTCTTTTGACAGACAGACTCAAAAATAATGTTGACGATTATCGATTTGAGGTTCTTCAGGAATACTTTAATGATGAGGGGGAGGATGGAGACAATGGGGTGTTTGTTAGAGAGGTGGCCATGTTATCGGAAAATAAACCATATATATATGGACAAACAAAGACATCAAGAAAAACGATTGCTGAGCATCCTTGGATTAATCAATTGGGAAAAAACACTCTAGGAGAGGCATTAAAAAATATTAATGAGGTTCTAAGAAGCGAGTTTACTTATCGTTGTTTTAGTATTAGTAGCAATGAGCTAGACCACCTAGAGAGTAAAAAAATAACAGAGACGGTGGTTTGGGCAAGGCGGTCATGTTTTACCCTAGGAGATAGCGAGTTGTTAACTACTGAGTTGTTTTTGCCAGGAATAGAATGTCTAAACAACTAGTAAGCGCTAACAAAACACAATCAGTCATTCAGCTTATTAGAGCTGACAGACCAATAGGGTATATGCTTTTATTGTGGCCAACTCTGTGGAGCCTATTGTTGGCAGGAGAGGGCCAGCCTAAAGGCTTCCTTATCGTAATTTTTGTTATTGGCGTTATTGTTATGCGTTCTGCAGGATGTGTTATTAATGATATTTTTGATAAAAACATAGACGGTTATGTAGAGCGAACTAAAGAAAGGCCTTTAGTTGTAGGATCTATTTCTGTAAAGGAGGCTTGGACCATCTTTTTTTTACTTATTTTATGTGCTTTTTTATTAGTACTTCAACTAAACACAAAAGCTTTGTTATATGCTTTGATAGGGCTTTTATTAACTATTATATACCCACTTTTTAAAAGATTTTTCTCAGCACCACAAATGGTTCTCGGCATTACTTTTAGTTGGTGTATACCTATGGTTTATGTGGCTTCTGAGAAAGCATTTGATCTGGTTTTTTACCTTATGTGGTTGGGTACAATTTTGTGGATTATAGTCTACGATACTTTCTATGCGATGGCTGACAAAAGAGATGATGAAACCGTTGGAATATTTTCTACAGCACGACTGTTTGGAAATCATGATAAATTTATTACCGCAGCACTTCAAGGCCTAGTGGTTTTTTTATTTTCTTATGTTGGCATCTTGGCTAAGATGAGTTTTATTTATTTTATCTGTGTTTTTATTGTTTTATTTTTGTTTGTTTATCAACAGCTGTTGATAAAAAATAGAGAGCCAAGCGCCTGTTTAAAGGCTTTTTTAGTAAATAATTATGTGGGCGGAAGCATCTTTATTGGTGTTTTGTCCCAACAACTTTTTTAGTCTTTATGTATAAACAATATACTTTCTTTTTTTTATCTTGTTTTGGTTGAAGTTCATGATTGAATTATTTAGTTTTTTTTATCATAATGCACTCGTCTAATTAATCACTTGAGAGGTATTTGATGGCTTTTGTAATCGTTACGACAATCATTGTCATTGGTACTGTTTTATGGAATTTCATAACTCCTTGGTGGTTTACACCTTTGGCCTCTAATTGGGGGTCGCTTGACCAAACTATTATAATCTCTCTTTCGGTCACGGGAGTGGCTTTTGTTTTGGTGTCCGGTTTTATTCTTTATTGCGTTGTTAAGTTTAGATACAAAGAAGGGCATAAGTCTGAATACGAGCCTGAAAACACCAAGCTTGAAGTTATTTTAACTGTTATTACAACAATAGGCGTTATTATCTTATTGGCACCAGGGCTGATTGCATGGAATGATTATGTGAACCTCCCAGAAGATGCTATTGAGGTAGAAGGCGTTGGCCAACAATGGGTGTGGACCTATCGCTTTCCAGGCGAAGATGGTGTTTATGGAAACACAAATGGAAGACTTTTCAGCTCAAAAAATACTTTTGGCTTGGATCCTAGCGACCCTAATTCACAAGACGATATTTTAATTCGGTCAAACCACTTACACTTACCCATCGATGAGCCTGTGGTTTTTCAGCTCAGATCTAAAGATGTGTTGCACGATTTTTATATTCCACAATTTAGAGCCAAAATGGATCTAGTCCCAGGACAACAAACTAACCTTTGGTTTACTCCAACCATATTGGGAACCTATGAAGTTGCTTGTGCTGAATATTGTGGTACCGGCCATTTCGCAATGCGCGGTCTTATAACAGTTGATACGATGAATGACTTTCAAAGCTGGCTCGCTGAGCAACCCACCTTTTTTGACACTATGAATGAAGGCACTCAAGGCCAAGGTAAACAAATTGTTCAAACACTTGGGTGTGTAGCTTGCCATAGTGACAATGGGAACAACGGCATAGGCCCAACATGGAAAAATAGCTTTGGCGCTCAAAGGGTGTTGGCTAACGGAGAAACTATCATTGTTGATGCAGAATATATTAAAGAGTCAATTGTTAATCCGAATGCAAAAACTGCTCAAGGATACGCGCCAGTGATGCCGGCTTATAAAATGTCAGACGATGAATTAGATGCGATAGTAGAATATATAGAAACTCTCTCAGAATAAATTTTGATTGAGATGTTTAAGAAGAAAGGAGTATAGATAAAATGGAACAAAGCTCAGCATACGAAGGACAACCATTGCATGAACCGAAGGGCTGGTGGGGGCGTTATGTTTTCTCACAAGACCATAAAGTTATAGGACTGCAGTATACTTGTATAGCTTTGGCGATTGGACTTGCTGGAATGTTTTTATCCTTGTTGATGAGGATGCAGCTAGGTTTTCCAGGATTGTTTGAGTCCATTGATGCGGGTAGTTATTACCAAGATGTCACCATGCACGGGATGATTATGGTAATTTACCTACTTACAGCCCTATTTTTAGGCGGGTTTGGCAACTACTTGATACCCTTAATGTTGGGCTCTAGAGATATGGCCTTCCCATTTGTAAACATGCTTAGTTTTTGGTTTTACTTGCTCTCCGTTTTAATTTTAGTGTCTAGTTTTTTTGTTGAAAGCGGCCCCACAGGAGCAGGTT
>Ga0233427_10003950_pt1 | contig 12609 bp, 10 predicted proteins | sample SI_118_April2016_5_FD_179885 | JGI IMG/M metagenome (GOLD analysis project Ga0233427, IMG submission 179885) | Seawater microbial communities from Saanich Inlet, British Columbia, Canada - SI_118_April2016_100_MG | ecosystem: Environmental > Aquatic > Marine > Inlet | place: Canada: British...
TAGAGTTGTTATGAAATATTCAATTGTTTTCCCAGGCCAAGGTTCTCAATCTATTGGAATGTTGTCAGATTTATCCAGCAATTTCTCAATAGTTAGTGAGATTTTTCAAGAAGCAAGTGATGCTTTAAGGGTTGATTTATGGAAAATCGCTCAAGAAGATCAAGAAGCACTAAATCTTACAGAAAATACACAACCTATAATGCTAGCATCGGGTTATGCAACCTATAAAGTTTTATCAAATGAAGTTAAGCTTTCACCAGTTTGTATGGCTGGACATAGTCTAGGAGAATATACAGCGTTAGTAGCCTCTAAATCTTTAATTTTTTTTGATGCAGTTAAATTGGTTAGAAGAAGAGCTGAATTAATGCAATCTGCTGTTCCAAAAGACTCAGGATCAATGGCTGCTATACTTGGACTTGATGATGCAAAGGTTATTGAGATATGTGCTCAATCTAGCTCTTATGGGGTAGTAGAAGCTGTTAATTTTAATTCACCTGGACAAGTCGTTATTGCTGGAGAAAAAGAAGCAGTTATTCAGGCTTGTGATGAAATGAAAGAGGCTGGAGCAAAACGCGCTTTAGTTCTTTCGGTTAGTGTTCCTTCTCACTGCTCACTCATGACAGATGCAGCAGAAGAATTTAAAAACTCAGTAGATACTGTAAATTTTCAAATTGGCAATGAAAGAGTTATCCATAATGTTGATGCAGATTATGCTCGTGATGTTGAAGAGATAAAATCTAAGTTAGTTGAGCAGCTTCATAAGCCAGTTCTCTGGACTTCATCAGTTCAAAAAATGAAAAAATCAGGGGTAGAAAGGCTTATTGAGGTTGGCCCTGGTAAAGTATTGGCTGGACTAACTAGGCGTATCGATAAGTCGCTTACTGGTTCAGCTATAATAGATGTAGCTACATTAAAATCTACGATAGAGGAGTTAGTATAATGCTTAATGGACAAATAGTCTTAGTGACAGGGGCAAGTAGAGGTATTGGAAATGCAATTGCTTTGACATTGGGTGGAGCAGGAGCAACTGTAATAGGAACAGCAACAAGTGAAGAAGGTGCAGATAATATTTCTAAAATATTTTCAGAGAGCGATATTCTTGGCAAAGGCATGAAACTTAATGTAACTGATAATGATCAGGTTGCAAGTGTTTTGAAAGCAGTTACTGACGAGTATGGGGCAGTTGATGTATTAATAAACAATGCTGGAATTACTAGGGATAACATTTTGCTTCGAATGAAAGAGGAGGAGTGGGATGATATTATTAATACCAATCTTTCTTCAGTATATAGGATGTCCAAGGCAGTATTACGCAGCATGATAAAGAAAAGATCTGGACGCATTATTTCTATTACATCTGTAGTGGGTGCTATGGGAAATGCTGGGCAATCAAATTACGCCGCAGCTAAGGCTGGTATTATGGGTTTTACTAAGTCATTGGCGCGTGAAGTTGGTGTTAGAGGGATTACAGTTAATGCTATTGCACCAGGTTTTATTGAGACAGATATGACAGATAATCTTCCTGAAGATCAAAAAGCAGTTCTAGCAAGCCAGATTCCTATGGGTAGATTAGGAACAGTAGATGAGATTGCACAAGCTGTTTTGTTTTTAGCAAGTGATAGTGGCTCATATATTACAGCTCAAACATTACATGTTAACGGTGGAATGTATACAGTATAGATTGTGTTAGGCATACTTGTCTTTAAAGGCTTTTAAAAAGTTAAAAATTAAAACCATCGGAATACTAAGAAATAATCCAAGAATAAAGCTCCAAAATATAATTAATTCTTTTTTTGCATCAATGGTTTGAGTCACGATTTTTCCAATTAATTGAGTACTAATTGGACTCTTCTGCATTAGAAATTCTAATTCCAACTTCTTTTCATTTTTTTCTCGTGATAAGTTGAATAGTTTTTGTTTTAAATCAGTACGTTCGTTGGAGAGGTGAATTGCTTGACCTTCTTGATTTTCAATTAAATAAGAAATTCTTAATTTTTCTTTTTCTTGTGAATGACTTAACATGTTGTTAAAAAATTCAATTTCAATATCTATCAGCTTAATTTCAGAAGTTATTTGGTATGCGATTTTTTGTATCAGGTTTGATTGTCTATTTTTAATATAACCTATTATTTTATTTAGTAAATCTATATTCTTTTCAAGATTATATGAATGGGTATTAATTCTTATTAATCTATCTTCTACTTCCCTGAATTCCACATTCACTTCCTGCTTATGAATAAAATTAATTGTTAAGTTTTGAATTAAAGATGGCACAGGCTCAATTATTTTATTTCCATAATCATTTACTTCTAAATCATTTACTTCTAGATCATAACTACCAATTTCTATTAAAACAGTTGATATATATTGAGGTATCTTTTGAGCGGCATAGATTGCACCTAATGTTGTAATAATCAAAGTTATTAAAATTATTAATTTTTTTGAATTAATTAAAAGCTTAATAAACTTTTTTAAGTCTATTTCATCTTCTTGAATGTAATTATTAGGGTTGTTATTTTTCATTAGTGATATATATTCATTGAGCAACTTTTAGTTAGTCTACTTATTTATACTTTATTGAACTTTGAACTATTTTATACATTTTTGATAAAAATAATGATATATCGGTTTTCAAGTTATCTACGCGATTTAAAAAATGTTTGCAGTAATTGGCTACACTTTCTTTCTGAAACACCTCTAGAAATATTAATTTTATGATTAAAACAATTTGCATTAGTTAGATCTTCAGATGAGCCGCATACACCTGTTTTTGGGTCATGTGCTCCATAGACAATGCGTTGAACTCTAGCATGTACCATGGCTCCAAAACACATTGCGCATGGTTCTAGCGTAACAAATAGTGTGCTACCATTTAGTCGATAGTTTCGTAGTTCATTTCCTGCGAATCTTATCAGTTGGATTTCAGCATGGGCGGTTGCATCATTTTTTGATATAGGCTGATTGTGGGCTTTTGCAATAATCAGCCCATCTTTAACTAAGACGGCTCCTACAGGAACTTCACCCTCTTTTTCTGCTTTTATTGCTTCTTGAATCGCAATCTGCATCCATTTTTCATCTTCATTCATAGTTTAATTTTATCAAAGGCTTATAATATTTAAAGCCAATTTCCTGCGTAAGCTAATTTAATAGCTATAGTGAACATAATTAATGCAATTAAAAAATCTAGAATTCGCCAAGAGGAAGGACTCTGCATTTTTGGTGCTAATAGTTTTGCACCGTAAGCTAAACTGAAGAAAAAAACAAAACTAGCTAGTGATGCACCTAATGCAAATGAAATCTTATCATTCTCATAAAATTGCTGAGATACAGACCCAATAAGTACCATTGTATCAAGATAAACATGGGGGTTTGCAAACGTTAAAATTGCAAGAATTGACAAAGTTGGTGCAAGGCCTCTTGAAATTGATGTTTCAATCTCAAGAGTGGTATCACATTTTAAGACAGTTTTCAATCTAAGAACTCCATATCCCAAAAGCCAAAGAGCAGAAAAACCAAAAAGAAAATCTGAAAATTGAGAAATGAAATTATTTAAAAAAAAAGATATCCCAACTATTCCAATGCAAATTAAAAAAACATCAGAGAGTGCACAAAACAGAGCTACATAAAAAACATGTTGACCAATAATACCCTGTCTTAAAATGAAAGCATTTTGAGCACCTATTGCCACTATTAAGGAAATTCCAAGAAAAAAACCTGTTAAGAAAGCTGATATCACAATAGCTTAATTTACTCCCACTCAGTAGTTGAAGGTAGTTTTAAAAATAATATTTTTTTGTATGTAAAAAGCCAATAAAAATAATACTAAATCAACTATGATTTTAAAAGGAATTATTAGATATGCTGGAGACCCTTGAAGGCTTGATACAATAAAACCAGATAATATTAATAAACATGACCACAAAGTTATATAACCAGTTAACTCTTTGATCAAATTATCTTTATTTCTGGCTAGAAAGACAATGTTTCGATTTAGAATAAAATTAAAAACTCCAGAAATAATTCTTGCTGTAAATGTAGCTAGAATAATTGATTCAAGATATGATAAGAGCAGTGCAAATATTGTTATATCTAAACCAAAACTTATAAATGAAGCAAAACTAAATCTTAAAAAAACTAAGTATATTCTGGATGAGTCAATCAATGGTCTAAAGTGAGACCCTTCATTATTATTGATATAGACAGTGCTTATTGGAATTTGAGAGATTTTATACCCAAGTTTTTTTATAGCAAAAATACATTCAAGTTCGAACTCATATTTATTACCAGGTAGTTTTAAAAAATCATTTAGTATTGAAATTGGTAAATACCTTAGACCAGTTTGGGTGTCATCCAGTGAGATTCCATTAAATATATATAGTAAATACTTTGTAATTTTATTTCCAAATTTACTTTTAAATGGAATATTTTGATCAAACGACCTAACTCCAAATATTACATCATTTTTCCTATTCGTGGTTTCTTTTGCAATTTTTATAATATCCTTGCTTAAATGCTGACCATCTGAATCAACAGTAATCAAGCCATCTAGATATTCAAGTTTTTCGTTTAAATAGTGAATTCCAGTTTTTAAAGCAGCACCCTTGCCTTGATTTGAACTATGAAATAAGATATGAACGCTTCTAATTTTGCTTAAATGCTCAAAAATTTTTTTAGAGTCATTTGAAGAGCCATCATTAACTACTATTATTTGGTACCAATTAAAATTGGATAATTCCATTATTAAATCAATGATTTTTTGATTTGGGTTAAATGTTGGAATTAAAATTGCCAAACGGTTAAATGAAGTATTCATTTTATTCATTAAGTTTGTTACATGACTGAATAATATCAATATCTACTTTATAAAGAGCTTGTTTGTACATGTTTTGAGATGTATTTATTTCAGTAAGGGAGTTATTGCAAAGATTTTGAATTTTGTTAATTTCATCTAAATCATTTTCTTTGTTTACATAAACCCAACCGATTTTTTCATTGCCAAGGCTTTTAAGAATGAATTGAGTGTCTGAATTATTAAAACCTATCCCCCCCCTGCTAAAATTGGTCATTCCATAAAATATTCCCCAAACATGACTATCTTTTGCCCATAATCCTTGCTTGCTCTCTAAAATATTTCTATATTGTTCTGGTCCACTTGCTCCAATCACCCAATTTACTTGAACCTCTCTGCCATCAAGGAAGTTAGAAACTGAATCAGTTATATCTAGCCTATAGCTTAAAGAAGTAAATGACCAATAAATAAATAAAATTCCTATAAAGGTGAATGTATAAAAATTATTACCAATTTTAGATACCATATTACCAATTTTTTTAGTTGTTATATGATCTCCATAAGCAAATAGTATTAACCAGCCTGTCAGTATCATATGCAAATAAAGTCTTGTTGTTTCATATGCTCCAAAAAAAATTAGGAAAATTGTCGATAGGGTTATGCCAAACGCTATTATTGCTTTTTCAAGATTTATTCTTTTTAGTAATATAATAAATACTAACATCATAAATAAAAATAATACTATCCGACCTTCAAAAAGAAAACTCTCTTTGAAGCCAAATAAAAATTGTTCAAAATAGTCTCTTCCACCCATCGATCTATTAAGGACACCTGTGTTAGTATGGAAGTTACTTCCACCAATAAAATACCAAAGAATAGGGGTTAGGATTGGAGCTAAAAGAACCAATTTAATAGGGTTTTTTAGCTTATGGTTATTATTGATAATGACATATGCCAATAAAGGGTAAATTAGTATTGTCCATACTATTGCCCCCTGTTTGGTTAGGGAAGCGCAACAAATAAGAATAACGGAAGCTATAAGAATAGAAAAAGGTGAGATATCTTTTTGTATTTGCTGTTGATTATTGGACAAAGAAATTAATAATGCCAATGCCCCAACTAAAAAACCTGACATTAAAGTATCTGCCCAAACCTTTTTATATTCATAACCGACTCCAATAATCAAAAAAAGAATAATGTATGTTATTAAAAAAAGACCAGCTTTAACTTTAGTATTTGAGAACGAAAATACAATGAATATAGTTGATATATATATTATCGAAAACGTAAATCTTATTGGAAGTTGATAATCTATATTACCAATAAATTTATAACAAAAGGCAATCAATGATGGAAGAAGAAGGGGATAGGGAGACCCTGTTGATATTTTTGCTTCATTAAAGTAAATTTTCTTAGCCCAAAGATTCCAGCTCATTATCTCATCGGCATGCTGAAATCCATCAAAGCCCAAAATTATCATTAATGGAATAACTGAACTAAATATTAATAATAAAGCCTTGCAGTCTCTTTTCGCCCATGTATTCTCTAATTGAAGACGATCTTTATATATTTCAAATAATCTATATATTGCAATTATAAAAAAAATACTAATAAATAATATTACGTTCTGATGATTAAATTGGTTAAGAATTCGAAGCAAATATTGGCCACTAACAACTATTGATATACTAATGAATGGAATAGCAGCCGCAGTTCTAGGATTTAAAATGAATTTAGGAAAAAGCGCAATACCTGGAATAAAGTATATAAAAAATATTAAGCTTGTAACGGTTGTCAAATAAATAGTTAAATTACTCATATGTATTAACACTCAATAATCCCACATTCTGAAACCCTTACCAAGCTCAGTAGTTGCAATAGTTTGCTATATGTTTGACATATGACCATATTTTACTTATTTTTTTACTGAGTTTGTCGCTCTATAAACCTTTTAAGTCATTGATTTTAAAAGACTTTTTACTCCCACTCAATTGTAGCAGGAGGTTTTCCTGAAATATCAAATACCACTCTTGATACTCTAGGAATTTCATTCATAATACGATTTGATACATGGTCTAAAAAATCATATGGCAATCTTGCCCAGCGTGCAGTCATAAAATCTATAGTTTCCACTGCTCGAAGTGCAATTACATAATCATATCTTCTTTCATCTCCAGTAACACCTACAGATTTAACTGGAAGGAAAACCGCAAAGGCTTGATCAACTGTATCATACAGTCCTTGATTATTTAATTCTTCCATAAAAATATTATCAGCTTTCCTTAGTATGTCAGCATACTCTTTTTTAACTTGACCAAGAATTCTAACACCAAGACCTGGTCCAGGAAAAGGGTGGCGATAGAGCATTTTTTTTGGAAGACCAAGTTTTACGCCAATAGCTCTTACTTCGTCTTTAAATAGTTCTTTGAGCGGCTCAACTAGTTCGAACTGCATATTATCTGGAAGTCCACCAACATTATGATGAGATTTGATAACTTTTGCTTTACCTGAAGCTGCACCTGCTGACTCAATTACATCTGGATAAATGGTGCCCTGTGCTAGGAATTTAATGTCTTTTAATTTTTTCGCTTCTTGATCAAATATTTCTATAAACGCCCGACCTATAATCTTTCTTTTTAATTCAGGATCACTTTCATTTGAGAGCTGATCATAAAAGTATTGTTGAGCATCCGTTCGAATAACTCTTACCCCCATGTTCTCACTGAAAGTTTTCATTACCTCGTCACCCTCATTGAGTCTTAATAAGCCGTTATCTACAAAAACACATGTCAATTGATGACCTATAGCTTGCTGAAGAAGAACTGCAACGACTGAAGAGTCAACTCCACCTGAAAGTCCCAAGAGCACTTTTTTATTACCAACTTGAGTTTTTATATTCAATATTAAGTCTGCAATAATATTTTCAGTTGTCCAATTCTTTTCGCATTGACAGATAGTTGTAACAAATCGTTCTAGAATGCGAATTCCTTGTTTAGTATGTGTAACTTCTGGATGAAACTGTAATCCAAAGTAGTTCTTTTTATTGTTTGCAAAGCCAGCAATTGGACAATTATCAGTTGTAGCAATTAACTCAAAGTCTTTTGGTAATTTTGTGACTTCTATTCCATGACTCATCCAGACATCTAAAAGACCATGACCTTCAGAATTAATTTCATCATTAATACCAACTAAAAGTTTAGAGTGATTTCTAGCATGAATCTCTGCAAATCCAAATTCCGCTTTTTCAGCACTCCTGGCCTCGCCTCCAAGCTGAACTGCTATAGTTTGCATTCCGTAACATATTCCTAGGATTGGTATCTTTAAGTCAAATACGATATTTGGAGCTCTAGCTGAGTCAATTTGGTTAACTCTATCAGGTCCTCCAGAGAGAATAATGCCATTAGGGTTAAAATTTTCAATAAAATGAGGATTGACATCGTATGGAACTAATTCGCAGTAAACGCCAATTTCTCTGACTCGTCTTGCAATTAATTGGGTATATTGCGACCCAAAATCTAGTATTAAGATTTTATTTTGGTGAATGTCTGACATAAAGGATGTTTATAAAAAAATTAACTATTAATAGTTTATATTTTAATGAAAATTAGAGATCGTTACATCGCTAAAACACTATTGAGCTACACACTAGTTGTTCTTCTAGTTTGGCTTAGTATTTATAGTTTTTTTAACTTTTTATCTGAGATAAATTTTGTTGGTCAAGAAAGTTACACAATTCTATCCGCAATTAAATATATTATTTTCAAAATGCCGGAAGTTACATATAGTCAAGCTTTACCAGTAATTTTATTAGGGTGTGTTTTAGGAATGGGACATTTGGCAACAACTAATCAGCTCCTAATATTTCGTGTATCTGGTGCTTCAATATTAAGAATTACAGTACTAACTTTAAAAAATGCACTTATTTTTGTTATAGCAATAATTGCTATTGGTGAATTATTCGCACCAATGTCAAGTAATTTTGCCGAACTTGGTCGGTCTAATTCTTTAGGTAAAGATCTTATATCCACTAGCCAAGAGGGTTTTTGGATTAGAGATGGCGATAATTTTATTAATGTTAAAAAAAATATTGATGGAAAAGTATTTAGTGGGATTACAGTTATTAAAGTTAATTCATCAAATAAGATTGAGAGCGTTATTAAATCTGAAAATGCTGTATTTGATGGTAACTCTTTAAATATGAGTGATACTGAGATTTTTTCTATTAGTGATGAAGGGTTTTTTGATAATATTTCTTTAAAAGAGCATAATTCTTATAATAAAACCGTTACATTTGACCAGGATTTAATTGATAGTCTAGAAAAGAAGCCTAAAGACCTCACTACTTGGACTATTATCAAACAGATTCAGTTTTTATCTGATAATAAATTAAGGTCTGAAATTTTTGAGGTGGAACTATACAAACGGCTAATTAAACCAGTAACACTTATTGCAATGATTCTATTGGCAATGCTGTTCATTTTTGGATCTACAAGAGATATAACACTGGGTAGAAAAATATTTTTTGGAGTTGCACTTGGATTATCATTTGAAATGCTATCTAGAATTGCTAGTGCAATGTCATTGAGTTTTGACTTTAACCCTCTTATGAGTGCTCTATTGCCTTCTGCTTTAGTAATGCTTATTTCAATAACTTTGTTAATTCAAAAATCTATGAGCTAATTAGATGACTCAAGTTGAATCAAAATCTTCGAAGCAGAAACTAAAAATACCAAATCGATTTGAAGTTATCCTTCTCAATGATGACTATACTTCAATGGACTTTGTAGTAAAAATATTGCGACGATTCTTTCACAAAGAGTTTTTAGCTGCTGAAGCAATTATGTTGAAAATTCATATGGATGGAGAGGCTGTATGCGGTACTTATTCTTATGATGTTGCACAAACAAAAGTCTCTCAGGTGATAGAATACTCTCGAAAAAATGACCAACCATTGATGTCGGTTTTGAGGGAAGTTGACTTATAGGTTTTGTTATGATTAAGTTTTTTTGTAAGGATTCGACATGTTTATTAAATCGATTGAGTCGTTAAATGATGGTTTGAATATTTTATGGGATGACAACTCTTCAAGTTGTTTTCCTTGGCTTTGGTTAAGAGACCACAGTGAAAGTGAAGTGGATCTTCATCCAGACTCGAAGCAACGTCAAATTGATGTATTCAGTGAGTCACCTAATAATGCTGTAAATAAAGTATCACTAGATAAAAATTCCAGAAATGTTGTGGTTCAGTGGGTTGATGAGTCTGAAAGTTGTCTTTCTTTCGAGTTGCTTAAATCTATGGCACAGCCCAATCCTCCTCATGCTAAAGCTTTACAATCTATAAATCTCTGGAATTCATCTAATGAGATTGAAATTTTCCCTGAAATTTCATACAAGGCTGTTATGAGTGATGGTGGTATAAAAAAATGGCTGACACATATACAAAGGACTGGATTTGTTTTAGTAACTGAAACTCCAGCAACACCAGAGGTAACAAAAAAACTTATGGAGAGAATGGCTTATATTAGAAATTCTATTTTTGGAGGGTTTTCAGTTTGGGATAATAAATTAGAAAATCCTGATGATACAGCTTTTACATCATTGTCAATTGAGCCTCATACTGATGGAACATATGTTTATGATGCTCCAGGTCTTCAAACATTGCACTGCATAAAAAAAGACTCTATTGGCGGTGAAAATCAATTGATTGATGGTCTCGCAATAGCTGAAAAAATGCGCAAAGAGTATCCAGATGCTTTTAATATTTTGTGCAATGTGAATATACCTGGGCGTTATATTAAACCAGATACTTATTTAGAAGCCCATCGACCTTTATTTCGAGTCAATAACAAAGGCAAAGTAGTGCAAGTAAGTTTTAATAATCATGATCGAGCTCCATTCAGGTTAGAAAATGATCAAATGAGTCAATTTTATGATGCCTATAAAATTTTTCATAATTTAGCAAATGATTCAAGACGTCAATTTGAATTTATATTAGATCCTGGAAAGGTGTTAACTTTTGATAATTGGCGATTACTTCATGCACGTTCTTCTTTGACTGGTTATCGGCAACTCTGTGGAGGATATCATAATCGTGAAGACTTTGAAAGTAGACTAAGGTCAATTTAAATAATTAATTTATCCATTAAATTGAATTTTTTTTTGAGTCAAATTGTTTTTAGTGGTGTTAAAATTAAGTTTAAGTATAGTAAATAATCAAAATAATATTTTATGATTGAGCAAGGATTACAACAAGAGATTAATATGGTAATGACTGAGGCTAGAAATCGTCGCCTTGAATTTGTTACTGTAGAGCATTTACTTTTAGCGTTGCTAAATATGGATGAAGTAATTTCATTTCTGCGTGGAAAGCGTGTAAATATTGATGAGTTACGTGCAGAGCTTGATCAATACATTGATTCACATACACCAATTATTTCAGAAGATGCGGAAATTGATATCGTCCCAACAGTAGGATTTCAAAGAGTACTTCAGCGAAGTGTTTATCAGGCTCAATCTGCTCAGAAAAACTCTGTTAACGCAATGAATGTCTTTATCAGTATCTTTTCTGAAAAAGAATCTCATGCTGTTTATATGCTAAAGCTTAATAACATTTCAAGACTAGATGTTATGGAGGGAATTTCTTCTCAGTTAGCTGATACTCCAAGAGAGGAAACAAAAAAAGTTGAAAGTGAAAAACAAACCAAACCATCCTCTCTTGACTCATTTACAACTAATTTGTGTGAAAAAGCGAGGCTTGGTGAGATTGATCCACTTCTTGGAAGAGAGGAGGAAGTTCTTCGAACAGTTCAAGTTTTGTCAAGACGTCGTAAAAATAATCCATTACTCGTTGGCCAAGCTGGAGTTGGTAAGACAGCTATAGCACAAGGATTAGCAAAGAGAATAGTAGATGGAAAAGTGCCTGAAATTCTGAAGAATACAACTATATACTCTCTAGATGTTGGTGTTTTAATTGCAGGTACAAAGTATCGAGGTGATTTTGAGAAGCGCTTAAAATCAGTACTTTCAGATCTTGAAAAAAATAAAAACTCAGTGCTCTTTATTGATGAAATTCATACTTTAATTGGTGCGGGAAGTGTATCAGGAGGGTCTTTGGATGCATCTAATTTACTTAAACCAGCTTTAGCAGATGGCACTCTTAAGTGTATTGGCTCTACAACCTATGATGAATTCCGCAAGGTTTTTGAAAAAGATCATGCATTAGCAAGACGTTTTCAAAAAATTGATATTGATGAGCCTTCAGTTGAAGATACGATCAAAATTCTTCATGGACTCAAAAAATACTATCAATCTCATCATAAAGTTAAGTACTCATCTGCATCTTTGGCTTCTGCTGCAGAGTTAACTCATCGACATATAGGTGATAGGCGGTTACCAGATAAAGCGATTGATGTAATTGATGAGGTTGGAGCTCTTCAACAAATACTGCCTAAATCAAAGCGCAAAGTCAACATTGGTGTTTCTGATATAGAGAATATTGTAGCTAAACTAGCTCGTATTCCTTCTCGTCAAGTAAATAGTGATGATAAGTCTCTACTTAAAAACCTAGAGAATGATCTTAAGCTAGGTGTTTTTGGTCAAGATAGTGCTGTTGAATCACTATCAACTGCCATAAAACTCTTTCGCTCTGGACTTTCACCTGTTGAGCAGCCGATGGGTTCATTCTTGTTTGCAGGACCTACAGGTGTTGGTAAAACTGAAATTTGTAAGCAGCTTTCAAGAATTATGGGCGTTAAATTGTTACGTTTTGATATGTCTGAATATATGGAACGGCATTCTATTTCTAAACTTATAGGTTCTCCT
>Ga0233427_10003958_pt1 | contig 12592 bp, 13 predicted proteins | sample SI_118_April2016_5_FD_179885 | JGI IMG/M metagenome (GOLD analysis project Ga0233427, IMG submission 179885) | Seawater microbial communities from Saanich Inlet, British Columbia, Canada - SI_118_April2016_100_MG | ecosystem: Environmental > Aquatic > Marine > Inlet | place: Canada: British...
GTAAAGCAGTTTTAATCTTCTCACCTGCTTTAATTATTTTAGTAATCCAGTTCATCTAATTTTATTTTTTAATCTCTTCACGATATTAGTAACATTTGTGACAGGATTTTGTCTCTTTTTTATTGAGCTTGATATTTCTTTACAAATTGCACTTCCAACTACCAATCCATCAGCTATTTTGAGAGATCTTATTGTTTTTTCAGTGATTCCAAACCCTATAACAACATTTTTAGATTTATTTTGATTTTTAATTTTACCGTATCTTTCTAGAATTTTTCTAGGAGAAACTTTTAGCTTACCTCCAGTAGTTGAAAGCATACTAATATAATAAAGCATATCGTGAGAATCTTTGATAATTTTTTTTAATCTTATAGACGAAGTTGTTGGAGAGACTAGTTGAATAAAATTAATTCCTCTTTTTTTACATTTAGCTGCAAATTTTTTATTTTCAGGATAAGGGAGATCAACAACAATCAAACCATCCACTTTTACATTTTTACATTTGTCTAAAAATTTATCTTCATTGTATTGGAAGATCATATTGTAATAACCCATCAAGATTATTGGCTTAGTCTTTTTTAATTTTTTAAAATCTTTAGCAATGGAAAAAACGTCATTAATTTTAATTCCATTTTTAATTGCACGATAAGCGCTAGTTTGAATTTGGCCTCCATCAGCAATTGGCGTGTTATGAGGAAACCCTAATTCACAAATGTCTGCGTAATCAGAAATTGATTTAAGTATTTCTAGTGACTTCTTTTTAGAATTATCACCAGCAACAGTGTAAGTTAGTAGGGCAGGTCTTTTTTCACTTTTTGCTTTTTCAAAAGCTCGATTTATCAAAGAGACCATTATTTTTTACCCAATCTTTCTCTTAAAATATCTCTGTCTTTTTTTGCATCTCCACATGAATTAACAATGATTATAGTATCTTTGCTTAACTTAGGTGCAATTTTAATAGCTTCTGCAAATGCATGACTAGGTTCTAAACTTGGATTTAAATTTTCATATTTAGTTACCATTACATGAGCATTCAAAGCTTCTTCATCTGTAGCATAAGTGTATCTAGCTCTTTTGATATCTTTTAAAAAGCAATGAATAGGGCTAACACCTGGATAATCTAATCCTGCACTGATAGACTCTGTATCATTGATTTGTCCTTCATTATTTTGACAAAGATAAGATGCTGCTCCATGTAAAATTCCAATTTTAGCATTTCTGCTTAGTGGTGCTGCATGAAGTTTTGATTTTTCAGGTCCACCAGCTTCAACACCAATCAGTTCAATTTGTTTTTTATTACAATCAATAAATTCACTCCAAAAACCATAAGCAGAACTTCCACCACCAACACAGTTTATTAGTTTAACTTTATTTGGAATTTTTTTAAATTGTGATTTTAATTGTACTTTTAATTCTCTAGAGATTTGTGCTGTGCTCCAACCACATATTTTAACGAATATATTTGGACCAACAGTGCTTCCAACACACATATGAGTGTTGTCACAATTTGAGACCCAATATCTCATACATTCACTAACAGCATCAACTAGCGTTTGACTACCTGAATAAACTGGAACTATTTCAGCCCCATTTTTTCTCATTGCGTCACAGTTAGGTTTTTGTCTTTTAATATCCTTTGCTCCCATGAATATTTTACATTTAAGACCAAATTTTTTAGCAGCCATACTAAGCATTTTTCCTGCATAACCAGCACCTGTATCACCAACAATATACTTCTTACCCATTGCTTTACAGATTAAAGCATGAACAGTTGCGTTATATATCTTATGCGCACCCCCATTGGCCTCTGAAACAACTTTTGCCCAAATTTGAGCACCCCCTAAATGATTTGTTAGATTATCGAGTTTTACAAATGAAGTAGGCGTTCCAATATAGTTTTTAAAGTAAAAATCTCTTTTCTTAAGAAATTTTTTATCTTTTCTTAATTTTTTAAATTTGATTGTTAAATCTTCTACAGGTTTTTTTAAAGTCTCAGGAATAAAGCTTCCTCCAAATTTACCACCCCAAAAGCCATGAGGATCGTGTTGATCAATTAAAGGAATTCCTTTTTTAAGTTTCATTTTTTGTCTGTTCTATCTTTTTTAAAAATATATTTATTTTGGATTTATCTTTTACCCCAGAAGTCTCAAGACCCCCAGATATATCTATAATATCTGCTATTTTCATATAATTTTCAAGATTATCATTCACCTGAATGTTTCCTGCAATCATAAGCGGTTTATTGATCTTCAATTTATTAATTAATTCATGATCAAAACCCATGCTTTTTTCATATCCTTTACTGTCAAATAAATAAATATCCGTTACATCAGAAAATGTTTGGTATTTTTGAACATCTGTTTTATCATTAATAGTCAATGCAGTAATTATTTTTTTATTATATTTTTTTTTAATTACCCTTATTTCTTCAGGTGTGCAGTCATAAATTTGATAATAATCAAATGGAAGAAGTTTAATTTTTTCTAAAATATCTTCATCAGGCTTTACTAATACTGCTACATAATTAGATTTCTTTTTATCTATAGCTAAGAGTTTTTTTAACTTTTCAAATTCAACATATCTTGAACTTTTTTTATAATTACAAATGAAACCAATAAATTGAGGTGGATATGGATGATTAATTATAAAATCAAGAGTATTGAGATCTGAGATCCCACAGATTTTAGACCCACTGATCATTTATTTAAGTGATCAATTAATCTTTGAGTATTATTTCTAATATTTCCTATAATTAATGATCTTCCTATTACAATGCCAGATACTTTATTTTTAAAAGCGTCATTAGGAGTCATTACTCTTGATTGATCATTAGCACTATCTCCAGGCAATCTTATTCCAGGTGTTACGATAAATAATTTTTTAAATTTTTTTCTAACTATTTTAGCTTCTTGTGCGGAGCAAACTATACCATCACAGCCTGATTTTTTTATTAAACTAGCTTGTTTTAATACTAATTGCTTTACTGATTTTGTGTGGCCTATTTCTTGAATTGATTTATTATTAAGGCTTGTTAGAATTGTAACACCAAGCACTTTTAAATCTTTATTGATTAATTTCGCTTTTTTTTTAACAACTTTTAGCATTTCCAGACCGCCATTTGCGTGTACAGTTATATATTTACATTTTTTAAGATCTTTTAAACTATCTAATGCAGATAATGCTGTTTGTGGAATATCGTTAATTTTTAAATCTAACCAAAAGTCTTTTTTAAAATTTTCTAAATATTTTCTTCCATTTTTAGAGTAAAAAAACTGCAGACCAAATTTTGGAATAACTTTGAGTTTTTTTGTCTGTGTTTGTTTTACGATTTTTTTTATTTCACTTAAATTTGAAGTATCACAAGCAACAAAAATGTTTTTATCTTTCATCGTTTAATTTTTTAAACAAGTCTTTTGACATTTTAAAGTGAATTGTTTTCTTTTCTGGTGTGTTTACTTTTTCACCTGTTTTAGGGTTTCTTGAGATACGAGCTTTTTGGATATTTGTTGAAAATACACCAAAACCCCTTAGTTCAACTCGATCACCTCTTTTAAGAGCACGTTTAATCTCACTTAAAATTATATTAGTAAACTTTTCGAGGTCTTTTTTTAAAAAATTAGGATAGTTTTCGGAGAGTTGTTTTAAAAGCTTTGATTTTACAATAGCCAATTTAAATCTTCTGTTTACTCTTTATCTTCTTCTTTTTTCTTTAAATCTTCAGAAAGAGATGAGAATGGTAAGTTTTTACCCGATCCTTCAGATCCATATTTATCTAGAGCTTCTTTTTTCTCAATTTCTTCTAATAGCTTAATACTCAAAACTACTTTTCTCTTATCTGTTTGAATTTCTTTAATAGCAACATCAACCTTTTCACCACCTGTCCATCTTGACGGTCGGGCATCAGCTGAATTTATAGCAATTTCCGATTTTTTTATTTGAATATCCATTTCACAATTTTCAGGTCTAACTGATAAACCTTTGTTGTCAGTAGAAATTACTTTTACCGTGATAATTTGATTTTTTTTCTTATCATTAAAGTAATCAAAAGGATCTGCTTGAGTTTGCCTTAAACCAACTCTAATTTTTTGTTCTGAAGTTTTTACTTCAAGTACTTTAACTTTAATTTTGTCACCTTTTTTATACTTCTCTAGTTCTTCTTCACCATTGTTAAGATAGGTTAAATCATTGCAGTGTAAAAATGCATCTACATCTAAATCTTCAACTTTTACAAATAATGAATATTCGTTTTTATTTACAATTTCACCTTCGACAATTGTTCCAACAGGATATTTTGTTTCAAATGTTTGAAAAGGGTTTTCTTGTGTTAATCTGTGAGAAATTGCAACACGTCTTTTTTCTTTGTCAATTTCTGTAATTATACAATCTATCTCATCACCAACTCTAAACATTTTTTTAGCTGAAATGTTTTTTTTAGACCAACTTAGTTCACTTGAGTGCAGTAAAGTTGTTAGTCCAGGTTCTAATTCACAGAATGCACCAAAATCCATTAGTTTAACGACTTTCACTTTATAAATTTTGTTTAATTCATAGTTTTCAATATGTTCAAAAGGATCTGGAGATAGTTGTTTTACAGAGCAACCAACTTGTAACTTTTCTTTATCTACTGTAATTACTTTCAAGTCATGTTTTTCACCAATATTAAAAACCTCATCTGGATGATTAACTCTAGAATAAGAAATTTCCTGCAAGTGAACTAAAACATCTAACTCACCATTGACGTTAAAAAAACATCCAAAAGAACTATAACCTTTAACTTCAGCACCCTTGATTAAATCTCCAACTTTATATTTTTCTATAATTTTTGCTTTATCTTCTTTTTTAAATGATGAAATTATTTCTCTTCGCGAAACGCATGCATTTCCTCTGACTTTATCTAATTTTATTAAAGCAAATTTTTGAGGCTCATTCATTAAATGGCTAATATCCTTTAATGGCTTGTCACTAATTTGTGATCCTGGTAAAAACATAAGAGAACCGGTATCTATGTGTTCAACAATACATCCACCTTTACATTTTGATGTTATTTTACCCATGATTGGTTCATTTTTTTCATAAGCTTCAACAAGCTTATCCCAACCTTTAATCTTTTGAGCTTTGCTAGCTGAAACTAGCACTTCACCATGTTTGTCTTCAATTTTTTCTAAAAGTACAGGAATAGTTTCGCCAACTTTTATTTTTTCTCCAAGACCCATGCTTTTTAGCTCATTAACATCAAGCACTGGTTCACTTTTTAAGCCTTCCACAAATAAAAAAACAAATTTTTCAGTAATTTTATTAATTTTACCTTCTATAATTTTTCCTTCTTCGATTTGAACTTTAGAGAGTTGACTATTTAGCAGTTTTTCGAATTCTTGTGATGCGGGATTTGATAGATCTTTGTAGATTTCCATTAATTATTAAGTTTCCTGTCTATTATTTTTTTTATTTTTAAAAAACACGCTCTTTTAGTAAGTTTCGATGTATTTAGCAACACTGAATCTTTAGTTTTCTTTAAGGGTGAAATTTTTCGATTATAGTCATTTTTATCACGTTTTTTGATACTTTTAAGCACCTCATTATAAGACAATTCTGTATTTAAATTTTTTAGTTCTTTATATCTTCTAAGTGCACGTGTTTTTACATTAGCTGTTATAAAAAATTTTAAATCTGCATCTGGCACAATATTATAGGTAATGTCTCTACCATCTAAACATGATCCATTATATTTTTTTGGAGGATTATACGCAAAGTTTAATTGAAAGGAGTGAACAAGTTTTCTGGTTTGTTTTACTTTTGATATTATGGATGCTTCTGTACCAACTTTATCTGATAATAATTTTTTATTATTGAGATCTTTAATTTTTAAAGATTTAATTTTTGATTTTATAAAATTTTGATTAAATTTTTTTGGAAACTTTAATTTTAAGTAGGCAATCAATCTATAAATTTTTCCAGTATCAAGATAAAAAAGGTTATAATGTTTTGAAATTGCTTTTGCTATGGTTCCAGCTCCAGCCGCTGCTGGCGAATCTATTGCTATTTTTAAAATATTTTTTCTTATAATCATTTATTTTTTTAATTCATTTATGATATTTAAAAAATTTGGAAAAGATGTTTTTATTGACTCCTTATTATGTATTTTCCATTTACCACCAAAAGATAATGCAGCAATTACTCCTGTCATAAATACTCTATGGTCCTTTAAGTAATCTTTAATGATAATTTGTTTATTTAATTCTAAATTAGGATTACCATAAATTTTTATAGTACTTTCAGTTACAGTGTTTTTTATGCCAATCATACTAAGAATTTTACTTCCCCATTTAAGTCTTGGACTTTCTTTATGATTTAACTCTGCTAAGTCTTTAAAATATGAAATTCCTTTTGCTTTTGCTGCAACTAAAAATATAACCAAAAATTCATCTATAGCACCACTATTAAGTTTTGATGGACAATTAATAGCATTAAGTGTTTTTCCACCTGTAACTTGAATATCAGCTATCTGTTCGCCTTTATAAATTTTTTGATTTTTAAAAGTTATATCTGCACCCATCTTTTTTAAGATCTTGATAACACCTACTCTAGATTGGTTAATATTTACATTTTTAATAATTAGTTTTGAATTTTTAGATAAAACAGTGAGAACAATAAAAAAAGCACTTGAACTTATATCTGAAGGAATTTTGTAATCAAAAGGTTTTATTTTTTCAGCTTTTTCTACTTTTATTTCATCATAATTTTTTTTTCTTCTTACATAAACAGGTAGCCCAAGATATTTACACATTTTTTCAGTGTGATTTCTTGACTTCTTTGCTTTAATAATGGTAGTTCCTTTGGTTCTTAGTCCAGCAAAAATCACTGAACTTTTACATTGTGCCGAACCTTTTTTTTCAAAATATGAGATAGGTTTTAAATTTTTTGATCCCTGAATTATCAAAGGTAAGTTTTTTTTATTTTTTAATTTTAAAACTGCACCAAATTTACTTAAGGGATCTGAAATTCTTTTAAAATCTCTTTTAGATAAACTTTGATCACCTATAAGTTTTATTGGACTGGTTGAGTTAATTAAGAAACCAAGAATAAGCCTTCCTAAAGTTCCTGAATTTTCAGCATTAATAGATAGATTTTTTTTATATCTAAAACCATCAAGTCCATTACCATAAATCTTGCAAATTTTATCTTTCATGCTAACTTTAACACCTAATTTCCTAACAGCTCTAATAGTCGCTTGAACATCCTCTGAAATTAACAAATTTTGAGCTTTAGAAACTCCGCTTGCAAGAGAAGCTAGCAATATCCATCTGATACTTATACTTTTGTCTCCACTTACAGAAATTATTTTATTAAATTTGTTTATTTTTTTTTTGATTGTTAACGAATTAGGCATCAATGCTTAATTAAATTTAAAACTGTCCCCAAAATAGGCATTTTTTGCATTAATATCTTTTACCAAGTTAGATGGAGTGTCTTGAGCTACAATTTTTCCATTACTTAAAATCATAGCAACATCAACGCAAGCAAGAAGGTCTCTTGCTTGGTGATCACATATACAAATTGTTATATTGCTTTCTTGTTGTAAACTTACAATAGTTTCTTGTAACATCTTAATAGTAAGAACATCTAAAGCAGCAAAACACTCATCTAGTAATAATACTTTTGGTTCACTCATAAGCGATAAAGCAATAACCAAAGCTTTCTTCTGTCCTCCAGATAAAAATCGAGCTTTTATATCCTTGAGATTATCAAGTTTAAATTTAGAAATTAGATAACTAATTTTATCATTTCTTAAATTTTTACTTTCAATCACAATTTCACTTATTGCTTTTAAATTATCAAGAAGGGTCAGGTCATTAAAGTAACCACCATATTGAGGCACATATCCAACCTTAAATTTCTTGCTCCTTAGATAAATGGGATACCGAGTAACATCATTTCCTTGAATTTTAATTTTTCCATTCTGTGGACTTATTAATCCAGTAATTAAATTAAAAATTGTTGATTTACCAACACCGTTTGGTCCAAGCATTCCAAAAATTTGACCTTCATTAATCTTAAAATTAATATTATCTAAAATTAATCTGTTTCCATATGCTAGAGAAATATTTTCAAATTCAATTACTGAGTTAGTATTTTTAAATGATTTAATCCTAAATTTTTTTATAACAGCCATTTTATTGTTTGCTTCTAATATTAACTTTTTTGTTATTTTGAAACATATAAATTTTAGTATCTTTCGTGTCTAAATTTATTTCAATTGAGTCAGCTTTTAAAACATTATTTGAATTATTATAAACTATCTCTCCTGACATAATCATTGAGCTTCTTTTAATTGAAAAATCTAAATATTCTCCTAAAATATTATTATCTAAATAATCTATTATTACATTTTTGGAAAATATTGTATCAAAATTTTCAGTGTTATATTTGCCAAACTCTGATAAGATTTTTACATCATTAGAATTTACCATTTTCACATAACCATTTACGTTTGTGAGATAAATAATGTTAGGGTTATTGTAGTCAATTTCACCCTGAGACGCTGTAATTATGTATTCATTTCCTTTAATATCTTTTGATGAATAATAAATATCTTGGATTATGTTTGAGCTATAGGAAATATCATTAGAAATATTTGGCTCTATTTGTTCAGTTTTTTTGTTATTTGAACTTTTGAATAGTGTAAATACTAAAAAAATTAAAAAAAATATAATTAAAAAAAATATAATTTTTGTTTTCATTTACGAGACATCAGACGCAAGAACGTTATGAATATGCAACACACCTATAGTCTTAAATTTTCTTCTTTGATCATGAACGCACAATGATGTTATTTTTTTATTATTCATCAAAGCTAATGCCTTTGCTGCTAACGCATTTTTATCAATGCTTATTGGATTTTTAGTCATCACATCTTTGACCTTTATTGTTGGAAGATATATTTTTTTTTGGCTAAATCTTCTAATTTGACCATCTGTTATAATGCCAGTTGTTTTTTTTAATTTATTTTGAACAACTAAAATACCTAATTTTTTATTACTAAGTATCTTGATTGCGGTTTTCATTTTTAAATCTTCTTTAACAAAAGGAATTTTATTACCTGTTAACATTATATCTTCAACAGTTTTCAATTGTGCCCCAAGGTTACCAGCCGGATGAATTTTTTTAAAATCAAGTTTACCAAATTTTTTATAATACATTGATGAAATTGCTAAAGAGTCACCTAAAGCAAGTTGAGCTGTTGTGCTGGATGTTGGTACTATTCCTCCCGACTCTTTTACCTCTGGGATAACAAGTTTAATATCTGATGCTTTATATAAAATAGAGTCCTTCTTTGACATAATACCTATTAACAAAATTTTATTTCTGTTTGCGTATTGAATTATATTTTTAAGTTCACTAGTTTTTCCTGAATAACTTATTAAAATAAGAATATCTTTTTTTGATATGCTTCCCAAGTCTCCATGTGAGGAATCACTTGCTGATAAATTGAAAGAAGGTGTGCCAACAGAAGATAACGTAGCTGAAATTTTTGCCGCTATAAGTCCACTCTTACCAACGCCACATAAAATTACTTTTGACTGACATTTAGCAATTTCAATAACAGCTTTGTTAAATGAATTATTAATAGTCTTTTTTAATTTTTGTAATGCTTTTATTTCAAGATCAATTACATTTTTTGCTGTATGTAAAAATTTTTTGTTCATTAATGTGACCAGATATCATCCTTGAATAATGCAAGATCTAGACTCACTCTAGTTTTTAAAAATTTTAAACTTTCTTGATAGAGCTCAATCCTATTTTCTCTTTGTAAAATTTTACTAAGTTCTTCATGGATTTTATGTAAATATATTACATCATTTGCACAGTATTTTAATTGTGCAGGACTTAGCTGACCTCCAAAATCTGAACTTTGAAACTGTTTACTTATATCAATGTTAATAAATTCTTTTATTAATGTTTTTAAAGAGTGACTGTCAGAATATGACCTTGCTAACTTTGAGGCAATTTTAGTATCAAGAATATTTTTTGTATCTGTTTTTAGATAGTGTTTAATATGAGCAAGATCTGCACGCCCATAGTGAAATATCTTGGTTATTTTGTCATTAACAAGTAATTTTATTAAATTTGGTGCATGATAATTTTTCCTGTCGAATTGGATAATATGTGCATCAGAATTGCCTGAGGATAGTTGAATTAAACACAGTGGGTCACGCCTTACATTTAAACCCATAAATTCTCCATCAACAGCTATTAGATTGCCTAAATCTAAATCATCTGGTAAATCATTTTTGTGAAGTTGAATATTGTTACCCATTTCTAAACATATATAACGGAATTCGAATGAAAGCAAAAAATTGTCTAATTTTTGGTGGTAGTGGTCAAATAGGTTGTAACTTAATCAGAAAGCTTACAAAAAATAATTATCAAGTGACTATAGTAACAAGAAATATTCATCAAAAAAGCTATAAAATCAAAACACAAGCAAACGCAGGCTATATTAACATAATTGAGGCAAACATTTTTGATGAAAAAAAAATTAGTGAACTTTTTAAAAAAGCAGATATTTGTGTAAATTTGATAGGAATTTTGTTTGAAAAAAAAGGTGGCAATTCTTTTAAAAATATTCACTCAACCTTACCTTCATTGCTCGCTAAACTTTGTAAAAAGTATGATCTAAAACATTTTATTCATTTATCTGCTCTAGGAATAAACGACCCAATAGACTCAGAATATGCAAAAAGCAAATTAGAGGGCGAAACAAACGTTTTAAAAAATTTTCCTCTTGCAACCATTTTAAGACCTTCGGTTGTATATTCCGTAGATGATAATTTTACTACAAATTTTATGACATTATTAAGTAGATTACCTATATTTCCCCTTTATTATAATGGAAGGACAAAATTTGAACCTATCCATTGTTCAGATTTAACAGATGCAATTTATTATGTAATTTCTAAAAATATTTATTCTAAAATCATTGAATGTGTAGGTCCAGAGGTTTTATCTTTAAAACAAATTTTAGAAAAATTACAAATATTAATAGGTAAAAAAAGAATTTTACTACCATTTCCATTATCAATAGCAAAATTAACAGCATTCTTTTTTGAGATATTGCCAAATCCTTTACTTACAAGAGATCAATTGAGACTGTTAAAATATGATAATATTAAATCTGGAAAATATAAAACTAATTCAGATATTGGAATTCCAAGTGTTAGATTTTTTAGTCAAGAAGTAAAAAAATATAGCTACATGTGGAGAGAAGGTGGTCAATTTTCTACAGAAAAATACTTATCTGAAAATAAACTAGAGAATAAAACTGATAATTAAATTTTAAGCTGACTGAATTTTCTTTTCAATAAAATCTGGAACATCCTCTTTTTCAGTTACTTCTTCTTTTTTACCTTTAGGCTGATAAGCATATAAAAGGTGTAATTTGCAGTAAGAAAAATCTTTAAGTGAAGATCTGCCACAAAAGTAAAAAGATTTTTCATCAGGATGTCCAATAGGCCACTTACATGAACTCTCATCTAGCTCCTCCAACTGTTTAGGGTTTTCAGGCTCGAAATCTTTTTCAATAATTAGAGATTTAAATTTACTTTTTCGTCCTCGTTTAGGATTATTATTTTTTTCAATTTGAGAACTTTCAAAATCTTCATTTGAAGTTGCTGTTCTTGTTTTAATTTTTGCTGATAAGTTTAAACGGTGTGCTTTTCCAATGACTGCATTTCTACTGATACCACCTATAATTTCTGCAATTTGGCTAGCTGTGTTCCCTTTGCCCCATAGCTCTTTTAGTTTGTTAACCTTTTCTTCGTTCCAACTCATAATCTATATCTTGTATTAGTATTTTAAATAATAACAATATACTGATATGAATTTGATTAAAACAAGCAAAATAAGTGAGTTATCAACAAATAAGATTTAAATTGGTTTATAGGTAATTTCAATCATAACTTGTATCTAATAATTAAAATTTATAAAAACTAATTAATAATGAGCTATCTAGCAAAAAATTATAACAGAAAAAAAATTTCTTTTAAATATGGAAAGGGAAGCTATCTGTATTCAACTAATGGAATAAAATATTTAGATTTTGTTCAAGGTATAGCTGTAAATTCTTTAGGACATGCACATCCAAAATTGGTAAATGCTGTAAATAAACAATCAAAAAAACTTTGGCACGTCTCAAATGCATTTCAAATTCCAGAAGGAGAAATATTAGCTAAAAAACTAGCTAAAAAAACTTTTGCTGACTATGTAATGTTTCAAAATAGTGGCGCAGAAGCAACAGAGGCTGCAATAAAAGCTGCTAGAAGATATTTCTATTCAATTGGAAAACATAAGAAAAATAGAATTTTATGTGTTAAGAATAGTTTTCACGGAAGAACACTAGCAGCGATATATGCAAGTGGTTCAAAAAAAATGACAGAAGGCTTTGGACCAAAAGTAGCTGGTTTTGACCATTTTGATTTTGGTAACCATAAATCTTTTAAAAAAAAAATTAAAAAAAATACAGCAGCTATAATGGTTGAAACGATTATGGGTGAGGGAGGTATTAAGGTAATTCCAGATTGGTGTTTAAGAGAAC
>Ga0233427_10003960_pt1 | contig 12590 bp, 15 predicted proteins | sample SI_118_April2016_5_FD_179885 | JGI IMG/M metagenome (GOLD analysis project Ga0233427, IMG submission 179885) | Seawater microbial communities from Saanich Inlet, British Columbia, Canada - SI_118_April2016_100_MG | ecosystem: Environmental > Aquatic > Marine > Inlet | place: Canada: British...
AGCGAACATGGGCTATTCAGGCATCTCTGCGTTTTTGTGGACTACATCAAGCGAAGGCACGGACACCTGGACCGACCAGACCGAGTCTACCGACACCTGGACCGACCAAACGGAATCATCAACAACATGGACCATAAAATATCCCTCGTAGCCACGGGCGGAATCAACATGCAAGAGGAAAAAGTTTTGAAACTAAAACTCGAGAATACCTGGACGGTCATCTGCAAGGATGCCAAAGGCCGAGAAAAGTGGCGCGAGGTGAACGATAACCTGGTCACCAACGCTGGCCTGAACGACATCCTGGACAAATACCTAAAGGGCAGCAGCTACACCGCAGCCTGGTACGTTGGCCTCAAGGGTGCCGGCACCGCAGTCGCGGCTGACACAATGTCATCACACAGCACCTGGAGTGAGATCACCGACTACTCACAATCTGCGCGACCAACGCTTACGTTGGGTACGGTCTCATCGCAATCAGTCGATAACAGTGCGAGTGTTGAAACTTTCTCAATCAATGGCACTGCAACCGTCGCCGGCGCTTTTTTAAACACGGTCAGCACTAAGTCCGGTACCACTGGAACGATGTACGGAGTCGTCGATTTTTCAAGTTCGCGGTCAGTCCTTTCGGGCGACACGCTCGAGGTGACAGTCACCTTAACATCAGCGAGTGCTTAATCATGGGTGTTGAAGCAAGCTACGCAAACATCAGTAACTTAAACACGTCCTGGCCTTTGGGCTCGGACGGTAAGAGTGACGGAGATGCGCATCTACGCGGGATTAAAGCTGCGGTAACGGCAACCTTTGCCAATGTCAGCGATTCTGTGACTCCAACACACACCGAACTTAATTACGTTGACGGTGTCACGTCTGCGATTCAAACGCAGATCGACAGTAAAGAGACCGCTGGCACCGCAGTAGCGATGGCAATCGCGCTGGGAGGATAAGATGGCAAATGCGTTTAAGAATGTCGGCGCGGCACTGACTACCTCCGGTGCGGATATATACACCGCTCCTGCTTCGACAGAATCGGTAATCCACGCAATTTATGTTTCCAATGTTGACGGCACGAGCAGTGCTGATGTGAACATCAAGGTAACCACGGACGGTGGCACGACCTACTACCACGTCGCAAAGACAATACCAGTTCCCGCTGATTCGACTTTAGTGCTGGACAAGCCGGTTAACCTGGAGGCAGCAGACAAGATACACATGACTGCATCCGCTAATTCCGATTTAGAAGTATTTATGAGCGTGCTTGAGATCACATGAGTTATTTAGGACAAGTTGAATTAAAGTCCTCTGAGATACGGAGGGTTAACGTAACAGGCTCAACGTCTGCTACGCATACACTTACTTGGACACCCCCAAGTGAGCAGTCCCTTATCATAACGATCAACGGGATTAAGCAGCAGAACAACTACACCATATCTGGTGTAACTCTTACTCTAGATACGGCATTGATCGCGACTGACGCGATGGAGGTTGTTGGCATCCTCGATATAGGGGAGGCTGTTACCCCTCCTGATGACTCTATTAGCACCGTTAAGATTCAGGATGACGCTGTAACCGCTGCCAAACTAGCCAACTCGATTAACACCGAGATTGCCGCTAATACGGCCAAGGTAACAAACGCTACACATACCGGAGATGTTACTGGAGCAACAGCCCTTACCATTGCCACTGATGCGGTAGACATTGCAATGCTTAGCGCAACAGGTACGGCAGATGCTACTACTTTTTTAAGAGGCGATAACGCTTGGGCTGCTGCATCAAGTGTAATGACACCAGCGTTTGAGGCATATCCATCAACTTACTATACAGCGTCCTCTTCTAACGTTTGGGTCAAATTCGTAATGGATGCAGAAGTATTCGACACTGATGGATGCTTTGATTCATCTACAAATTATCGTTTTACTCCAACCACTGCGGGTAAGTATTTTTGTTATGCCACATATACAAGTAATGGGCTGCAAAATGGTGGGCGACAAATGAGTGCATTCTATAAAAATGGCACGGTTGTGAACTACACTAAAGTAAGTATGTTATCAGGAACAGTAGCAAATGAATTGTCAACTTGGAATAATTATATTTTCGACATGAATGGCTCATCGGATTATATAGAATTTTATGGAATTAGGAATGACAGCGCTGGGTATGGGTACATTAACTACGGCACATATTTTGGCGCATATAGGATACTGACATGATTACTGTACAAGGATTACAGCAATTAGGATTTACGCCAGAAGTTGATTTCTCACTACAAGATGACAGTGACGGCAACGGTGTGTATATCGCACAGTGGATGAGTGCATCACCACAACCACCAGAAGCAGAAATAGAAGCCGCTCACGCAGAATGGCAAGCAGAATACGACGGCAAAGCATACGCCCGTAATCGCCAAGCAGAATACCCCAGCACAGATGACCTAATCGTAGCCCTATGGGAAAACGTAGTAGAAGAAAGAGCAGCCTCAGTCATATCGCTGGAGGCTGCCCGTCAAGCAATCAAAGCAAAGTATCCTAAATAATGGCTAGAACCACTATACGCTCAGAAGATATAACGGCTGGTCAGGTTAAGAGTGCTGATCTAGCCAGTGGTGTCGTGCCTACTGTATCTACTATTTCTAGTATCGCTTACCCCGGAAGTGCTACCGCTTTAAGTACCGCTGGTGGTGATAACCTTGTGGTTACTGGCACATCCTTCTTGGCTGGATTAACCGCAACAATAGACGGTACGGCCTGTTCGACAGTAACAATCGACAGTTCAACTCAAGTGACCCTTGCAACTCCAGCAAAATCTGCCGCTACATACACTAATGGTTTAGTAATGGTGGCTACTAACGGGTTATCAGCCAGCGCAACAGTAGATTATTCCGGCATACCAGCGTGGACAACCGCATCAGGAGAGATTCTGTCTTTTACAAAACTAACTGCGACTACTGTAACTGTAGTGGCTACAGGAGATGCTCCGATTACTTACGCAGTAACCTCTGGCGCACTCCCCGGTGGACTCTCTCTTGTATCCTCAACAGGTGTAATCAGCGGTACAGGAACGAATGATGTAGTGGGCGCAACGACATACAATTTTACTATTACCGCTACTGATGCCCAAACTCAGACATCTGCTAGAGCATTTTCTATTGAGGTTAACGTTATGGAGAACTACTATGGTGATGGATCAGACGGGGCATTGAGTACATAACATGGCTGACGTAACTTACGCAAGAAACTCTACTACTCAAGATATGATCTTGAAGCAGTACACTTCTATTAATATAGGCAGTGGGGATACCGTAACTGTTGATGGCGCTTGTAGGGGGGTATTTTTATACTGTCAAGGAGACTGTACTATTGCCGGAACCTTAGAAATGTCTGCCACTGGCTTGTCTGGAACAGGTAGCACACATGATCCAGCGACATCTACTGCGTCTAGTGACGGTGCATCTGTGTCTGCTACAGGTTTAAGATTGCCAATGGTTACATCCGGCGGTTCTGAGACATTATCTGCCGCAGATTTTGCGGGGTGTGGAACTGCAACTGTAAATGCTGTTGCTAATCAAGGGGCGATTTCCGGCAACGGGACTATCTTTACTCTTGCTAGATCAGGGGGTGCTGGGGGCGCTTCTGGTGGCAGTGCTGGAGCGGCTGGAGGCGTTTCAGGGACTACGATTTCTGCTGGTGGTGGTGGCTCTGGTTACCAACAGAATGGAACATCTGCTGCTGGTTCTACTGGAACCTGTTTTGGTGGCGGTGGTTCATCTGGCGGGACTCAAGGATCAGTCGCCTGTAGTGGTGCCGCTACAGTATTTAGTGACGGCGCTGGTGGGTGTCAATCAGGAGGTGGTTGGGGTGGTCACTCCCCCGGAAGTGGTGCTGACGGAGGAGGAACAATAATATTGGTTGTTGGTGGTGATCTTACAATTACAGGCAGTATAACCTGTAATGGTGGTGCCGCAACGGCAGGGGTTGGCGGAGGTTATACAGCGGGGGGCGGTGGCCCCGGAGGTGGAAATATTCTAATTCTTTATGCTGGAACTCTATCTAACTCTGGGAGTGTGACCGCTAGTGCTGGCTCTAATGCTGGCCCAAGTTCAGGTGGAACTGGTGGAGCGGGTGGCGTACATATAGCACAGGTGACATTCTAATGAGTTATGTAGGAAACAAACCAGCACAAGCAACCATCCCTGCTGATGATGCGGTAACTACCGCAATGCTAAAAGATGATGCAGTCACCTCCGCTAAGATAGCAGGGACAACCATTGTCAATGCAGATGTCAACGCATCCGCTGGTATAGCATTAAGCAAGTTAGCATCAGACCCAACATACGATGACTCTGGTGTCCAAGATGACATCGCTATCTTAGGATTTAAAGTAGCCGCTAACGGATCACTCGCTAAATACAATCTAGTAGATCAAACCATTGATGACTTTCAGGATGCCTCTGGGATTTCTGGTTCTTCCACTAATGAGGCTAGGGACTCTGCTGGTAAATATTACAAGGGGGAAACAACTACATCTGGTGATGCAACCGGTGGAACAATCACTTATTCAGGTGGTAAAACAATTCATACCTATACTGCTGATGGTAATTTTATCACTCCCTCCAGCAGTTCTGGGGTGGAGTATCTGATTGTTGCTGGAGGTGGAGGTATCTCTGGTTCTAGTGGTGGTCACTATAAAGGTGGTGGCGGCGCTGGTGGTCTGCTAACGGCTACAGGATTTTCAGTTACAGCACAAACCTATGCTATTACAGTGGGTGCTGGTGGCGATGGAACCGCAACCACACCACCTTATGGTGATGGTGGTGATTCAACCGCTTTTGGGTTGACCTCAGTTGGTGGCGGTTTCGCTGGAACAGATAGTGCGAATGGTGGCAATGTTGGCGGCGCAGGAGGTTCAGGTGGTGGTGGTAGAGGCGGCGCTGGTAGTGGTGTAGCCGCAAATGCAGGAGGCGCGGGAACTGCAAGCCAAGGAAGCGCAGGAGGTATCGGCGGACAAAGCAATGGCGGCGGAGGAGGAGGTGGTGGTGCAGCCGGTGGTGGTACAGATGGAACAGGTGGCAACGCTTATGGTAGCGCAGTTGGTGGCAACGGGGGCGCTGGTACTCAAAGTTCAATAACAGGATCAGCAGTTTATTATTCATCAGGTGGTGGTGGACAACGAGGGTGGGAAGGTTCCGGTTCTGGAACGCATGGATCGAACGGCACGGGTTGGGCTACTGCTGGCTACGGTCATGGTGGGTCTGGCGTTGGCACGGCTAGTGACAGCGATGGTAGAGAAGGAGTTGTAATTGCCTCTTACACCACAAACTCATTTACAACAATTACTGAAGGGGCAAACCTAACCCTAGTCTCCACAACAACAACCGCACAAGCAGCCCCAACCAAGGGCGACATCGTATTCACTTACACGAATGGCGCTGGAACAACCACGCTAGGAACTGACGTAACGGCAGAGTACAGCGCGGATGGCGGCAGTACATGGACATCCATGACCCTCGCCTCAGAAGGAACTACAGGCGGCCATAACATCGCAACAGCACATGACGTATCACTTACGTCAACGTCAGGAACATCTATGGCCTACAGGATTAAAACGCTAAATCAATCAGCAAGCAAAACAACTAGGATACAAGCAGTATCACTAGGCTGGAGTTAAAATATGGCATTAGAAAGCGCAACATACATTAGTGGTCTAAATTCTTCAAACCCAGCATCGACAGACGCTGTAAGTTTTGGCGACGACCATCTGAAACTTTTGAAGTCTGTGCTGAAGGCGACACTACCTAATGCTAACGATGCAATCAACGGTATTCACACTGGCACTAGCGCACCAACATCAACCAGTGCCGGCCAGCTGTGGTACGACACTAGCGGAACTGGTGACCTAAAGGTCAGAAACAAAGCTGATTCAGCTTTCGGCAGTGTAGACACAACCTCAACGGCACTACCAGCTGGTGTTATCGCAATGTGGTCGGGTTCTGCTGCGAGCATTCCGTCGGGCTGGACAATCTGCGACGGTAATAATTCTACTCCAGACCTAACCGGTCGATTTGTAATTCACGCAGACGCAGATGCCGGTGGTACTTACGATGTCGATGCCACAGGTGGATCGACAACTTCAGGGGCGCATACATTATTAACTGCTGAGATGCCGTCTCACAATCACTCGTACTATCAGAGAGGGTACAGCGGAACGGCTCCAGCCGGTGGTAGCCATGATTTTAGTGACGATACAGTTCTGTACTCTGGCGGCACTGGATCGACGGGTGGTGGTGGAGCGCATAGTCACGCAGCAACACTTCCCCCCTACTACGCACTTTGCTACATAATGAAAACATAGGTCACAACATGGCACGAATAACAATAGTCCCTGATGATCAAGTCGTAACGGTAGACGGCGATCCCGTCTGGTTCACGTATGCCCTGGATGCAGATATCAACGCGATTCAGTGGTACGACACGGTCGGCACGATCGAGCGACGTGAAATCATTGAGGGGCATTCCAGCCCTACGTCAATCGAGCAGATCGACAGCTTCTCCAATTATGAATATCTGCTACCGCTTCGTGAAGCTGCAAAAGCAGAGCAAGAAATTGCACACTGTGATGCCAGGAGTGGATACCACTGGGACGCAGACACAAGTACTTGCGTTAAGGACTCTTAGCTGATGCCGATTATCCCTATCGAAAACCTGGGTGAAATCGGGATCGTCAAGGATATTCCACCGTACCAGCTGCCGCCTAACGCATGGAGCGACGGCAACAATGTGCGCGTTCTCGACAACGCGATCAAGAAGTGTACCGGTTACTCCGAGATTCTTGCGTCTTGTCCAATCTCGCCAATTTATTTGACTTCCCTTCCAAGTGGAACCGAACATTTCTGGGTGGCGTGCGGAACAGCAAAGGTCTACGTGCATGACGGCAGCTCGTGGACGAACATTACCAGGCAGACTTTAAGCACTGACGTTGACTACTCAGCGACAGCAACTGAGAACTGGAGCGCAACCGTAATCGGCGGAGTGCTGATCTTAAATAACGGGATTGATGATCCCCAGGAGTGGCCGACCACTGCCGGCGTTGCAGCTGCGGCAACCAAGCTCCAGGACTTATCCAATTGGCCGGCAAGTACAACGTGTAAGGTGATGAGAGCGTTTAAGACGTTCCTGGTCGCACTCAATGTAAAAGAAAGTGGCACCCACTATCCCAGAATTGTGAAGTGGTCCCACGAAGCTGCGACGCATAGTGTGCCCAGCTCATGGGATGAAACTTCGGCAAGTTTAGACTCGGGCGAGTATGAATTAGCCCAAGGCAGCGCCGGCGAGATTATGGACGGCATGACCTTGGGTGATGCGTTCATCATCTTCAAAGAAGATTCAATTGTGCAGATGTCTTACGTTGGCTCACCGTTCATTTTCAGCTTCCGTATTCTGTCGCCCACGATCGGTGCGATAGCGAAAAACTGCGCAGCGGAGTTTGATAAGGGCATCTTCTTCTTCGGAAACAGCGACCTCTATCTGATGGACGGGCAGAACATTCACCCGCTGCTGCCGAACAAACTTCGACGCTGGTTGTTCGATAGTATCGACGGTGATAACTACACCAAAAGTTTTGTTGCTGCCGATTACGCTCGCAAGGAAATGCTCGCGTGCTTTCCCAGTGTTGGTTCTACATATCCAGATAAGGCAATTATCTGGAATTGGCACAGCAATACTTTTTCAATCCGTGATCTTCCAGACGTGAGTCATATCGCTTACGGTATTGCTGAGATTACTGGTGGGCGTACCTGGGCGACTATTACAGACACCTGGGACACGGCATCGAGCACCTGGGGTACGCGCTCTTATGACGCGGTCCTCAAGAACCTGGTCTTTGTTGATCCTGGCAACACCAAGCTCTACCGTGACGACTACGGGAACACCGAGGACGGTACAAACATGACCTCGTACATTGAGCGAACGGGGTTAAGTATCGGTGGACAGGGAGCACCAGATCAATCGACGATTAAGCACGTAAAAGCGGTCTATCCGAAAATAGAAGTCTCTGGATCGAACACTGTGAACGTATATGTTGGCGCACAGATGAGTAATGAGGAAGGTGTGACCTGGGAGGGACCGTACACGTTTAACCCTAACGAACAATCTAAAGTTCCGTGCCGTGTGACCGGTCGATACTTCGGTGTAAAAATTGAATCAACGACCAACGCAGATTGGAAGCTGCATGGTCTGGAATTTGACGTTAAGGAATACGGACGTCGCGGATCAGTCGCTCATAGCTGATGGCGACTCACGTCGATAAAAAGGTCAAATCGGTAACGCGATTTGAACCTGGTCCGACGCCTATGCTGCCACCCGAGCAGCGTGACCTGGCGCAGTACGTGGTCATGGAGTTACGCCGACTCTCAAGCATTGTTTTAAACCAGGCATTGTTTCGCCTGGAACCGACCCACGTAACACCGGTTAACCCAAGGAAGGGAGACATCAGGTATGCCGATGGCAGCGATTGGAACCCAGGAAGTGCCGGAGAAGGTATCTACTGGTTCAACGGAACAAGCTGGGCAAAGCTATAAAGGTTTTTTTGTACCCCACGACCAGGTGGCATCAATCTGGGAGTACGTGCTACCGCACATTCAGGCAGCTGTAGATCACAGCGAAGGTGAGCTCGAGGCGAATGACGTGTTCGCTCCATTGTGTATGGGTGACATGCAGCTGTGGGTCGTCGTGGATGGCGACGCGATCTGCGCGACTCTAGTCACGGAAATAATTACCTATCCGCGAAAGCGCATTCTGCGCATTTTATCGCTCGGTGGTCGCGGATTGCGGAAATGGTATTACCTTTTTCCAGAGATTGAAAAGTTTGCCGTAGCCCAAGGCTGCGACACGATTGAAGCATGGGCAAGAAAAGGATTTGAAAAAATGTTACCGGATTGGAAATCAAGCTACCAGGTTCTGACAAAAGAACTGAGGAAAGACAAATGAGTTTTGGCGGAAACAAGAACGCAGCGTACAACAAAGGTCTAAAAGACTTTATGAAGGACGTGCCAGACAGTAAGTTTGTGAGTTACGTCGATGGTCGCGGCGATCTGGCGAACGCCTGGCGCAATCTTGAAATGTATCAAGCGGGTCAGGATGTCAGCGGTAACGCCGGCATATTAATGAAAAACGGGATGACGCCAGCCCAACAAGCTGAGTACTGGATTAAGAAAGGCGTAGGTAGCAAAGCTGCCTTCGGTCGATACCATGCCGGTGAAGATGATGCGTTACTGAAGGGAACCTATCCTGGCGGCACGCAGATCAAACCTGGAACGGATGCTTATAACAAGTATTTTCCAAATGGCGAAACGTACTACGACACCACGACCAAAAACGACGATGACGACGATGGCGATTCCACTGGCGGAGGTGCCAGCAACGTCGCAACGACGGGGCCAGCGAGTTGGATCGCGCAAAAAGATTACGCCGCTCCAAAAGCTAAAGATTGGTCGCGCTACATGCCCAACCGTAGTGGTTTTGGGCCGAATCAATTGTTTGGGCCGATACCTAATTTCTTGAGCAGCCGAGTGTTTACTGATGAAGCTCTCGCTTCGAGAAAAACGGGCAAGTCGGCTGGGACTTTTGGGTCAGAGGGTGCGTCGTCTCCAGGAAGTATGGTGCGTCCTGGATTTATTCCTGGCAGTTCCGATGACCCAGCGTTGGGTGGTTCTGGAACCTATACGCCGCCACCAAAGACTCGCTCAATTGGTCTGATGATGTACCAGCCCTGGTCAGCTGAGTACAAGAAGCGTTTTCTCCCCAAAGGGTTAATGAATTACACACCGAAGCCATTGGGCCAGTGGTCTTACTCGCCAACAGATTGGGTCAATTGGGCTGACTACAAAGATTTGCCAACGGAAGACTTTGAAGAAGAAGAAGAACCTAAAAACAACAACGGTGACCCACCTGGTGGCGATGACCCATGAGTATGTTGGTGGTGAGTATTCGTAAAACAGCATTGAAAAAAGGACAACACTATGGGTGGTAGCACAAAAGTATCAACATCTGAAACGGGTCCGTGGAAGGGTCAGCAGAACTACCTGAAGTACGGTTTTGCTAACGCGCAGAAAGCGTTTGAGAAAGGCGCCCCTAACTACTACGGCCACAAAGCGACAGCGGCGGACGTTAAGTCAGGAGCCGCTAAAAAAGCTGGGGAGTGGGTCTACGACTCTACTGTCGCCGGTTTTGATCCAGCACAGTTAGCTGCGCAAGACGCAACTCTGGGTTACGCAATGGGTCCGAGGCCAGCTGCGCAACAGGCAGCTGCGGAGCAGCAGCTTCTTGGCACGTACAACCTGTCCAGAGACCTGGCAACCCAGGGGATGCAGCAAGGTTCTCTGGCAGAAAAGCAAGTACGACCCTACGCAAACAATATGATGAGGTACGGGAATCGAGCGACGCAGTACGACTTGTCGCAAGGCCAGTACGCCGGCATGACGCCATTTCAGTCAGGCCAGCTTTCGGACATGCTAGGTGGTAAGGTCAACACCGCCCAGCTGGCGCCTGTAACGGCTGCAATGTCGCGTGACGTTCTCAGCAATCTCACCGGTACTATCCTACCGAAAATTCGCGAGTCGCAGATCGGTTACCAACCAGGCGGATCATCGAGGGGCGACCTGGTGACGTCACGAGCTGTATCTGGCGCGACCGACAAGCTCGCAGACCAGGCGTCGCGTATGTATGCCGACGCATTCTCTGCAGCCCAGCAGCAGAGATTGCCAGCTGGTCAGCTGGCGCTTGGTGCGCAACAGTTCGCGCAGCAAAGGACGGACGCTGGCGGCAACCTTCGACTAGCTGGAGCTCAGACAGCATTACAAGGTAACCAGACAGCGCAGGGCGCTGGTCAGCTCGGGTTAAGCGCACTTTCGCAATATCCTTCCATCATGAATGCACCACTGAGCATGTACGCAGCGATGGATAAAGTGGGTGGTTCCAGGAGAGCTATGGATCAGGCGAATATAAACGCCGACATCAACGCTTACAACTACGAGCAGACTAAGGATCAGCGACACCTTGGGAACTACATGTCACTCATAAATGGTAATTATGGTTCTTCCAGTACGGTTACCCAGCCTGGGCCAAGTGGTATGGAAACTATTGGGCAGATCGCAAGCATCGCGTCAATGTTCGGTGGGTCAGACGTTCGCATCAAAGAGAACATCGAGCACGACGGAACGCACCGTAGCGGCATCCGCGAGTACAACGTCTACAACTACAACTACATTGGCGACGACACCCCCAGACGCGGCGTAATGGCGCAAGAGGTCGAGCTCATTAACCCCGACGCGGTCGGCGAGATCGACGGCATTAAGTTCGTTGATTACGGAGCACTCTAATGGCTGGCGGATCAAGCCCATTCATGGCAAAACCGACCAAAGCGGGGTTTACAACACCATCTCATGGTATGTCATCAATCAAACCTAATGAACCAATTGGATCATTTGGCACCCTAAAGCAGCCAGAGAGCTTCAACAGCTTCGGCTACCAAAAGGCGATGCAAGACTACGAGTTTCAGCAGCAAGCAATGAAGAACGTGCAGGAGACTTTTCCGTTTGAAGATGGCGCTGCGCCCGAGGCGCCGACTGGTAGCGTAGGACCACCCCCTGGTCAGCTGGACGTTTCAATGACCCCTGGTCCTAATTTGCCGCAGATGCAAACGGTCGATTACGACGCATTAGGTTCTGATCCATCAATACTCGATCCGAACTACTGGAGAAAAATGTATGGGTAGCTTTTGGAATATTAAAGAAGAGAGACCACCATATATAGGCCCGTTGCTCGCTATGGACCAAGCAGGTCGTATGGATGAATCGGTGCAGCCAGGAAGCGTAGTCGAGTCACAAGCTCTAGGCGCAGCCGAAGCAGCCACGGGAACTCCCGCAAACACGACCGGTATGCGCTACGGGGAAATCCCCGACGTCTACCAGGGCGCTGATCAGTTCTCAATGCGCGATCAACTCACACCACAGCAAGAAGCCGAGCTGGAAGCGGATCGAGAGCGGTATGGTTCTATCCTTGACGTTGTCGGATACCTTACTGGTAGCGGTAGCCGACGCGCACAGTTTGAGAAGGCAGTCGGCTCGACAATGTCCTCGAGAAAGGACAGGGACAAGGAGCGACAGGATTACATAGACCGCTCGATCGGGCAGCTGATACTTAGGTATTCGCCCGAGACCTCTGCCGAGTTGAAACAGATAATGATCGCGTCGGGTATAACCGACGTTGATGATCTAAAACGTGCGTTTGAAATCTTTGAGCAGTTCAAGCCAGAGACAGCGCCTCGATTGGCTAGTGACGTTTTAGGTGGCGATGCGTTTGCTGGAGCTCGTCCGGTTGTCGCCCAGATCATGGCAGACAATCCTGGAATGGAAGTCGATGAGGCAATAGCAATTGCCGGTGTTGTACCAATGCCTCCTGGCGAACCAGAGCTTGGGACCGATGCAGCTGAAGCGATGTACATAGCCGAGGCGAATTGGGAAAACATGACCGACGAACACCGAGCTCTTTTCGGTGGTAGTAAGGATGCGTTTGTACAACAGCGATCTGCCGAGATAATGA
>Ga0233427_10003961_pt1 | contig 12589 bp, 8 predicted proteins | sample SI_118_April2016_5_FD_179885 | JGI IMG/M metagenome (GOLD analysis project Ga0233427, IMG submission 179885) | Seawater microbial communities from Saanich Inlet, British Columbia, Canada - SI_118_April2016_100_MG | ecosystem: Environmental > Aquatic > Marine > Inlet | place: Canada: British...
TATATTATTTTAGTTTATTATATTATTTTAGTTTATTATATTATTTATAAATACTTACCATCTTTCATAAAATGATAACATAATTCTTTTGATGGCTTTTCTTTATAATTACCGTGTATTAAATGAATTAAATGTAATTTACAATAATTTGTATTTTTATATTTATTTTTTTTACATTGTTCTCCTATAGTATAGTTTTCATTAAATAATTCATTATTAATATCATTAAAATCTATTACTTTAAATACTTTATCTATTTCACTAACTTTTTTTTTTGTTTTTTTATCTAAAATATTATTGCTCCATACTCTAGCACAACAGTTGTTTTTAGAATTAGTTTTTTTTATATAAATTTTTTTAGTTTGTGTAGTAGATTTATACTTTTTACTAGATTTATTATTTTTAGTTAAATTAATTTTAGTTAAATTATTTTTAGTTAAATTACTTTTTATTAAGTCTAATTCTTTTTGTATATATTCTTTTTTAAATGTCTTTGGATTATTTTTACTAATAATTGTTAATAAATTTATAAGTTTATCATTTATAATACTATCTATTAATTTATCAAATAAAATTTGATTTTTAGTTATTGTATTGGTTATTTTATTATCTATTGATATAGTCATTATAAACTATACATTATTTATTCTAATTTATTTCTTATTTTATTTAATTTTTTTTTCAATTTTTAATATCAGTTAATTTTATTTTATTTTGTTTTATTTTTATTTAATTTTACTAAAACTAATTAAATATATTTTCAATAAATTTTTACAAATTCTTTTAAATTATTATCTAATTAATAATTAATAAAATAAATATATTTATTACTCATCGCTAGATACTTTTATTAAATAGTATATATTAAATACTAATAAAAATGGTTAAAATTGTTAAACAAATGATGCGTTCACTTCGTAAAGCCATTACGTTAGGTAGCAAAAAACGTTCTACTAGAAAGAATACTAAAAAAACATACAACCATAAAGGTGGTGCTCTTTATAGTTTTAATTTACTTGATAAAATTGGTGGATTGCCCGCCCAATTAGGTCTTAATGGAACCGTTGACGGCGATTGCCCTAAAGGTAATATTACCGACTTTGGTCGTAATAACTATGCTATTGCTAAAGGTGGTTCTAAATCCAAATCCAGATCCAAATCCAGATCCAAATCCAGATCCAAATCCAAATCCAGATCCAAATCCAGATCCAAATCCAAATCCAGATCCAAATCCAGATCCAAATCCAGATCCAAATCCAAATCCAGATCCAAATCCAAATCCAGATCCAAATCTAGAACTAAAAAAACTAGTAGTAAAACTATTCCTAAAGGATATGTGCTAAGAGTATTTGCTGGAAAGAATAAAAAACCAAATTATGATTATATTAGTCCTAAAGAAGCACAAAAACATAACAAGCCTCGTCATACGCGTTATAATCATTTCCATAAACACAATAAATATATAAAATTATCCAAATCTAAATCCAAATCTAAATCCAAATCTAAATCCAAATCTAAATCTAAATCCAAATCCAAATCCAAATCTAAACCTAAACCTAAATCTAAATCTAAACCTAAATCTAAATCTAATTAGATTAAATTATTTCTTTGAATAGTTAAGATAATACATAAATCTATATTTTATTAATTATTTTTTTTCGTTTTATTTACAATTATAGATTATATATATTATATAATAAATTAATTATAATTATAATAATTTTAAAATGGAAGATACAAATGTTGCTATTTTAGTTGATGCTAAAGAAGAATATACTAAACAACTTATTAGTATATTAAAATCCTGTATTTATCAAGGCGTTAAAAGTATTTATATGGATTCCAAAGATATTTGTCATCAAGATAATACTCCAGATAATGTATTAATTACATTTCAAGATTTATTAAGTCGTATTCCCAAATGGTCTCAAGATATTATTAATAAAGAATTTGAAAGAATATCAAATGTAAGTAAATGTGATTATATTGATGATTTATTAAAAGTTGTTTATGTTAGTCATATTAAAGTATTAACTATCGTCCATAGAGCCCAAAATAATAAAAAATTATCTTTAAAAATACCAAGTGGAGGACATTTTATACACCTTTGTTATATAGAATGTGCTAGAGAATTCTGGAAAGACCCTTATTTATTAAGCGACCGTGGAAGCAAATTCGAACAACAAAAAAATATGAGGGAAAGTGAAACAATGATTGCCGAATGTATCAATGAAACGATAAGAAAACAATTACCAGTTAGACATATCTTAAAAGAATTTTTAAATGAACCTGATGAAGATATTAATGAACAATCAGATGATACTGATATTAAAGAACCTATTAATAAAAAATACCTTAAAAAATTAGAAAGCGTTGTTAAAAAAGAATTAAAAACAACACATACAAATGAAAATAATGATATTAACATTGAATTAATTAGAAAAGTTATTAGAGAAGAAATGCAAGGTCAATCAATAGATAATAAAAATAACACAAAGATTGAAAAAAATTTAGTATCAAATGTTATTGAAAAAATTGTTGAACAATCAACTGAAGACAGTGTTGAAAAGAGTGTTGAAAAGAGTGTTGAAACTTTTGAAGATAACAATGAAATGAATAAAGACCCTGTTGTTGCTCCTATTATCGCTTCTATTGTTGCTCCTATTGTTGAGACTATGGTTGAGCCTATGGTTGAACCTATGGTTGTTGATGAACCTGTTGTTGATGAACCTGTTGTTAATGAACCTGTTGTTGTTGAACCTGTTGTTGAAGTTAAACCTGAACCTATAGTAGAAGTTAAATCCGAACCTGTTGTAGAACTTAAACCCGAACCTGTTATTGTAGAAGATAATGAAATTTCAAATACCAATCTTGATAGTATTTTAAATGAAAATAATAATAATAATCATAATGAAAATCAAACTAATGATACATCAATGTCTATACAAAATAATGATAAAATCGCAATTAATAATATAGATGAAATTAATTTAAATCTTGACGAATTAGATATTGATAGTGAATGTGAAGAAATTTATATCAATGATTTAACTAAAATACAATTAGATAAAAATAATAATGAAGTTAATACAAATAAAAATACTAAATACATATTTTTTGATGATGCGAAGAAACTATAAATAAAAAAATTTAAAAATTAATATATAAGTAATATATAAATATTGTCCCATTTTAAAACTTCAATGGTGTAAAATAGTTTTTATTGTTTTAGTTTTACTAATGTTTATTGATTTGTTGGTTTTATAATGATAAACGAACATACCAAATCTTCACTTATTTTCATAACTGCTCCATCATTACCACAATTACCACAATAATTAGGAGCACTAAATACAGTTACTATTTTATTATTATCATTAAATTTATAACCATCAGAAACTAATTGATGGGCTCTACACAATAATTCTAAATTGTTATTTTTTAAAAATCTAAAAACGGCATTATCACTATAAGTGCATGAAATACCACGAGAACTTACACCCCAATTATCACTCGTATTACCACTAGGATCAGACCATAATAAATCACACATTAAACCACCATCAGGTATATTCATAAATCTATTTATTTTTTTAATATCTTCAATCTTATTTAAATGTGGCGATATACCTCCATGAACGCAAAATATTTTTTTACTTATAATAGCACACAAAGGGATAGTGCACAATACTTCATTAATCTTATTAAAAACCATTTTCCCTTCAGACCCATAACGCTCTTCACATTCATTAAGAAAACCATACATCATATTAACTTCAGGACACTCATGATTACCTCTTAAAACATATGTATTTCCAGGGAACATTATTTTCATCGCAAAGAGTAAAGCACATACCTCAATGCTATTATTACCCCTATCCACATAATCTCCCATAAATAAAAAAGTCTGGTCGGGAGGTAATCCAGTCATTTCTAAAAAATGTATCATATCACTAAACTGTCCGTGAATATCACCAAATATATTAATAGGTGAATTAATCATAAGCACATTTGGTTCATTTTGGAATAATGGTTTTACTAAATCGCATAATTTTACTATGACATTTGAACTTATATTAAAACGAAATGGTTTATTTTTTTCACTAGGTTTTTGTTTATATAATAATGCCATTTGTTTATTAAATGTTAATAAATGATTTATAAAATTTATAAATTGTGAATGATTTACATTATTTTCATTATTCATTTTTAGTATAGTTTTATAGTTTTGTTATAGTTGTGTTATAGTTTATAGTTTGTGTTATAGTTTTATATTCTATATTATGTATTTAAATGGTCTACATAAATAAAATATATAATTAACTTATTATAAACTCATCATCATTAACTATAAATAAAATAGTTATAATAAAATAGTTATACTTTATATATTAATTAAAATATTAATTAAAATATTTATAATAATTATATTAGAAAAATATAATAATATTATATATTAAATAGTAAATAAGAATAGTTAAAATAGAAAGATGCTAGAAACAAACTTACTTTTTATTTTTATACTTCTCATTGTTGTATTAGGTCTTAAATTATTTTTACAAACTACAAGACCTGGTAAATGTAATTGTGCTGGTAAATGTAATTGTGCTGGTAAATGTAATTGTTCTGGTAAATGTAATTGTGCTGGTAAAAATAATTTAAATCAATTGCTAGAAAAAGATAAAACATTAACAGAACAAAAAATAAATAAGGCTATTGAAAAAGGTATTATTGAAGGATTTGATACATTAAATGAAATTGATGCCAATATTATTTCTTATATTAATAAAGATGAAAAAATAAATCTTATGTTTTTTTATAAACCTAATTGCTCTTATTGTTCTGACTTTTTACCAACCTGGTATAAAATAGTTAATAATTTACCAAATAATATTATGTATGAAGAAATAAATGTGAGTAAAGATAATGAAACTAATAAAAAAGCAAATGACTATAAAATTACAAGTGTTCCAAAACTTATTTTAACCAATGGAAATTCTAAAACAATGTATAAAGGAAATCGTTCTTATAATGATATTATGCGTTTTTTAAAAGAAAATGGTGTTAATCTTATAGATAGAACATTTGAAGATTTTGATGATACAGGATACGGTAATGAAACTTTACCAACTGAACCACAAAATCCCAATTGTCCCGCTATTACATTTGATTCTCAATTAGAAGTTGTTAATGATGATTATATGTATCAAATATTCAACGCAAGAGGTCAATATGGATACGCAAAAGGTGGTTATAAAGAAAATAAATTATTAAGTCCCTTTGCTGCTGCTTATTCAACATTAGACTCTTATTTATCTAGTTTACCTGATACTGAAAAAATGACAGAGTGTGCAACTTTATATGGTAGGGATATTAGAGGGTTTGGTTTATGTGATACTGAAAAATTAGATGAAATTTTAAGTTATGGTGAAAAAGTTAAAAATGGTGAAGCCAAAATTCGCTTTCAAGGCACTAATTATGATAATAATAAAAAAGTTGTTAGTGCTATTAAAGAAGCGTGTGAGTTATGATGAGTTATGATGAGTTATGATGAGTTATAATGAGTTATGATGAGTTATATATAACTTGATACACTTTTTTTTATTGAATTAATTCATCACTTATTTCATTTTTTATTTCAGTCATAATATCTATTTCATTTATATTATTTATACCTTTACATTTTTTTAATTCAATTTCATTTTCAAAATCATAATTTTCATCACTAGATACTTTTTCTATTTCGTCAGTAGTTTCGTTAGTAAGTTCATCTGTAGTTGTGCTAGTGGTTTCATCAGTTGTGCTAGTGGTTTCATAAACATAATTAGAAAAATCTAAATCTTCAATATCACTTAAACTATATATGTTTTCAATATCACTTAAACTATATATGTCTTCATAATCATTACTTTCATTATCATCATTTGTTTTTTCATTTTTATTATTATTTTCATTTTTTTCATTCATATCTTCATAATCACATAAAAACATATGATAACGTAAAAATACATTACTAATAAATACACCTTCTTCATTCATTTCATTTAATATTTTATATTTTAAATTCATATTTGTAGTTAAATAATCATATAAACCAGTATAATATAACCATTGTATAAATAATAATTGATATTTAGTTAAATAATGTTCTTCATCTCCAATAGTTATAATTATATTTGGTATTTGAGTATCATCTAAAGTAAATTCACTATGTTCTAAATTATAATGTTCTCTAATCTTATTAAATAAGTCATAACTATTGTATTTTTTCTTTTCACCACTTATAATGGATGATAAAAAATTACCTTTCTTTTTAAATATAAAATAAAGAATATAACTTCTATCTAGAGAATGTAAAGATAATAGATTTCTAAATAAATTATTTTTATAAGTATCATCGTGGTTTTGCCTAGAACTTTTTAATACTTCTCCTGTATAATGAGAATATTTATATTCTATTGTATTATTATCATCATCATTATCAACATTATCATCATTATTATTACATTCTTCTAGAAGTTCTAAAGTTTCTAGATTTTTATAATGTAGAGATGCTATTTTACAACAACCATAGCCTAACATTATATAAAACATAATAGGAAATATTAATAAAAGTGATGAACTTGATGAATTACTATCATCTATTATAAATTCATTTTCATCATAATAAAAACAATAATCATTGCTACTCATTTTTTTACTATTTTTTATTACTATTTTTAAATTATTTTTTAATTACTATTTATTAATTTATAATATTTTGTATATTTAACAATAACGCACAATTAAATAATTATATTAATAAATAATTAAATTATTATCTAAATTAATTATAACTAAACTAAAGATTAAAACTATAGAAAATAATAAAAAAATAATTATAAAATGAATACAAAATTAAATACAATTATTGAAACATTTGAAGATTTAATAGAACAATTTGAAGGAATTAGAAAAGATAACTCTAGACTTATCTTTATGATTTTACTTACTATTATTATTGTAGATTGTTTAATAGATTGTTTTATGTGAATGAGGATCATAGGGATAGTATTAAATTATAATTTAAGTGCGTGTTTGGTTCTTTTATGTTTTATATTTTTAGATTGTGAGTTAGATTTTTGTTTATCTTGTTTTGTTTTGGTTTTTCTATTCTTTTTCTTAGTTTTTAGACGTAGTTGAGAACTAATTTGTTTTTTGGCTTTAAAATGTTTTTTAGGCGTAATGTGTTTTTGAGAAGAATTGAAAGTTAAGAAACGTCTAGAATTTTGTAATGAACCACCAGCAGTGCTTTCACTACTTTTTATTATATCAGCACGTATTTCAGCCATAATAACATCTTCGGGTTGAAGACTAGATAAATTTTTAATTTGATGGTCTATAAATTTTATTTTTAACATAATAAAGATGAACTCATAAAAATTGGCTACTAAAGCCCTATTACCTAAATTTATATAATTACCTTGTTGATTTCTCTTTAATAATACTTCAATAAAATTTCCAGGCATTGCAATTCTTTTAGCTTCTCCGGAAACATCAGGATTATCATAATTATTATTATTTATAATGTCATTTAATCTCTTTAATAATTTGGGTAGTGCTTTATCACGGTAGAATTTAAGAGTAAATGTTTGGGCTAATTGAACATAGTGAATTGGATTGTAATATGTTGTTGGAGATATAATAGTTGCTGTTGGATCTCCGGATTTTGGATCACCTTTCTTTTTTGAACTTTTTTCTGGTTTTTCAGTATTTCTTATATTTGGAACACCTGTGATTTTTTTTAAATCTTCTGATGGAATTAATAACATTCTCATTATTACATCTCTAACACATTGTTGTTGTTTTAATTTATCATTATTTGTGAAAATTTGATTATATATTTTATTATCTTTATTATTCATATTATAAAATAAAGTTGTTGATGTATTAAAACTTGGTTGTGATTGACTAAGACCTCTTAAAATTTGATTTTCACTATAAAATTTTGCTTCATCTTTAACAGATGCGTTAAAAAATCCACTGAATTTATTTAAATAAGATTCAATAAATCCTGGATTATTGAGAGTGTAAAGTATATCTAAACTTTTAACATCATTTTTATCTCTTTTTCTAACTCCAAATTCTTCATCTAATAAACTAAAACAACCTAAATCACGTTTTAAATAAGGTTTATAGCCTAATGTAAAAACACTTTGATATTTATCTAATAATAACATCAATGCTTGTAAATTTGTTTTAGTATATAACGTTAATTTTGGTTCATAGTTAAATTGATAATCAGGTGGGGTATTGGATTTTTTAAAACTTCTTCTGTAAATGGGTTGATTTTCATCATTATATGTGTTTAATGTTATATAGGTTGGTGTAAATAGTTCGCTGAATATGTATGAATTTACATTTACGTCTGGTGGTATTTGTATTTTTTTAGAAGTTGTAGTGTCTGTTGATTTTGTTAATATCGCTGTTGTTAAAGGTTTAGAATTCATAGTGTTAATGGCTCTATTTAAATTAGCCTCGTCTGGTGATGTTGATAATTCATACAAAATTTTACTTTCATAATCTGTAAAATCATTTTCGATTGATAAAAATTCTAATAAATAATGTAAATTATCATCAGATGGGTCTTTTAATTTTGATTTTAAATATTTAATTAGTATAGCATCTTCTATGTTATTAAAAAATCCTCCAAAATTACCAGCAATAATATCAGGTTCATCACCAGTATAGTCTTTTACTAACGTTTTAATTTTATCATATTGGGCATTGCGTAAAGAATTACTACCACTTTCATTTTTATATGTATTTGCTGATTTTATCATTTCAATGTCAAAATGTTGGGGTAGTTTAGAGATATTAGATGGACTTGAGGAAATTGGAGCAACATCATTTAAACTTATTAACTCGGTTGAAACAATTCTTAAGCACGTGGGGGGAAATTTGTCGGGGCGGGCACCACCAGAGGGGTTTTTTAACTTTATTGTTTGAATACCCGCCTCGGTTTCTAAAACATATTTGTTTTCATCTACATTATAGTCTGCAAATTGTATGGTTATTTCCTTATTTTTAGTATAAGTATAATATTCAAACTCATCAGTTGTTTTTTTAAACATAATGTCTGGTAAATATAAAAAAATTTCAACTAAAAAGATAGTGTCTTCAAACTCATCTAAATATTTATTTAAAAATAAAGACACAATTAATAAAAACGCTACCTTATCTTTATCTTTATCTTTATAATTTTGAATTAACTTATTAAATGTTGTAGTAAAATTTTCAGTCTCTAATATATTTTTTATATTTTCATAAGAATTACGTTCTCCTTCTGATTTTGTTTTTGTTTTCCTATCAACATAAAGATAGTCATTATAGCCATTTATTATATTTACTATATTTGTATCTATTATATTTGTATTCAATAATAGAGTATATAATTCTTCATACTTGTCATCGTTCTTATGTAATTTTTTCACAAAATTTTTTACAATATCTTTTTGATTTTCATCTAGTTCTGGTGCTGGTGCTGGTGCTGGTTCTGGTGTGGGTGCTGGTTGTGGTGCTGGTTGTGGTGTGGTATATGCTTCTATTTTTGCTTTTATTGTTTGTATTAGTTTTTCTAGTTTTGTTATTTGTTCCTCTAACGTTTGTATTTGGACCTCTAACGTTTTTATTGCTCTATTTGTTAATGTTTCTATTGCTGCTTTTAATGGAATAATTTCATCCTTTAAATAATATTCTTGTTTTAAGGTTAATATTTTGTTTGCATCTTTAATTGCGGTTTTTGCTTTGTCTAATGCTTCTTGTGCTGTTTTTTTGTTGTTATTTAAAATATCATTTATGTATTTTTCAAATGTTTCTACGTTTTTTTTTGCATCTTCTGCTTCTGTGTCTGTTTTTGGTATTGTTAAATCGTTTGCATAAGTTTCTATATTATTTATGTAGGTTATTATATCAGTCAAATCATTTTCTTCTAATTGTGCATTTTCTGCTTTGGTTGCTGCTTGGTTTGCTGCTGCTGTTGCTAATACTATTTCTTGTTTTTTCTCATTAATTTTATCAGTAATTAAGTCCTTTTGTTCATTTTTTGTATCCTCAGTAATACCAGTAGTATCATCATTTAAAACACCCATCATCACCGTATGATTATCTTCAGTCCAATCATCAAACCCTTTAATAAAAATATCAACGATAAACTCTATACCGTTATCCTTATCCTTACTTTGTCCTAATAATGCTATTATTATACTCTCATTATCATTAGTTATATCACCAAATGTAATTTTTCTAATAACACTCGAAGCATGTGTTTGTTTTTTTACTGGATTAACAATCTGTGCCCATTCATTATATGCGTCAGTAAAAGCACCTGGGTTTCCAATTTTTTTAACCCTTTCATTATTTATTGCTTCTTTTTCTTCTTTTCTTTCTTTATTATTTTGTCTTTCTAATTCTTTTTTGTCATAAGAACTAACACCAGTATCACCAGTATCACCAGTATCACTCATAAAAAATATATTAACAGCAGCAAAACTTCTACTGTATTTAGGGTCCATACCTTTTGCGATATCTAATTGAAAATAATCTGTTTGGTCTATCCCATTTTCTTTTTTATAAGAAAGTGTATTTATAATATCTTCTTTAATAAAAATAATATTAAATTTAGTGTTTTTACCATCTGTATCTTTAGAATATCCTGAAAATGCGATAGGGATAAATGTTATTTCTGTTCCTGTTATAGTAATTTTGAATTGTTTTAACATATCCTGACTACAATTTTGGGCGCAAATAATATATGTATCTTGGTAATTTATAGTAAAATTATTACGACTATTATCAACAAAATTAATATTATATATATTAAGTTGGTCTTTTGTAATTGTATCCTTTAACAACACATTAGGAATGACTTTAAGTCTTTCGCCTTTGTCATCAATAAATTGTTTATCATCAGGTTTTAAAACTGATTTAAGGGCTTTGTCTACTGCGTCTTTTGTTTCAGGTGTAGTCAAACTTTTACTTTCAGCATCTAAACCTCTAATTAATTTTTCAAAATTATCAATAAACATAGGTTCTTTGACTAAATGGTCAATTGTTTTTTGCTTTATAAAAATTTGTTTTGTGCTTGTTCCCACAAGTGATTTCCACCAACCTTTTTTACCTGGTAAATTATATTGGTATAAACGAACACAATAGGTGCTTTCAAGATTTCTCATATTTTCTTTAATAAATTTTAAAGATGTTTTCATTTCTTTAAATATAGTTGAAAAATTTGCTGTGGCAGTTTTTACTTTGGCTTCATATTTTGCGAGTTTATCAGGATTTCGCTTTTGTATATCTTTAAATAATGGTGTCTTTTCAAATCTTTTAGCCATTTGACTATTTTTAAATCCAGAAGCATGTGTATCGAATTTTTTTACTAAATTCGCTTGATTACATAAAGCAGGGTCTGTCATAGCAGAAATATTAAATTCTTTAGTACTAGTTGAATAAATATCAATAGTTTCTAAATTAAATTTGTCTTTGGCTTCACATTGTATTAATTTTAAAAATTTTTTATAATGTATTTTAAATTTCATATAATGTTTGTTAAATTTGGCTTCACGCTTACGAAATTTACCTAAAGGGCATAGTAATGCGTTACGGTTATCATATAAAGGATCACCTATTATTTTACCTATTCCTACTGTTCCAATTTCTCCTAGTATTTTTGCTGTTTTATATCCTTCACCACAAGCAGTGCCTAAATCACCAGTATCATTAAATAAACTTAATTTTTGTATTTTTTTACGTATTGTATCTTGTAGTTTTGTAACATAATATATAATTAAAGGTTGATTTAATCTTTTACTATTATATTTATCTCCTTTAAAAAATCTACTCATTTTACTTTTTACACCAGTATATTTACCCGCCATTTCTTTTAATACTTTACTACCATCAAAATCTGATAATACAACAGGAACATAATCACCAGAAGAATGTAAATATTTTTCTAATTCAATAATATCATTAATCATTTGTTGTATTTTTGCTACTCTTTTCTTTTTATCTTTATCCATTTCGCCTTCACCAACTAATTTAGTCATAACTGAAAAAAGTTTTATATAATCTAAATTTACTCTTGCTAAATATTTATGAACATCAAGCAAACGTTTTTGAAATTTACTCGCTCCTATTTTTTGAAATTTGATTTTAAATCTAAGAACTTTATAATCTAAAGCATTAGTTACAGCGAACGTATCTTGACTAGCCACGTCTAATTTTTTTTCTAAATAAAAATTTCCACCTTCTAATACATTTTCAGCAGTATTATGTTTAGGATTAACATATTTTACACATTTTTTTACATTCTTATGTGCTTTTGGTTGAGTATTGTTTATATTTTTATTTACTTCTTTAATATAACCACCTTTACTAATATTATATTTTTGAAGAGGTAGGGATTTTTTAGTTAAAGCAGAATTTAATACTTCACCTCCACTAAATTTTTTTGTATATAATTTATATTTTTGTGGATTTGGGTATTTTTTTTGATATATAGTATTGGTATTTGTATTATTATTTTTTTTTTTTAATTAACCCTTTTTAA
>Ga0233427_10003962_pt1 | contig 12588 bp, 11 predicted proteins | sample SI_118_April2016_5_FD_179885 | JGI IMG/M metagenome (GOLD analysis project Ga0233427, IMG submission 179885) | Seawater microbial communities from Saanich Inlet, British Columbia, Canada - SI_118_April2016_100_MG | ecosystem: Environmental > Aquatic > Marine > Inlet | place: Canada: British...
AGAGTACGAACAAAAAGTTCTTGGCGCAGAAGAAAAATTAAAAGACATAGAATATGAGTTGTTCGAAAAATTACGGGGTGAAGTTCTCGAATATGCTCAGCCAGTGGCCACCTGTTCACGTGCGATTGCTGAGTTAGATGTATTGCAGTCACTTGCGACCATCGCAGTTGAAAAACGTTTCGTGCGCCCGCAATTTATCGATGCCGGTGACGACAGTTGTGGCGTGTTAAATATCAAAGAAGGCCGCCATCCAGTTGTTGAAGATGCTTTGCTTGGCCAGGCTTTTGTGCCGAATGATACGGTGTTGGGTGATGAGTGTAATAAGCGATTGGCAATCATTACTGGTCCAAACATGAGTGGTAAATCGACGTATTTACGCCAAACCGCAATTGTGGTGCTGCTTGCGCAAACGGGTAGTTTCGTGCCCGCCGAGAGCGTTGAGATGACTTTAGTTGATCGTATTTTCACGCGACTAGGCTCTGGCGACGACATTAGCCGCGGCCAATCGACTTTCATGGTCGAAATGGTCGAAACCGCAAATATTCTACGAAACGCATCGAACCGATCTTTGTTGCTTTTGGATGAGGTGGGGCGCGGCACTAGTACCTTTGATGGGCTGGCCATTGCGTGGGCTGTTTGTGAATTTACGCATGACAAATTGCAAGCGCGCTGTTTGTTCGCTACACATTATCATCAGCTAACTGATTTGGCTGACAAGTTAAGCGCTGGTGTAAATCTAAATGTTGCAGTGCGCGAGTGGGGCGAAGAAATAGTTTTTCTGCATCGCATCGAAGAGGGCGGCACAGATCGCTCTTATGGCATTCATGTCGCACAGCTCGCAGGGCTGCCGCGCAAGGTTTTGCAGCGTTCTCAAGAAATTCTTTCGCGCTTAGAGAATGACGAAGAAGGATTGTCTCGCAAAATATTACACGGTCACAGCAAGAATGCCCCACAATTAGAGCAGGTCGCAGTGGTTCAGCCGTCCTTGTTTGATTTGGTAAAGAACAATGATGGTGATCGCGAGTTACTATCGGAGCTCGAGAGTTTAGATTTAAATGAGTTGCCGCCGATTGAAGCGTGGCAGATTTTAGACCGAGTGTTAAGAGCGATTAAAAAATGATAGCTACTAGTGCCGCTTTAGTTTTGTTGTGTTGTCAACAAAACACCGCCGAGTTTGCTGGGAAGATAGATGTCGATGTCCGTGAAGATGATGTTGCTCTGCGTCGCTTGCGACTTGGTGTTGAAGGCGAGTTCGGCGAGGGCTCCAACTATATATTTAGCATTAATAATGATGTTGAGAATAAAGACTCGTCTCTTCATGAGATGATGATTTGGTTCGACCATTCGTGGGGAATTACCGAAATTGGTTACTTCAAAGAACCATTTGGCTTAGAAAATAGCCACAGCAGTCACGAAGTAAATTTTCTTGAGCGATCCGACGCAACTCTGCTCGCCGCTGACCACAATATCGGATTTGCAAATTACATTGAGATTGATGACATGACCCATCTAAGTTGGGGCGTTTATCGGAATTCTGTTTCGGCGCGATATGTTAATTTATTGGTTGCCAAAGAAGACGTAAGTAATTTTTGGCATGTAGGAGCATCGATAGGAGGGCGTGAGTCGGATCGGTTTTTTAGGGGCGATGAAATTATGTTGTTCGATGCCGAAACCCTTTACCAAGATGGGCCATTTAGTTTTCAAGCTGAAGCGCAGTTGTTAGAAATTGATGATACAGAATCTATATCCATCACGGCTCAGGCAAGTTATGTTTTGCGCGGCGAGGCTCGAATTTACGACATCGCTAAAAGCAAATTTAGCTTTCCAGAAGAGGCGGGCGATATTGAAGTTGCGTTGCGAGCTACCCGAGTTGACATGACCGAATACCAACCTGCAATGAGCGTAATTAATGATTACAACTTTGCGCTTAACTATTACCTAGATGATTCAAGCAAGTTGCAGCTCGAAGTAGAGCGTGGCAGCGATGGCCTTAGTGACGAACAGACCACTGTTGCGCTACGCTATCATTTCCGTTGGTAATGCTACTGCTCATCGACAATTACGATTCGTTCACCTATAACCTCTTCCACATGGTGGCGGGGCGCGAATTTGAGGTCGAAGTCATTCGCAATGACGTGCAATCAGCTGCTCAACTCCTAGACCTAAACCCCCAGGCAATTATGCTAAGCCCAGGTCCAGGACGCCCGAGCGGTGCAGGGGTTTGCCTAGAGATACTCGAGAAAATCGCGGACGACATCCCAGTATTAGGTGTCTGCCTTGGTCATCAGGCGATAGTTGAGGCTTGTGGCGGCGAGTTGTTTATTGACGACACGCCGAAACACGGCAAATCGTCAGTCGTGCAATTTGATGAATCGGCGACTATTTTTGGCGGAGTAAATCAGCCGTTAGAAGTCGGACGTTATCATTCATTAATAGCAAATGAGCAACTGCCTGCTGAGCTGCGTAAAGCAGCTTGGTTGGATGATGGTACGATAATGGCGATCGAGCATGTGTCGAAGCCCTGGTTCGGCTTGCAGTTTCATCCCGAATCGATACTTAGTCCGCAGGGGCAAACTTTAATAGATAATTTTCTAGATGTCACAAAACAAAACACAAAAAACTAAAGAGTCGGTCTTTAAGTATTTGAATTCTATCGAGGACAAGCAACAGCGCGGTAAAGGCTGTTTATGCATCAAAACTTTAGGCGATATTAACACCGACATTTTGCGCCAAATCATGAATCTTGAAGCAACAGTTAAATAAAATGTTAGTTTTACTTTCTCCAGCGAAAAAGCTCGATTTTGACACAAAAGTCGTAGAGGTTGAGTTGTCGCAAGCGCGTTTTTTAAATCAATCGGCGCGGTTAATTAGAGTTTTAAAATCTAAATCGCAAAGTGAAATCGCCGAGCTAATGAAGTTGAGCGACACTTTGGCCGAGCTAAATGTCGAACGCTACGGATTCTGGAACAAACGTCATTCAGTCAAAAATTCACACCCGGCACTCTTGTGTTTCAAGGGTGCGGTTTATGCGGCACTCGATGCGAAAACATTTGGTAAGCGCGATCTTAAATTTGCCAATAAAACCGTCCGCATCTTGTCTGGTTTATATGGCGTGTTGCGCCCACTTGATTTAATGCAGCCCTATCGACTTGAGATGGGCACTAAATTGGCGAATGATTCAGGCTCGAATTTGTATAAGTTTTGGGGTAGTGATTTGGCTGATAGTATTAACGCCGAGAATAGCGAAGTTGTAGTTAATTTGGCCTCCAATGAATACTTCAAAGCGGTTGGCACCAAAAATATAAATGCGCTGGTCGTAACTCCGCAATTTAAAGAGATGCGGGGTGACGAATACAAAATGATTGGCGTGTTCGCCAAAACTGCTCGTGGTTTAATGACTCGTTATATCATAGAGAATAAAATAACCAGCGTCGTTGAGCTTAAGAAGTTCAACGACGCTGGTTATAAATTCAATAAGCAGTTGTCAACGGCTTCTGAATGGGTGTTTACTCGTTCGAGTTAAGTTCTGCCATCAGTTCGGCGACTTTTTCTTCTAGTTGTTCGCCGCGTAAATCTTTGTAACGAATTACGCCACTGGCATCGAGCAAATAAGAAGTAGGGTAGTACTCGACGCCCCATGCGTCTGCAGCCGAGTCAGGGCCGCCACCAGTGAAGATGCTCTTCCAGGTTACACCCATTTCTTTACATTGTTTGAGGTACTCTTCTTTGCTGTCATCAGTGTTAACACCAAAGATCGCAAAGTCTTGATCAGCATAGCGCTCAACTAGCGCTTTTTCAGTCGGGATCTCTCCCTTACAAGGGCCTCACCAAAAGCCCCAGAATACGACGAAGGTAACTTTGCCACGGGTGTCTTTAAGGTGTCGTTCTTTGCCATCGACATCGACACCTCCTAGTGCTGGCACAACTTTACCGATTTGCAGCTGACGCCTAACCAATAACGGGGTAGCGTCTTTGGCGGCCTGAGACGACGGGTATTTTTCGATCAAGGCATCGACAGTTTTGTCAGCCAAATCCTGTTGCGAATTGTCGGCGTAAGCAAAAGCGCTTGCGAGCATGCAGTGAGCTCTAATGGCATCAGAAGTCGTGGCGGCAGATAATAAATCGAGCGCAGAAGTTTTAATTTTTCTATCTAGTTGCAAGTAACGCAATGAAGACGTGTACTCTGAAGCAAATTCAGAATCTGCATATTCGCTAATAAATAATTTGGACAAACTCATAAAAACCTTGTCGGGATACGCCCAGTTTTTGTCGCCAAAATTAGTCACACACCAAATTTGAGCTTGGGCGCGCTCGCTGCTTTCAATAGACTTGTCTTTCGCAATCGCTTTGAAGGTGCCCCAGAATTCTTCGATAGGGTTCACGAGTTCGGTGAATTCGCCAGACTCGTACATCGCTTCAAGCTTTTGATAGTATTCGGTCATTGCGACATAATAAAGTTGGCTCGTTGTGTGAAACTGCGATTGGCCCGATGCCTCAACCGGCTCTTGGGCGGCGGACATTATTAGAGTGGAGAGGATTAAGGTGCTAAACATGAAAGCACTATACGCGGTATAATCTATTTAAGTAGGCAAATACATGACCGATCTCAAAAAACCATCGTGGCTTAAAATGAAGCTGCCACGCGGCCAAAAAACCGCAGATTTACGCACTTCCATGCGTGAGAAGAACCTATTTACCGTCTGCGAAGAGGCGCGTTGCCCCAACCTTGGCGAATGCTGGGACGACGGCACCGCGACAATTATGGTGATGGGCGATGTCTGTACGCGCGGATGCCGATTCTGTGCGGTAAAAACCGGAGATCCGAATGGTTGGCTTGATCATGACGAGCCTGAAAAGGTGGCGGCGAGTACTGACATCGAGCAGTTGCGTTATATCGTAATTACGTCTGTCGACCGCGATGACTTACCTGACTTCGGTGCGGGGCATTACGCGAAGATTATTAAGGCGATTAAAAAACGCCGTCCAGACATGTTGGTTGAAGCTTTGACGCCAGATTTTCAGGGGGACAACGATAGTATTCATACTATTTGCGATAGCGGGCTTGATGTATTCGCCCATAACATAGAAACGGTAGAAAGATTGCATCGCCGCGTGCGAGATGTGCGGGCTAAGTACGCCCAAACCTTGCATGTGCTAGCCGAGGCAAAACGTTACCGCAGTGACGTTATTACCAAATCGTCGATTATGTTAGGGCTTGGTGAAACGGATGATGAGGTGCGCCAAACCATGGCCGACCTGCGCAAGGCCGATGTAAATATTCTCACGCTCGGTCAGTACCTTCAGCCCAACAAAAAACTTTTGGACGTCGTCGAGTACGTTCATCCCGATAAGTTTGATGAGTGGGGCGAATTAGCGATTAACGAATTTGGGTTTGACTACTGCGCGTCTGGTCCAATGGTGCGCTCCTCCTATAAGGCTTCCGAAAACTATGTTTTGGCAGAGAAAAACAGGTTAGAGGTTTAGCTTATAATTTGTCATGAGCGAAATAGTTGATTTACAGTCCAACCTTGACTCCATCTCTGCTGTCTGGTACCCAAAAGTAATAAGCGAAGCTAATGGTCAGTACATTAAGCTTGCAAAATGTAAAGGTGTCTTAGAATGGCATGTGCATGACGATCAAGACGAGGTCTTTTTATGCTTGGAGGGACAGCTGACTCTTGAGATGAAAGACCGGGAGGTAACCTTAAATTCTGGGCAAATGTTCACTATGCCTCGTGGCGTTGAGCATCGACCGAGGGCATCTTCTTTAACCTCCATTTTATTGTTCGAGCCTGTTGATACAGAGCATCTCGGCGGGCTAGAAAGTGCGCGCACTGTTTCCATTGCAGATCAGACCAGCACCGATTGAGAGTTAAGCTGTCTTTGGGATGGATACTGTGAAGCACGACCCAACTCCGTCTGTGCTTGTAACAGACACTTCACCGCCGAGACCTTCGGTTTTGTCACGAACGATGCTTAGTCCTAACCCTACACCATGAGCCATAAGATTGGCTTTTTCCGATCGCATGTGTGGCTCGAAGACAGAGCCAAGGTCTTCTGGGCTAATGCCAATTCCTGAGTCTGAAACCGAGATTAAAATACGGTTGGCGCGTATTTCTATGGAGAGGATTATCTCTGTATTGTTGGCCGAGTATTTTGCAGCATTCACCAGTAGGTTGATAATAATCTGCGTCATAAATTCGCGTGAGGAATTTATGATAACCTGCTTTTCTTCTGAAGATATAGTGAGGTCTCCTTCTCTGCCATACGGTCGAATGGCATCTTTTGCGATACGATGAATTAACGCTAGGAGGCAAAATTCTTCGATAACAACCTCTTCTTTTATCCCTTTCTCTTCGCGCATCAATGAATCAAACAGATCTGCCAACCTCTCAATAGGGCCTAATAGGCCTTCCAAGGTTTCTTTCTTCTCATCTTCTCCCATTCCATCGCCATGTTTTGCAATAAGCTGTATGCCAGAAGAAATTTGAGCAAGCGGAGTCCGAAACTCATGGGATATTGACTTCAGGCTTTGGTTCCTGCTTCTTAGCCTTTGAGTTGACTTTATAGAGCTTTCGTGTTGGCGAGCCTGTCGAGTGTGATTAATAATTAATGGGCCTGCCAATTCAGCGAACATCTCGAGCAAATGCTGATCCTCTAAAGAATACCGGTGTGTTTCTTGTGATTCAGAGTCAATTACAGCGATCACCTGGCCATCGATAATAATAGGGACCGCCAATTCAGACCCACCTCTGCTAGCTCGATCCTTTATATAACGATCGCATTTAGAGACATCTGCAATAAGCTGGGATTTTTTTTCTAGTATTGACTGGCCAATAACCCCTCTGCCAATTGGGATAGCCAGTGCTTTGTCAACTACTTGCGCCGATGTTATCAAACTTCCAGCCCCTGCGACTTGCTTGGCGAAGTGTGAGCCAACTTTATAAATAATCACGTCATTTAAGCTGAGTGCTTTAGCAACACCCTCTGCAATATTGAGGAACAGAGCTGCTAGGGTGTCGGATGAAAAAAGGTCAGACAAAAATTTAGTGACGACCATCTCCTCCCTTAAAAGATTGTTTTTTTGCTTCAGCTGGACATTTTTTGCTTCAGCGAACTGAATTCCAAGTAAAAGATCGGGTAATGCGTCTGAGGGGGCGAAATCTGACAGTGAGAACCCAGCTTCGACCAACGCACTAAGACTCGAAGTGAAAGGCTTGACCAAAAAGATAATTTCCTCAGGCTTTGTTTCGTTTTGCACAATCTGCCCTACAAAATTGATACCAGGCGCGCCCAATACCTTAATTTCGAGGGTAGACTTTTTATAGTCTAGAAGAATCTCGCGGGAGAATTTCTTGAGAATAGGCCTTTCAAAGGCAATACAATCTAGTAAATTTGCACCGATGGCCATCTCGGAAGCAGTCGCAGCCATCTTCGGCGATACCTCTAGGATGGTTAATTCCTCTCCAACCGTAAAGTTAAATGGAAATAGTTCGTTTAGCGCCTGCCTATCAATTCCATCCATAAATATATTAGCAGGCTAATCGCACATCAAAAATGGACTCACCGCTCTCTGAGACGCCGTTAGCTACAACGTTTGCGTCAATGTCAAATCGCTTACAGACACCCATTAGTATGCCGACTACAAAGTCATCAAACCCCTCTCTCTTTGAGGAGTAAAATATTTGTAAATCGCCACTGTCGAGATTTCCAGAAATGCGAAAGGAGGGTGGTTGATAGTTGGGGAATAGAGCTGAGGCTCTATCGTGTACGGTATTTATGTTCGACATGAATTGGTGAATATCATTACCCGTTAATGTGAGGAACGCACCAAAGTGAGTCGGGGCAGCTACGAGCACCCAATATTGGCCAAACTCAATAAGCAAATCGGTTGGCTGCGACTTGGTTGCCTCTATTACCGCACCAATCATGCTTAGCAAGGTCGAGTCATCATAAGATTCGAAAAGAAGAAAGCCTTCTGCCGGGTAATCCGGCAATTTAGACATGACAGCATCCCAGTCCTGAGAGCTGTATTTGTCATTTGCGAAGTCGAGAAGAGAATTGTGAACGATGCCGTACATTGTGTTTTATTAGTCACCATGAGTATACAATATGTTTTCTGTCGTGGCTAAGAGTATGGTTATACTTATTTAGCCAGATAATGGCCAACTAGTCAAATGAGCCTTAAAGTACTAATTGTTGAAGATGACGAAGCTCTCCTAAAAAACCTCCAACGTTTTTTAGAATTAGAGGGCTTTGATGCGGATGCTGCCACTAACGGGCTTCATGCGCTTGAGCGTATTCAGGGAAACACGATTGGGTATGACGTTATTATTACAGATTTAAACATGCCACAGATGGGAGGTATGCAGTTGGTTAGAGTGCTGCAATCAAGTTCTAAAACTAAAGGCATACCCATTATCGTACTCACAGCATTTGGGCAAAGACAGAACCTGCTTACCGCACTTCGTGCTGGCGTAAAAGATCTTATCGAAAAACCATGGAATGCTGAAGACTTAATGTTATCTATAAGGCGTGTGGTTTCTCAGAAGGACAGCGTGTCTATTCTTGAGAATAATTATGCCAGCAAGCTGTATGAAAATTTGCTTGAGATTACGTCTTCAGGGGCGGCTCCGTCAGTGCTGTTCTTCCGCTTTTCTTTTAGTGGCAAAGTAAAAGCTCTTGCGGCTAGCAGGCGTTCCGAGATACTGTCTACAATCGAGGCCTCCCTCAAAGAAGTTTTCCCTAACAGCAAATGGGTTTTCGATAGTAGCGACTTTACCGTGGTGGTTCTTGATACCGAAGATGTTTTAGGGGAAGTAAAGGGCGGGCATAAGTCAAAATTGATATTACTTCGTGCCAGAATTGTTAAAATATTTTTAACGTTGGCCCCAGAACATCCACTCGTGGTTTTTGCACCATTAGTCACAGCCGTTTATATTGATAAAAGTCTCCTTGTTTCCCATCTTAATTCCGATAAGGAGGAGGTCGTTGAGAGAATTGAAGCAATTTTGGATAGACTGAGGTTCGCCAATGGCAAAGTCTTCGCATATACCGAAGCTAGTGTCCCGTTGCCTTCCTTGAGGCTTGATATGCCCTCTTTAATCAATCGCGCCATCGAAGACGGTGGCTCTGAATTTTCTATTGCTTGGCAGCCACAAATAAACCTAGAGGACGGTAGCGTTCACGGCGCAGAGGCATTGGCTCGCTGGAACTCTCCAACACTTGGCTTTGTAAATCCAGAAAGATTTATATCTGCGGCCGAGGATTGGGGATTGATAGACAATCTCGGAAGGCTTTTGCGCGGTATTGCGATGAAAGAATTCGTGTCGATGCAAACTTTAGAAACAGCACTACCAAGAATGAGTTTTAACGTCAGTCCTTTTGAATTGATTGACCCATCTTTTGGCAAGAGCCTTATTGAGCACGTTAATTCTTATGAGATACCACTTGAGGTGGTCACGGCAGAAATTACTGAAAGCGCATCAGTGCTTGAATCAGAAGAGGGACTACAGAATTTAAAGATATTGCTCGATTCTGGTATGGGTTTGGCCGTTGATGATTTTGGCTCTGGTTACACTTCTCTAGGAGCTTTAAGCGAGCAACCACTTACTGAGTTAAAGATTGATAGATCGTATATAACGAATATTGTCGGTAATAAAAAATTGCTTGCGGTGGTGTCGAACATGGTCCACTTGGCAAAAGACATTGATGCTATTTCAGTCGTTGAAGGCATTGAGGATAAAGAGCAATTAGATATCGTGCAGCAATTAGGATGCGATTGTGGCCAGGGATATTATTGGTCAAAGCCTATTCCCGCCGAGGACTTCAGTATCCAATTGCAGTCACCGAACCCTTTCCACCAATAATAATGATGGCAAAACAACTTGTGTAAACCAATGAGAAATACAGCACTAAAGATTATCACAGCAATAGGTTTAATAGGTTTTGTCGTAGGGCCGGCTGCTCAAGAACAAGCTTTTAGTCCAAAATTACGCATCCTAGTGGCCAATGACGACGGCATTGATTCTCCAGGGCTACACGCACTCGCGTTGGCGCTATCTGAAATCGCCGAGGTCGTGGTCTCTGCTCCAGAAGAGAATTGTTCTGGCTCTAGCCACTCGAGCGAAGTTTTCAGCGGCACCCACCGTGCTAAACAAATCGATATTCCTGGTGCTGTTAAGGCATGGGCGATTGAGGGGACGCCATCTGACGCGGTAACTTGGGGGGTGTTGACTGAAGGGCAAGAACACAAATTTGATTATGTTGTGTCAGGGATTAATGGTGGAGCGAATGTCGGCGAAATAGCACATTATTCCGGCACAATCGGTGCTGCGATGGAAGGTGCTGGGCACGGCATACCATCAATTGCAGTCTCGCAAGCTCGACAAAGCAGTCATGAAGTTGCTTGCAGTGTGGTTGTTAACCTAATCAATCGCCTGCAAGAAGCTGGAGCTCCTAGTGGCATAGTTTGGGCTGTAGAAGTGCCCGTGATGAAATCAGGAGAGTCGCCAGAAATTGCAATTGCGCCAATGAGTGGTAAATATGTCCACGCAGAGGGGTTCGACACCAAAGAAGCAGAGAATGATGACGGATTAATTTTTCGTAGCAAACTAAAGTTCGAAAGAGAATTTGAGCCAGGAAGTAGCAGCGCCGAATTCTTCGCAGGCAAGGTGGTGATAACGCCATTACGTTACGACTGGAGTGATTACGAAGAAATCAATCGTCTAAAAAAATGGAATTGGAAATAGCGTGGTAAAAAATCCACCTGAATTATATCAAGCTTAACCATGCGCATATTTCGACTCACAGCTCTGCTTGAAGGCATTTCTTATATCTTGCTGCTACTCATCGCCACGCCGATTAAATATCTGCATGGTGACCCAACTTATGTAAAACTACTCGGCATGCCACACGGAGTGTTATTTATTGTGTATGTGATGCTGGCATTGCGTTGGAGCAAGAAGAAGAATTGGGGTAACCGTGATTTAGCGATAGTGTTAATCTGCTCGGTAATCCCATTCGGCACTTTCTGGGTAGACAGACGGTACTTGAAGTAATTTATCGTCGGCCGTTTAACAACCAACCAATTGGCGTGTGTCTTACAAATAACTGGTAGCTACCCAAGAGCAGAACAGTCGTTGAAGCGCAAATAACCAACAACTTACTGATCGGACTACAGTCCCAATCGCGAACGTAGTCTTGCTGTAGGAGTACTAGCGGCAAGTGTGCTAAGTAAAGCCAATACGATGAATCGGAAATGTAGCGCACCCATTTTTTGTCGGCCGAAAGAAATTTGCGGCAGAGGCCAATAAGTCCAAAGCAAGCTAAGCAGGCATAAGCGGCCGCAAGCCAAGCCATGACGGTTTCATCTCCCGCACCTGGCTCGAATTGAGCCAACGCTGCTGGAAGGATTACCAAAAAAGCAAGCGGCAGAGTAATCCAAAAATTGCGCCCTAGCTTTTGCGAGTCATTGCTTAAGAAGTATACTACCCCAAAGAAAAAGAAAGTCGCATAGTACCCCAGTATAGGGAAGCTCGGCATAATTACGGCTGAGGTGTCGGCTCCGAAAGAGGATGGGCTCATCTGCGTTTGCAGTAGGGCTACTAGGGGTATCATCCATAAATATCTGAATGGTGTAATTACTAGAGGGCGCATTTTTTTGAGACTCGTCGCTGCTTGAAGGATGGGCGTGATGCAGCAAAATGAGATTACCAATAAAATTAAATACCATAAAAACCAAAGGTGATGAAATATAAAAGGCGTGGAATAGCTAGGACTAGGAGCCATTTCAAATATTTCTTCTGCGCCAGCATAGAAATCTTTGTCGTTAAATGGGATATTTAGCAGACCAGCAAACATCACAGCAATGCCAGCGACATATGGGCGAGCCTCGGGTGTAACCATGTCTAGGGCGAGGGAGCCGTCCCTGTTTCTTAGGGTCGTGTCAATGCCGCGTTCAATTAATAGGCGGGCGAGTTTAGGGCGGCCGAATAATGCTGCCCAATGCAATGCCGTGCTTTTATGATCATCTAAAGCGTTGATATCGGCGCCGTTATCGAGCAAGATTGTAGCCATCTCGAGTTGCCCTAACCCAGTGGCCCAATGTAGCGCGGTTATTTTTATTTCAGGAATATAGTTTAGATCGACGCCCTGCTTGATGAGTAAGAGGAGTGAATCTTTGTCGTTGCGGCGGATAGCGGCTTCGGTTAGCTGGGACAGTATTTCAGGATCACTTTCTTGGATAATGTCTTCGTGGTTCAGGGGCTTTAAGTCAGGTGTTTGCACGGCAGCAGGTTCGGATGTGCGCGATTGCGCCACAAATTGAATCGACCAATTAGTCACCGGGATAACAGTAAAACATCCAATTACCAAAGGAAGTAGCACGCGTTTGGCTCGATGCTTCGCTAAAAATAAAGTTCCACGCTTTCGCCAAAGCATGGCGGTGAAAAATCCACTGAGCAGAAAAAACAGTGGCATGCGAAAGCCATGGATAGCGGCGAACAAGATATAGAAAGACGTGTTTTGCTCGCTGTCTTGCACCGGCCATGGGAATGGCATGCGAAAGCCATGGATAGCGGCGAACAA
>Ga0233427_10003963_pt1 | contig 12588 bp, 8 predicted proteins | sample SI_118_April2016_5_FD_179885 | JGI IMG/M metagenome (GOLD analysis project Ga0233427, IMG submission 179885) | Seawater microbial communities from Saanich Inlet, British Columbia, Canada - SI_118_April2016_100_MG | ecosystem: Environmental > Aquatic > Marine > Inlet | place: Canada: British...
TGCCTATCTATGCATTATGATAGTGATGGCTGCCTTTGGGCATGGCCACCGATTGGAGGGCAGTGAAGGTGACGAAACTCTCGCTCACATAGCGGTTTAGTCCATATTGGCTCGCTGCGAGATTCGAGAAATGAGTGCAATTATTGCCCATTACACCGCACGGCGACCCATAATCACGATTCTCTGATTATTACACCCAATTTACTGCCAAAATAAAGTATTTAGACTGCCCGACAGAGTGGATAGCGTTTGGCTGACGCCAGCCATTCGGGAACATATCATATGCTCCATGGCCAAACCCACCTTTGTACTGTGTGTCTTATCCCTAATTGCTGGCTGCATGATTGCTCCACCCCAGCCTTATTCTTACGCATGGCAAAGTAGTGCGATGTCTCTGCCACCTGGCGTCACCTTAGGCAACACTCATGGTTGTGTGGACGTAGCGAATAACGGAGACGTCTATCTTTGTACCGACAGCAAGCCAGCTATTTTCGTGTTTGATGCAAACGGCGTTTTTAAGAAAAACATCGGTGAAGATTTGTCCGGTGGCTTACACGGCTTAGAAATTGTTCAGGAAGGAAACACCGAGTATTTATTTGTGGCGCACACTGCCCAGCATCAAGTTCAGAAACGGTCACTCGATGGCGAAGTGTTGTTGAGTGTTGCTTGGCCGCAAGAGTCCGGCAAGTACAACTCTGCAGATGAATATGCTCCAACCTCGGTGACCGTACTGCCAGATGGACGTTTCATGGTTGCGGACGGCTACGGCAAATCATGGGTGCATGTCTACGATGCCGAAGGTAACTGGCAATCATGCTTTGGCGGCTGGGGTTCTGAAGACGGTCAATTCAAAACGCCGCATGGTATTAGTTACGACGCCTACCTCGATAAGGTGGTGGTCGCCGATCGCGAAAACCGCCGTCTGCAATTATTCGACACCGATGGCACGTTCAGCAGTGTCGTTGCCGCCGAGTTAAATAGGCCTTGCCACGTCGATGTCAACGAAGACGGATGGCTTGTCGCTGAGCTAGAAGGGCGAGTGACTATTCTCAATCGCGCAGGAGAAGTGTTAAAGCACTTAGGCGAGCAGCCTGATCCGGCCTTGCGCGCCACTAATCGTGTCGATTACGACAAATGGAGCGACGGCATCTTCTTGTCGCCACACTGTGCGGCATGGGGCAAAAACGGCGACATTTGGGTCAGCGATTGGAATTTTAGGGGACGCCTAAGCCACCTCACAATCGAGCGCTAATTCTATTAGAATATGCGCGCCCATGCCGCTCATCACCCTCCAAGGAGTAAGTAAAGCTTACGACGACAACCGCCCGTTATTGACGAAGGTTGATTTAACGGTTACTTCGCAAGACCGCATCGGTTTGATCGGTCCTAACGGAGCGGGCAAGTCGACGTTGCTAAAGATGATGGCCGGGGTCGACACTTTAGATAGTGGTACGCGCGTGTTGCGCAACGGTTTACGTATCGGCTATCTCGAGCAAGAGCCGGTGTTCGATAACGACCTCACCATTGAAGATGCCGTCCGCGAGGGCTTGAGTGAGCATCATGCCGTTCAAACAAGATTGTTTGCTACTTATGAAAAGCTAGCTGATGGGGCGGATGTGTCCGATCGCATCGAAGACCTTGAGCATCAGCTTGAACGACTCGGTGGTCATGATGTCGAGCATAAAATTGCGGCGTCCATCCATGGTGTGGGTTTGAAAGACGCATCGTTGACCTGTGGGAATTTGTCCGGCGGTGAGGCGCGACGTGTGGCACTGGCTAAATTGTTAGTGTCTGCGCCTGACCTGATGTTGCTCGACGAGCCGACTAACCACCTTGATGCTTTTGTGATTGCTTGGCTTGAAAAGCAGCTGACGCAAATGAAGGTTCCGTTAGTGTTGGTGACACACGATCGCTTTTTGCTCGATCGCGTAGTGAATAAAATTGTCGAAGTAGACCGTGGCTCTATTTACACCTATCCAGGCAACTATAACGAGTACTTGATGTTACGCATCGAACGCATTGCTTCTGAAGAGAAGTCAGAGAATACCCGCCTAGCTTTGTTGAAGCGTGAAACCGCGTGGATGCGTGCGGGTGTGCTTGGACGCGGTACTAAAGCGAATGCGCGTATTAAACGTTTCGACACTTTAGCTGGCTCTAAGCCTTTAGAAGGTGACGTGAAGCTTGAAATGGAAATCCCTCGCGGACCGCGCTTGGGTTCTAAAGTAATTGAAATAGAAGACCTGCGTTTCGCCTACCCCGAAAAGAAAATTTTAAATGGTCTCGACCTTAAAATCGAAAACGGGATGCGTTTAGGTATTGTCGGGCCTAACGGCGTTGGTAAAACGACGTTGATTAAATTATTACTCGGCCAACTCGAGCCAGATGGCGGAAGCGTCACCATCGGCGAGACCGTAAAGTTTGGTACGCTTGAACAAAAACGTGAAGACCTTGATGATGAAGCAACCGTCATGGAAGAGATTGCCGGCACCGGAAAATACGTGGTCGTCGGCGAAAGCAAAGTTCACATCGCTGGTTTCTTAAATTCATTCTTGTTCCCCGGTGCAAAGAAATTAGTCAAGGTAGGTTCGCTGTCAGGCGGCGAACGTGGACGCGTTCTGCTCGCCAAGTTGTTACTGCAAGATTGTAATGTGTTGGTTCTCGACGAACCGACTAACGACCTCGACCTTAATACGTTGCGCGCGCTTGAAGAAGCATTGTGTGCTTTTTATGGTTGTGTGCTGTTGGTCAGCCACGATCGCTGGTTCTTAGACCGCGTCGCCACTCACGTTCTATATCTTGACGATCGCGGTGGTGCGTTCTTGCACACGGGTGACGTTAGTTCACTGCTTGACCGCTGGTCTCCAGATGAAGGAGTTGTTGATCAGGTAGCTGAAAAAATGCCGGTCATGGCAAACCCTGAAGGGAAGAAGTCTACGTCGAAGCGTAAATTGAATAATAAAGAGCGTATCGAGTTTGACGGCTTGCTCGATGAGGTCACAACCATTGAAAAAGAAATGGCGACCCTCGATTCGAAGCTCTCCGACCCTGAGATATACGCGACAGGCGATAAGCAGCTTGCGGTACTGCAGAAACGGCGCGCCGAGTTAGAAGAACTTATTGTTGTCAAGACTACGCGTTGGGAAGAATTGTCCGAGTTTTCTGGCTAGCGCGGCTCACTGCAAATTCAAACGAATGAAGCGTGGCCGATAAATTTCGGCATGCGTGAAGTGGCTCCAGAAATCGGTAGCATTCACGTTATAAGAAATGAGTAGGCCGTCTCGCCCAGATAAATGCGGATGAGCTTTTGCGTGGTAAGTGAAAAAGGCAAGGCTGTTCATGGGCGGCACCGTGTAAACATCTTCTATCGGCCCCCATGGTCCTTCGGGTGAGGGCGCGGTACGTATCGAAATGATGCCACTAATGGTGTCTTTCATAAATACCATGAGGTAGCGACCATTCGGTAATTGCGTGACACTCATTTCCGTAGAAGTGCGTCCGCAAAGAGTTTTGGCATTTCCAATTCCGCTGACCCATTGTGTGCCGTCAAAAACACGCCATTTACTAAAGTCTTCGAAATCGTCGCGCAGTACACGCGCGACGATAACTTTCTTGTTATACACATCTTCGCGAATACCATAGACATAAACATAACCATCAGGGTGGATGGTATCCGGCGCGCCTAAATCTAAAAATGCGCCGCCCAATGAGTACTGGCCCTCGTTTCCTTGTTCATCTTTCCAGAATGGAGTTTCGCGTTGAATCTGATTAGGAAAGGGCGGGAGATCACCGGCAGGCAGGGTAATAAGGCTAATGCCATAACGGTGGAAGGGCGCGGGGTCGGTGCGCATCCGTGCAGCGACGATGTGGGTGCGTCCGTTAATGGTGATGCCGTCTTTGAGCCAGTAAAATTCTCCGGGTGTGATGGATGGCGTCGTCGGTACAAACATTGCTGCCGGCTGTGCTGCTGTGCTGCCGCTGAAAAATTGAATCGCTTGGGGATCGGCGCCACTGCCGCGCGGTAAAAACCCTACGGTATTATTGACCATTACGGTGTTGCTACGATTGCCATTGGCATCGACGTCTCCCCAAAAGGTGTCGGAGAAGACAAAGAGCGTGTCTGTTACGCGCCACTTATTCGGTAGCTCTTCACTGCTTAGCGGAATAGAGTAAATGCCATCGGCACCTGTCCAACCAGAGGTTTGGGCGAACACCGCGTCCCATTCAGGAGCGCGTTCTGCCGTGAAGGTTTGTGGTAGAAGTAATAATAGAGTCAAAAGCATCAACTCTATTATGACAGAGGAAACCTAATCGTCAAGCATGGCTAGCAGTCGGTTGACGCAAGCCTCGACAAAAACGTCATCTTCAGCTGCGGCATCTATTAATTGCACTTCAACTGTGCGCGGTAAACTCTTCTGTAATTCTTCGAAGAATGCTGCGTCGGCCTCTGCGTCGTAGAGTGGTGCGCCCTCGACGCAGTAGCGGCTGGTGCCTTTCATGGGTAACAACATCGTTGCCTTGCCAGACGTATGTTGTAGTCGTTCGCTAATTACTTTAGCGACTTGGCGCATATCGTCGGCATTAAGGCGCGGCACGAAAATAATCGGGTTATGAAATACCGAAACGTGATCTTTATATTCTTCAGGTACGACATTTGCCTTAGTGAATAACCCAATATGCTCGGTGCCGCCAGGGCATAACACTTGAGGAAGGCCTAGTTTTCCGGCGACGGTTAAGCGTTCTTCGCCTGCAGAACGGAATCCACCATGAACTTCATCGGAGATTTCACCCAAGGCGTAATCGAAGACTGCTTGGATATGACCCTCCTTCATCAGTTGTTCCATGGCGCGACCGCCAGCACCAATAGCGTGAAACACAATGACTTCGTGACCGGCTTCGCGAAACAATTTCATGGCATGCATGGCGCCGTCGGTAATCACGCCGAGGTTGGTCATACCAATCACGGCTTTTTCGCTGTTGCGCTGCAACTTAAATGGCGACTGCGCCATTCCCCAGGCGGCAGCGGCGGCATTAGATAAAATGGTACGCGATAGGGGATTGAGCCCAAGAATGTCACTGACCGCAAACATCATGGTGATGTCTTTAATATCGACGAATGCTGACGTGTCGCCAGAGGCCATGGTCGATAAAATAATTTTTGGCAAACCAAATGGAAGGGCCTGCATTATCGCCGCGCAATTACTTGTGCCTTGAGTTCCGCCGAAGCCTAGTACAGCATGCACTTCGTCGTTGTCGAGCATCTCGTTAAGGATTGCGATAGCGCCGGCGATAAAAACTGGGGACGCCTCTTGACGCTGCGGATTATCAAGCAGAGTCTCGAGGCTAGAACCGCCGCTCTGAATGACCGTGGCGCGATCAATGTCGGGAGCGGTGCCCGGTTCGCCGATCAATCCAATATCTAGAAGCAGCGCATGGCCTCCGAGTGCAGATATTTGCTGTTTCACAAAAGCAGCTTCTTCACCTTTGGTATCAAGGGTCGCAATGACGACGACGGTTTTATTATTCATTTGGAAATTCTAGGTTAGCGAATTCTGAGGCGGCGGCGAATACGGCCTTTTCAATCGGTAGACGTTCTGTGGATGATCCTGTCCAGATTCCATGACCGCTAGTGTTTGCCAACATGTACGCGGCGTCTTCCGGAGTTTCCATTGCTGCACCATGTCCGACGAGCAACACCTCGGGATGAATATCGCGCGCCATTTGATACGCTTCTTCACTACGCTTGGCGGTCTCGGCAATAGTTTCACCGGAATCAAAACCGACTAAACCACCTTTGGTGGTACCCGCATGAAAACAAAAGATGTCAGGCTTAGCGCCCTCAAGTAATTGTCGGGCGTCGTCCAAATCAAAGGCTAGGCCAATGGTGACCATACCCATCTCTTTGGCTAACGCTAACATTTCAACTTCGTTCTCGAAGGTAATGCCGCTTTTGCGTAGAACTTGATAGAGGTTAGATTCTTTGTCAACATAGCTTACTGAGGGGCCGATGTTCGATACCGATGGGATTCCGGCATCGAGCAAGCTTTGCAAATAACTGCGCATATCGCGCAGAGGGTCGTTGGCATTAATGCAGGCGCAAACAAAAGCATCGCCTTTCATCGCTGGCAACACGTCTTGAGTCGTGTTGTCGTAGACTTGCTGATTAGAGTCGAGAATCGGCCACATCATGGACATGGTTCCCATGCCATTAGCTCGCAGTCGCGCACCTGAAAAAGTGTTTACGCAATCGGCGCCGGCTTTTTCTAGAAGGCTTGCAACAAGGCCACTTCCTGCGGAGGAAATCAATAGCGGTTTGCGAGCGGCAACTTTGGCCGTTAGTTTCTTGAGTATTTCAGAGCGAGTAGTGCGAGGTACAATCATGATTTATCGGGGGAAGGCAGCGGCAACACCGCCGTCTACATTAATAACACCGCCGGTTGTCGGGGTGCGGCGTGCGGCAAAAAATAATACCGCCTCACCAACAGCAGTGGCGCTTACTTCAGTTTTGAGTAAGCATCGGTCACGGTAGAACTCTTCGAGTTCGTCTGATGACAGGCCGCGCGACTTGGCGCGATCGGGGCCGATTTCATCCCATAGTCCGGATGAATTATCGCCAGCTCTAAAAACGGCATCTGGGCAAACCATGTTCACGCAAATGTCGTCGCTAGCCCATTCAAGAGCCGCAACTTTTGCGAGTTGATGCGCTCCGGCTTTAGAGGCAGAGTACGCTGAAAAATCAGCGCCAGGGGCGAGCACGTTTTTAGAGGAAATGAGCACCACGGCGCCACCAGTTGCTTGGGCTTTCAGGATATGGCCGCATGCACGAAGAGTGAGAAAAACACCGGTTTGGTTGACATCGTTAATGCGTTGCCAGTCGCTGAGCTCATGGTCGAGTATGGATGCCGAGTGCGCGACTCCGGCGTTAGGCACCACAATGTTGATGCCACCGAATTGGCGGCACACTTGCTCAAGTGCGGTATCGAGTGATTCTGAATCGGTGACATCGGCTTTTACTGCAAGGACCTGTGGCCCGAGTCGTGCAGCGGTGTTAGCTGCAGCTTCTAAATCGTAATCAAGCAATGCGACACTTGCCCCGGCATTAAGTAATACTTGGGCTATGCCTTCACCGATGGCGCCAGCGCCGCCGGTGATAACAGCTACTTGCCCAGCTAGTTCATCTGGTTTACCACTGCCGAGTTTAGCTTGCTCTAACGACCAGTATTCCATGTCGAATAAATCTAAGTCGTCTAAACCTTTGTAATCCCCGAGGTCTTTGGCGGCGGCTTTTGTCAACAAAGTATGCTCGGCGATGTCGGCGGCGATGCTAGCTGCCTTGGCCGAAGTTCCTACGCCAACCAAACCCAGCCCAGGAATCAACAGCAAGCGCGGCAAGTTGTCTAATTCGGTGCGCGGTCCACGTGCCTTACATCCACGCTGGAAATAGTCGTGGTAGGCAGCGGCATAGGCGTCAATAGTTGCGGACGGCTCGCCATCGATCCAACATGGCAGTGACTTAGTGCGAATCGCATGGTCAGGCGTAAGTGGTGGGCTGACTAAAAGTTGTTGTGCGTCACCTTGATCTAACAACGCAAGAATCCATTCTGGGTCGCGTAATTCGAAGACGAAGTGTGGTTCATTGCCGTAACAGTTACGAATGCTTGGTAACACTTCACTCGCTTTAAGTCGTGGCTTTGCAGTTGCCGCTAATACCGCTTGCTTGTCGGCGGCATATTGCTGCTCAGCTAGCGAAACCAGCTCGCGATGAATGCTGAGCGATTCGTCGGCCGAATCGGCAAATGTAAATAAGCCATGGTGGTGCAGTAATACGCCATCGACATCGGGGTTTGCGTCAACTAAGTCCGCTACAGCTTTTGACAGCGGAAATCCGGGCATAACATAATGCAGATATGCAACTCGCGAACCAAATATTTTGTTGCATAGCTCTACACCATTTTTGCGGTTACTCAAAGCGAGAATCGCGTCGGCATGACTGTGATCAATAAAGGTGTGTGGTAAAAAAGCGTGTAGCAAAGTTTCTACCGACGGGCTTGGTCCCTTAGGGTCGAGCATGCAGCGCCGTACTTCGCGAACCATTTCTTCATCAGTCATGTTTTCAACTTCGCGCAATTTGCGCAGTTGTTGCAAGTCTAATGCCGGCAGGCCTGGCGCCTCGATGCTGCCGAGGTCCCAGCCAGATCCTTTTACCCACATTACTTCAACGTCTTCGCCGAGTAAGTTTTTGACAGTTCCTTTAGCCGATGTATTCCCTCCACCATGCAGAACGTAATCAGAATTCAAGCCAAGCTCGCGTGATGTGCGAACGCGCTCAATTAAAGTAGGATGGGTGGACGAGGGCGTCATTGGAATCAAATATACAGTAGCTGTGCAGCCGCACTGATTAAAACGATGCCAATGATGTTAAGAATGAAGCCGTAGCGGATCATGTCTTTAATCTTTATTTCACCAGCACCAAATGCAATTGCATTTGGTGCTGTAGCAACGGGTAGCATAAACGCGCAAGAGGCCGATAATGTTGCAGGAACCATTAGTAACAATGGGTTGACGCCGATCGACTTAGCTATTGAGGCAAGAATCGGCAACACCACTTCGGTGGTAGCCATGTTTGAGGTTAGTTCAGTTAGAAAAGTAATCACCGTGCAGATAATGGTGATCAGCGCCCACAGCGGTACGTTTTGCAGCGCGGTTAATTGTTCTCCAAGCCATTCGGATAAACCTGATTCAACGAATCCGGTCGCCAAGGCGAAACCTCCGCCAAACATTAAAATTATCCCCCAACGAATTTCTTTGGACGCAGTCCAGTCCATTAGTTTCTCGCCGGGGTTTTTCTTTGACGGGATTAAGAAAAGCAAAATAGCGATGATTATGGCGATGGTGCCGTCATCAATATATTTAGGGTTAGGCAATAGTTGTGACCATTCACTTCTGAACATCCAACCAAATATAAGTAGTAGGAACAAACTTCCGATGGCGCGCTGCTCGTAAGTCACTTTGCCTAGCTGTTGGTATTGTTGATGAAAGTAGTTTTTGTCGATTGCAGCGTTTATGCATGAGAGGCGCGCGAGTTTTGATAACGTGAACCATGCTGTCAGCATAAATGTTAGTGACAACGGAAAGGCGAAACGAAACCACCAAGCGAATGTTAGTTCATCCATGTCTGGGAAGGTAATTTCTAAAATGCGCGCGAGTGACATGTTGGGCGGCGTACCGATTAGCGTCGAGATTCCGCCGATAGATGCTGCGTAGGCAACACCTAATACCAGCACAATTGAAAACCGTCGCGCATCATTTTTGTCTAAGCGTTCGCGGAAAGGCCCAATAATCGCCATCGCCATCGGCACCATCATCATTGTCGCTGCAGTGTTGCTAATCCACATCGACAAAAGCCAAGTGGCAGTCATGAAGCCGAGTAAGACTTGCGTTGGCTTAGTGCCTAAAAAACGCAAAATGCGCAGAGCGATGCGCCGATGCAAATCCCAGCGTTGCATGGCGATGGCGAATAAAAAACCGCCGATGAACAAAAAGATTAAATGATTAAAATAAGTGCCAGCCGTAGTGCGACCATCGAGAATTCCGAGCAACGGGAACAAAGCTACCGGTAGCAAAGAAGTGACGGGAATCGGGATGGCTTCGGTAATCCACCAGCCTGCCATCAAAATCGCCACCGCCGCCATGCGCGTGACTTCGGGTTGCCCGGGTGCGAGGTCAGCAAAAAGCAATACCAGCAGTGCGAGTGCTGGTATTAGGATTTGTGCGAATAGTTTGTTCAAGTGTTACCGTAAGTAGACACGGTAAATTCCGTTGTCAGTATTCATCGGAGCGGTTGTGGTGGAGTCAGACCAAGCGACTGATGCAAAAGCGTAAGACATGTTGGCGTTAAAAACAATGCTACCAGGATTGGCTTCGCTGTAACCAAGAGTAGGTGACACGTCGAGCCCGCCGTCCCAAGTTGCGATCCAATTGCTTGCGCCGGAATCTAGTGAGCCAAAAACTTTAGTTTTATTTGAATTGGCGTTGCCTTGATCGCTGCGCAAAGTACCGACTAAACATGCATTAGACAGAGAACCGGTTCCGACCGCAACAGGGCTAGTCGTGGTAGCGCCGATGCTTATTATGGTGGACGTGCTTGTTGATGCCGGGTCAGTCCAGTTGCTGACGTAGGGTAGTGCGCCATTGCGCGCATTCCAGACGCCGGTAGTAGTATTGAATGGGCCTTTGCTGCGATTGACTACGTATGAGTTTCCGATTAAATCGACGTCGGCGGTAATGCCAGTATGAGTGGCCCACACATTTATGTTTGCACCTGTCGAACAAGACAAAGTCATGGTCGAAGAAGAAATGCGCGCGACCGAGGCGCCGAGTTGCGTGCCTTGCGTGATACCACCAGGTAAGCCCGCAGCAATTTCTGAGAATGAGCCGTTGCCACGATTGCCATTAAAGAAAATACGTCCGCTAGTCGTGGCGGTTTTTGAACCGAAAAGAAGCACAGTGTTTACATGTACATCAATCATGCCGAGTAAGACATAGTTAGGTGATTGTGGAATAACCAAAATGCTTGTTGCTACGCCGGTTCTTGATTTGCTGTCACTTAAGCTGTCGGAGCGTGCCGGTAGGCCAGTGTTGTTGGCTGCCCATGAGTTTCCGCCATTAGTACTCACGAAAAAGCCAGGGTGGTTTGGCGCAAGGTTAAAGATGTCAAGCCCACCAGTTTGTGCAACGCTTGTGTAAACACGATCAGGGTCTGCCGGGTCAACAGCAATCGCAACTGCGGTGTTGTTGACATGGGGGAAAGGTAAGCCACTGTTGACCGCCGTCCATGTTTGCCCGGCGTCAGTTGTTTTGAAAATTCCAAACTCGGTGGTGGATGCGTACATTACGTTGCTGAAGTCGCGGCAAATTGCTAACCCTGAAACTGCATAGCTAGATAAAAATGTACTGTCGGATAGTGTTGACCAACTATTGCCTGTGTCGTGCGAAACCCAGAGGCCATCGCCGGCGGTCATGCTTAAGCTAATCGGATCGATTTGACCGATGGTGCATTGGTAAAGCGTGTCGGCGTCGGTGGGGTGTGCGACAAGGTTGCCCATCACACCGGATAGGCTGTCAGCCGGGAAAGATGTTTTGTTCCAGGTGTATTGAGCTGCTGTTAACGGAGCAGTAATAACAAGGCATAAAACGCTGACTAGAGGGAATTTGGTCATGTCCTACGATAGCACAGACTCGTCTATTCAACAATCATCACGCCTTGCATTCGCTGCCAGTGCCCAGGGAAAGTACAGACGTAAACGTACTTGCCGGGAGTCTTTGGCACAGTGAATTTTAAAGTAGAAGTTTCGCCAGTATTCACTAACGCAGATGCAGCAATCACCTTGTCGCTAACGGGGACGAAATCTTTTGCGAAGCCATCCGCGCCCATTGCTTCTGCTGCTTTGCCGATTTCTTCTGCCGAACCGGGGTGGCCGATTACTAAATTGTGAGGCATGTAGTCTTTGTTGAAAAACCAGATTTCAACATCTTCGCCAGCTTTGACATTAATTTCGGTAACGTCGTACAACATTTCTTCAACGATGGTGCTAATTACAATTACTCCTGGCGGGGCAACGACTTGCTTGACTGGTGGGGCTGCTACTTCGGTTGGCGCTGATTTGTTATTGTCCCAAAATTGTTTAACAGTTGCGGCAGCGATGCGCGCGTGTGGTTCGGGTGAGTTAAGTAAGCTATCTAACAGCGCCATGTTTTTTACATTGTGTGACTGAAACAACCACAAGCCTTCAAGTAAGGCGCGCGCATCGGCGGCGTTGGTGTGGTCAAACTGATGAAGCCAATGGCGAAGGGCGGTGATTACTTCTTCGGTGTTGCGCGTTGAGAGTTCGGCTCTAGTGCGATGTCTAACCCCGTTTACCGGGTGAAGTAAATTGTTGAGTAACTTGTCGATGGGTTGATCGACTACGTCTACATGCCTCGACAGTGGACGGTCGGGGTAGGTGTAGCGATAAATACGTCCGTGTTTGTGATCGCGCGCTGGATCGCGGACGTTGTGTTGCATGTGCCCAATGATGGCGTTGGCCCAATCAGAAACATACATCGCCCCGTCGTCGCCGAATTCAATATCGGTTGGCCTAAAGTTAGGGTCGGCGGATGATATTAAGTCTCCGACGTCGGTGCCGGTGACGTCGCCAGTTTGAGAATTGCGGTCGAGAGAGTATTGTTTCAGTCCCAAAAAGGCAATTGAATTGGCAATCAAAAAGTTGCCTTGCATCTCATCCGGGAAATGCGCACTCGAAAGAATTGTAGAACTTGGAACAGGGCGTACTGTGTGTTGCAGTAATTTGCGCATCTTAAAGTGACCGTCGCCGGTCGGCCGCACTTGATAAGCCGTGCCGCCAGTTGCGTCGGTAGCATAGTGATATCCCCATTCGTCGAAGCTGATGCCGTGCGGGTTGGGGCTATTGTGCGCGTGAAAACTAAATTCGTAAGTGCGCGGGTTGAAACGATACATTCCGGACGCGTGGTCTTCTTGATTGGTCTGCCACGGGCTTTCGACGTTCGAAACCAAGAAAACTCCGCGTTGGT
>Ga0233427_10003971_pt1 | contig 12573 bp, 9 predicted proteins | sample SI_118_April2016_5_FD_179885 | JGI IMG/M metagenome (GOLD analysis project Ga0233427, IMG submission 179885) | Seawater microbial communities from Saanich Inlet, British Columbia, Canada - SI_118_April2016_100_MG | ecosystem: Environmental > Aquatic > Marine > Inlet | place: Canada: British...
GACGCTGAAGAAATCCACATCTCTTACAAGTGGGCTTATTGCTTCAAGGGGACAGACGAAGACGAGGATGACACAGATGACCGGTTGAAGATCTACGTATCGCCTGACTGCGGCGAAAACTGGAGTTTGCGGCGCATGCACCGAGGCTACACGGATTTGCCGTCTGCCGTGCCACATGCGTTTGTCTTTGTGCCAAATGGACCAGACGAATGGAACTCCTACACGTTGGTATTGCCATACGAGCAATTCTTCACGGATAACTTCCGAATGAAATTTGAATTTGAGAGCCGGTTGGGAAACAATATTTATTTGGATGACATCAACATTGAAGCGTTCACTGCATCTGATTTGTTAGAGCGCGAGGCTTATCAAAGTATTCCACTATTCATTTATCCCAACCCAACCCAAGGGTCTGCTTGGTTGGAATTTCAAACATGGACAGCCCATGAGGCGAAGATTCAGCTGTTCGACATGACGGGTCGTTTGTTGTATTCCGTTGATGCAGGCATGTTGGCTTCCGGATCTCAGCGTATGGCCCTTCCAACCGAATCGTGGGCCCGCGGAACCTATGTGGTTGCATTGGAATTGGACGGGATTCGCAGCACCAAACGATTGATGGTGGATTGATCGGACTTCACGGGTGTAGAAAGCAAACGACCGCGCTGGCTATGAAGCCAACGCGGTCGTTTTGCCTTTGTACAAAAGGCTCGTGAGGATCGAAGTTTTAGCTCTTTGACCCCATCAATACGGTTACGCAGCCTTCATGCATAATGGCGGCGTCTACATTCGGGACATTGACTTTTACTTGCAATTGCTGAGTTGTCTCTACTTTGAAATCAACGTGGTGCACATCGGGCTCATTTTTCTTGCTATTGAAGAGGCTTTTGCCACGGGCATCATAGATTTCATACTGCACATCCCCTAGGACGGGGTGACTGCATACCACTAAACGGTAGTCTTGACCAGCAAGAAAAGTCAACATCAATTCAGCTTCATCTCCTGGAATGAGGATGGCACTATTGTAGTTGTCATTTTGAATATAGCCTTCCAATTGGGAAAGGCAATTCTTCTTCGTGAAAGCGCGGCACTGTGCTTGTGATGCAGTGGCGAATAGCCCGAAGGCCATGAGGAGGATTATCGAATGCTTCATCTTACTTCTTGGCATTATTGTATGCACGTATTCCGTACGGACTCAACGGAACTTGCAATGGCTTGAATGGTGGCGTCACTGGCCGTTATAGTGGGACCTCCGCCGATAACGAAGGAACCGGATTCTTCTCTACTCGTGGTGCCTTCGCCTTCCTCTAAGGAAACTTGTGCATAAGCTTCTTCAATCGGCCCCATAGCGTCTAGCAGCCCGGTCAATTCTGGAGTTGCCTCATAGCTTCGGCATAACCGCATGACATCATTGAGTGTCAGTTTTTGTTCTGCAATGCGCTGCTTCAATTCTTCCGGGGCCTCATCCAAATGACGGGTAGCGAGGTACAGGCCTTCAACCCATCCTGCGGCCACAACCAGACCTGCTAAGTGCTCCTGTCCATTGGACTTAAGTCGTTCATTCAGATCATAAAATGTATCGGAAATGATCCCAATGAGAACTTCGCGGTCATTGCGATTGGCATCCACTTCTGACATCACTTCATCGCTGAGCACATCGCTCACCCCTAAAGCACCACTAAGTTCTTTAATGGCAGTCAGGTAATCCAAGCTCGTAGAATTTTCTTCGAAAATGGTCGCATAGCTCAAATCGGCGCCGTAAATCCCCAAATTGATGGCTTGACGATCACTCGTGTTGTACCCATTGGAGTTAGCTGCTGGATTCAATGCATCCGAATGAAAATGCGCACCACTGCGTTTAATCAAAGAAGCCGTTTCCATCGGAGATGGTGCCGCGTGGAAAATTTTCGTCAATGTCGATTGTCGATTGGTCACGGCCATTCCTTCAGAATCCATTGGTGTTTCTGAGGGTGAAGTGTGGTCGTGGCCTTCATGGCCATCGGTAGAAGATTCACCGCATCCTGCAAAGAGGATGGCAACTAGTCCGAAGACTAATATAGAGGCGTAGGATCGTTGAAAGAAACGCATGATTTATTGCTAGATATTGAAGCACAATTTGCCTCTCACCGGTGTATTCTACGGGATGGAACGAAAAAAGTTCCACACACCCCAATGTTCAGGAAAAACCGCGTTTCATTCGTGTGCCTCTAACCAATCAGCACCGGTGGAAATATCTACGACAAGGGGCACAGACAAGTTCACAGCGCTGACCATTGCGTTTTGTACAAGGTTTTGCATGACTTCCACTTCGTCCTTGGGGACATCAAACACCAATTCGTCATGCACTTGCATAATCATCCGCGACGCGAGCCCTTCCTTCCGGATGGCTTGGTCCACTGAAACCATGGCGACTTTGATGATGTCAGCGGCAGATCCTTGGATGGGTGCGTTGACGGCATTTCTTTCCGCAAAAGCGCGGACGGTTGCATTGTTGGAATGAATGTCCGGGAGGTATCGGCGTCTTCCCATAACTGTTTCAGCGTATCCAGTGCTTCTTACTTGCTCAACACAATCAGCGGTGTATTGCTTCAATGCCGCGAATTGTTCGAAATAGGCATCAATGATTTGCTTGGCCTCCTTTCGAGGAATACCGAGGGTTTGAGCCAATCCGAATGCCCCTTGTCCGTACAAAATCCCAAAGTTCACAGCCTTGGCCTTGCCTCTCATTTCGCGGTCGACTTCTTCCGGGGCTGCGGCAAACACCTTGGCAGCGGTAGCCGTATGAATGTCCATTCCACGGATAAAAGCATCGACCAACCCGCGGTCCTTGCTCAGAGCTGCAGCTATACGCAATTCGACTTGACTATAGTCAGCGGCCAATAGAACATGACTTCCGTCCGCCGGGATGAATGCTTTACGGATGCCTCTTCCTTCGGGTGTTCGAATGGGGATGTTTTGCAAATTGGGATCTTTCGAGCTCAATCGACCTGTGGCGGCAACGGTTTGTTGGTAATTGGTGTGGACACGCCCTGTTTCAGAGTGAACCAATTTAGGCAGGGGTTCGACGTACGTACTTTTCAGTTTTCTCAGTTTTCGGTACGTAAGAATATCAGAAATGATGGGGTGGACATTGGTCAATTTCACCAAGATTTCTTCTCCTGTAGGATACTGTCCTGTTTTGGTTTTCTTGACTTGAGCAGGAATGGCAAGATTGTCAAAGAGCACGGTCCCCAATTGCTTTGGGCTATCAATGTTGAATATTTCTCCTGCGAGCTCGTGAATATGTTGGGTTAAGGAATCGATCCTGGTGCCCAATTGTTGATTGGTTTGCTCCAGTTCTTCGACATCAATTCGAACACCAGCAAGCTCCATTTCAGCCAGGATACGGACCAAGGGCATTTCGACTTCCTCAAACAACGATTTCGCTACCACATCTTGAAGTTGTGGCAGCAAGCGATGGTGAATCTGCAAAGTGATATCGGCACTTTCACACGCATAATTTGTGATGGATAGGGGGTCGAGATCGGACAAGGATATTTGCCCTTTCCCAGACTTTCCAATCAAATCAATGAGCGGAATGGTGGCGTATCCCAACTCCGTTTCTGCCAATCGGACCAATTTGTGCGAGCTCTCTGGTTGAATCAAATAATGAGCAATCATGGTATCGAAGAGCCGGTTGACAATACGAACCCCTCGCCGAGCGAGCACCTTGTAATTAAATTTAAAATGATGAGCGACCACTTCCTTCTTCGGATCAGAAAAGACTGGATGCAATGCCTTCAAAAGCGTCGCCTCATCCCAATCAGGACTTTGGACCGGAACCCACCAAGCTTCACTCGCCTTGACGCTGAATGACATGCCGACTAAATTGGCGTCCATCACATTCAGCCCCGATGTTTCGGTGTCAAAAGCATAGACTTCGGCCTGGCACAATTGAAGAACCAACTCATCGAGTGATTGCTGATCTTGCACACACATGTATTGGTGGGGCGATTCTTTGAGCGACCGAAAGTTGGACTCTTCGTTGATTTGAAAGTGGTGAACCACCTGAGACGAAACGGTTCCAGCTGGCGTACCAAACAAATCCAATTGCCCTTCTTCCTGCTCTTGAATTGGAGATGGATTGGCTACAGGGGCATTAGGAATGTCAACGCGATCACCTAGCAGACGTTTTGCTAAGGTTCTGAATTCAAGGTCTTCCAAAGTGGCCCGCAGCGCATCAGTTTTCGGGTCGGCCATCTTCATTGCGTCCAAATCGACTTCCATTGGAATGTCCAAACAGATGGTTGCTAGTTCTTTTGAAAGAACTGCTAATTCAGTGTTTTCCTCGACACGCTCCTTGAGTTTTCCTTTGAGTTCATGACTATGGACGATGATGTCCTCCATGCTGCCATACTGCAAAATGAGCTTGGATGCTGTTTTGGCACCTACCCCAGGAACTCCTGGAATATTGTCCGAACTATCTCCCATCAAACCCAGCAGGTCAATAACTTGCTTGGGATGATTTACACCGAACTTTTCGCAAATCTCCGGAGGCCCCCAAACTTCGGCAGGTCCACCCCCGCGAGCAGGACGGAACATGCGGATTTTTTCAGTAACCAATTGCCCGAAGTCCTTATCTGGTGTCATCATGTACACATCGAAACCGGCTTGTTCAGCCTTTTGGGAAATGAAACCAATTACATCATCTGCTTCGAAGCCCTCCTTGCTGATTTGAGGAATATTGAAGCCTTCGAGCACTTGAAGAATCCAAGGCACTGAACGCTTAATGTCTTCGGGAGTTTCATCTCGGTTGGCCTTGTACTCCGGGTACCGAACATTTCGAAAGGAGCCGCCTGGAGGATCGAACACCACGGCTAAATGCGTGGGTTTTTCATTTCGAATAACCTCCAAAATGGCATTGGTAAAGCCAAAAATAGCACTGGTATTCAGGCCTTTGGAGTTGATTCGGGGGTTTTTAATGAATGCGTAATAGGCCCTGTAAATCAAGGCGTATGCATCAATTAAAAAGAGTTTCTTATCGGAGGGTTGCGTAATCATCGGGTCCAGGCGTCAACAGGTGTGGCAACTCCCAAGTTACCTCAGCCTGAGCAATTTCCCATCGGATTTTCAAGCCGAAGGTCGCTTGTAAATCGGAACGGTAGAACACGGTTCTCCGTACATGATGGACCGTGTTACAGGCTGCAATTTCTGGATAATCTCCCCCAAGGCTTTTGCTCCTCCAGCGTCGGAACACCCTTTGATGACCACTCGTCCATCACGAAAGGATTCAGGGTCGATGTTTTGGATGTTTGCATGGAAGATTTGCGAACGCACTTCGATTGGCGTTCCTAGCCACACTTGAGCTCCAAATCCCACCAAAGTGGAGGTGGTAAGCATCCAAGCCCAATCGGGGATAACTGCTTCAGCAGAGCAAAAGACGGCAATATGCTGTTTGTGAAAAGAGGCACCCGAAAGGGCTTTAAGTGATTGCCGAAAAAGTTTTTCCTTCAGGACCAATCCTTCCCATAAAAAGCGACTCAAATCGAATTCGGCAATGGGATGTTGCGGAAGGTATTGGGCCAAATCCAATGAGATCAGACCGCTTTCTTCCACCCGGTTTTGAATTAGATCGGTCATGGCTGGAAGCTAGGCGATTTTTGGAGACTGGCCCGTTTTCTGCCCTTGTTGCAACATTTCGATCGCCGTTTGTACAATGCCGTTGGTGTCGTATCCATTTTCAGCATAGAGCTCCTGCTGGGTGCCGTGTTCGACGAATACATCTGGAAGGCCGAGTCGCTTGAGCCGAGCATGGTAACCATTGTCGGCCATAAATTCCGCAACGGCACTCCCAAACCCTCCTGTGATACATCCGTCCTCAATCACGATGACGCGGTCGAATGCGCCAAACACTTCATGCAACATCAATTCATCCAACGGTTTAACAAACCGCATATCATAGTGAGCTGCAGAAATCCCGCGATTGGTCAATGCAATTTGCGCTGCCGTTGCCTGGGTTCCGATAGCTCCGATGCTCAGCAAGGCAATATCTGTTCCACTATGAAGTTTCCGGCCTTTTCCGATGGGAATAGATTGGAACGGTTTTTTCCAATCGATGAGGGAGCCGTTTCCACGGGGGTATCGAATGGAGAATGGCCCTTGGTGATTCTGCGATGCAGTGAACATCAAATTCCTCAATTCGACTTCGTCCATGGGAGCTGAAACGACCATGTTTGGTATGCATCTCATGTACGCCATGTCATATGCTCCATGGTGTGTAGGGCCATCAGCGCCAGCGATCCCACCTCGGTCCAAACAAAAGATGACGGGTAGATTTTGGAGGGCAACGTCGTGAATGACTTGGTCATACGCCCGTTGCATGAAGCTTGAATAGATGTTGCAGAAGGGTACTTTTCCCTGGGTCGCCATACCGGCACTGAAGGTCACGGCATGCTGTTCTGCAATGCCCACATCGAATGCACGATCTGGCATGGCCTCGAGCATGAGCTTCAATGAACAGCCCGAGGGCATAGCAGGAGTCACCCCAACGATGCGCGGGTCCATCTCGGCAAGCTCGATGATGGTGTGCCCAAAGACATCTTGAAATTTGGGCGGCTGCGGAGTGGATTTGCGAGCCTTGACAATTTCACCGGTCGTTTTATCAAACAACCCCGGAGCATGCCAAGTGGTGGGGCTGCCATCTTCCGCAGGGCCATATCCTTTCCCTTTGGTCGTGACGCAGTGCAAAAGTTTGGGGCCTGGAATGTGTTTGATGTCCTCGAGAATTTGCGCTAGATGCTCGACGTCGTGGCCATCCACTGGACCGAAATAGCGAAAATTGAGGGATTCGAAAAGATTGGACTGTTGAAGCAGCGTGGTTTTAATAGCGGCTTCTACTTTCTGAGCAATCGCCTGCGCGTTGGGACCAAACTTGGAAATGCGACCCAAAAGATGCCACACTTCATCCTTTACCTTGTTGTAGGTTTTCGAAGTCGTGATATCCGTCAGGTAGTCTTTGAGCGCTCCTACATTGGGGTCGATGGACATGCAATTGTCATTGAGAATCACCAACAAATTGGTGTTCTCCGATCCGCCATGGTTGAGCCCTTCAAAAGCCAATCCAGCGGTCATAGCCCCATCACCAATGACAGCAATATGCTGCTTTTTATGTTCTCCTTTGAGTTTGCTGGCTACGGCCATGCCTAACGCGGCTGAGATTGAAGTTGAGCTGTGGCCTACCCCAAACGTATCGAAGGGGCTTTCTGTTCGTTTCGGAAACCCAGAAAGTCCTTTGTATTGACGGTTGGTATGAAAATCACCCCTTCGTCCCGTCAAAATTTTGTGTCCGTAAGCCTGGTGTCCGACGTCCCAAACGAGCTGATCCTCGGGCGTATTAAAGACATAATGCAATGCAACAGTGAGTTCAACCACCCCCAAACTCGCTCCAAAATGCCCGCCTTTTTCGGAAACGACATCAACAATGAACTGCCGGAGCTCACTGCAAATCTCGGGCAAATCTGAACCCGTAAATAGTTCCCGCAAATCGGACGGCTCATGAATTTGAGACAACAGGGGACCGGCGGGGAATTGTTTCATGGTTGGCGCCAAAAGGATCGAGCTATTTTAAACAAAGCTAATGCAGTCTTGTTCAAGCTAAATTCAATCTCGCCAAAGTTTGTTGCGAGGCACATGGCCTGGAATCAGGCTTCAACCAAAGCGGCTAGACCCTGGAGGATGGCCGCGCCATCTGTATTGCCTAAATCTTCGCTTGCTGCCCGCTCAGGATGTGGCATCATGCCAAAGACGTTCATGCGTTTATTGGCAATCCCGGCAATGTTCATGATTGACCCATTGGGGTTGGACCAGTTGTTCACGGCACCTTTCTCATCGCAATATTGGAACAGAATTTGGTCGTTGTCCTCTAACATCTTTAGCCCATCTTGGCCGATGTGGTAATTTCCTTCGCCATGGGCAATGGGGATCTTAAGGGGCTTTTTCCCATCTAGTTCCCTTGAAATACTGGCTGTCCGGGATACTGGTTTCAACGTGACATTTCTGCAAATGAATTGCCGGCTCTCATTGTGCAACAATGCTCCGGGGAGTAAACCGGCTTCACACAAGATTTGAAATCCGTTGCATACACCAAAGACCTTCCCGCCTTTTTTGGCATGTTCAACGACAGATTCCATGATGGGGGAGAATCGTGCAATCGCACCACTTCTCAGGTAGTCTCCGTAGCTAAAACCTCCAGGCAAAACAACGATGTCAGCCCCTTGAAGATCATGGTCTTTGTGCCACAATTGAACCACATCAAAATTCAAATCATGGCCCAATGCATGAACCATGTCCATGTTGCAATTGGATCCGGGAAAGGTGATGACTCCAAATTTCATAACGCGAAGGTCGGAAAACACATGGATTGAGACTCAAAAGGAAGGGATAAAAAGAATCAACATACTGACAATCAAAATAGCGAGTTGCAGCACACCCCATCGAGATAGTTGTCCTCGGTTTCGTTTAAGTGTGGGAATTAAGCCAACGGTAGCAAAGCCGGCGGCGATTGCAATTATTTTATTGAAGTCTCGGGCATGGGTGGCCAGGGATGAAGGGAACGTGCTGGATCCACGGAATGGGGATGACGCGAGGCTCACCCAAATGGCGCAAATGACGATAAAGAAAAAGAAAATGAACAAATACATTCGGGTGGTTTTGCTGCGCAAGCTGAGGCGTGAATTTTCCCTTGCCAGGAGTAAAACACCCCATAAACAGAGGCCCAGCAAACCCCAATGGGCGAATTCAGGTGAAAGCAGGTGTTCAGAATGACTCAGCCACTGGAGGGTTGTTTCCGAATGATTTTCTAGCAAGGCAGGAAAAAAATACCCGATCCATCGAACAATGATAGCGCCCCAGATCAGCCCAATAAACAACATGGCCCACTCTCGAAAAGCAAAGGGACGGGCAATGATTTGGATCACGACCATTCCTATAATCACCCCTATGTGCATGGGCTCTAGAAAAAATGACAGTGAAGCCAATGTGCCACTTCGAAACTGAATACCGCTTGTCGAATGTTGTCGGTGAACCTGTAAAACATGGTCTATAGCACACTGTAGCAGTAGAATAGCAGTCCAAGACTTGATGGCAACCGCATGGCTCTCATTCGGTATGAATATCAGCAACCAGGCAATCGTCAGCCAAGCAAGAGCGGGATCTCCACGTTCTACAAAAGCGTGGCGTACATAAATCCGATGAGATATTCCAGCGGCTAAAATGCTCCCGATGGCATGGATGGCTGCCGATATCCAAGAGGTGTTTTCAAGCCATATCGTTGCGACCAACCAAGCTACAGCAGTAGCGGGGACAATCATCCATGCAATCGGTTGGTTGGAACGGAGGATAGGAATCAATGGATGCTTATTTTTGTCCCGAATTTATTCCCTATGAACACGCAAGAAATCATCTCCCCGGTCGCAAAATTCATCGAATGGACCTTCGAAACTGTTTTGGTCCCCTTGAGTGATCCGATAAATTCAGGGGTCATTTTACTTGCGTTTGTTGGCCTTGCTTTTTGGTTGCGACTTCAGAAAAAATATACAGAGAAAGCGCGAAAAGAGGGAGGGATGGTCTGATCTGTCGATTCAAGATTGATCATTTTTAAGCATCGTCGAGCAAATCTTGACCAATGTCCGTTCTGTAAAAAGCGCCTTGGAACTGAATCAGTTCAGCCAAAGCGTAGCTGTTTTTGATGGCTTCCTTTAAATTTTTTCCTCGCCCTGTCAAGGCTAGAACGCGCCCACCATTGGTCAGGAGTTTCCGTCTGCTTTCTTTGGTGCCAGAATGAAATACATGGCCGTCAATTTGGGAGACAGCTTCGTCAATTCGAATTTCCAGTTCTTTTTGATAGGAACCGGGATAACCCTCACCGGCAAGGACGACCGTGCTCGCTGCTCGATCGTCTACAACCAAATCGTATTCAGAAAGGAGCCCAGAGCACAAATTATCGAACAAGTGAAGTAAATCACTTTTGATGCGAGGGAGTATGACTTCTGTTTCAGGATCGCCCAATCGGCAGTTGTATTCAATGACAAAGGGATCGCTGCCGACTTTAATCAGACCAAAGAACAAGAATCCGACATAGGGAATGCTTTCTTTGGCCAATCCTTTGATGGTCGGGATGATGATCTGATTCAGGGTCTTTTCTTGGAATTCCTCGGTCAAAAAGGAAACCGGAGAGACAGCCCCCATGCCACCAGTATTGTCCCCGCTATTTCCATCTCCAACACGCTTGTAGTCTTTGGCGGAGGGGAGCAAATGAAAACTATGGCCATCTGTAACGGCGAACATGCTGACTTCCTTCCCATCCAAAAACTCTTCGATGACCACCCTTTTTCCGGCGCCATCAAATGCGCCTTCGCTCAACATCGAACGCAGTGTTTTCTTTGCTTCGGTTTTAGACGGAGTGATCACCACGCCTTTTCCGGCAGCAAGGCCATCCGCTTTTATGACATATGGGGGTTTAAAAGTGTCAAGAAATGCAACAGCGTCATCGAATTCTTCTTCGCCGAAGCTCCCATAACGTGCTGTTGGAATGTTGTGGCGAGCCATGAATTTTTTCGCAAACTCTTTGCTTCCTTCGATCATCGCGCCTGCCTTTCTTGGCCCAACTACCTTGACGTTGACCTTGGTGCTCTCTTCCAAATAATCCGCAATACCCGCTACCAAAGGAGCCTCAGGTCCTACCACTACCAGTTCGATATCGTGTTTGCGGATGTATCGCTCGATGCTGGGGAAATCCAACAGGTCGAGATTAGCAGATACCCCCAAATCGCTTGTGCCTCCATTGCCTGAAGCCATATGCAATGAGCGCAACAAAGAGGATTGGCTCAATTTCCATGCAATCGCGTGCTCGCGGCCACCACTTCCCAACAGAAGAACATTCATAGCGCAAAATTAATCGCTCTGAGTCGGGCTGCAAGGCATCGTTGGAAACTTCATGGATTGAACGCAGTAACTTGCAAGAATCATTCAAGACATGGAAACCCCTTTTCTATCTGCTGTCATCATTGCATTCAACGAAGAGCGCAACATCGCGCGTTGTTTGGATTCCTTGTTGGATATTGCTGATGAAGTAGTGGTGGTGGATTCCGGATCTACAGATGCAACGGAATCCTTGTGCAGAGATCGCGGTGTGCGCTTCATCCACCACTCTTTTGAGGGCCACATCCAACAGAAGAATTGGGCTTCCGAACAAGCCGAAGGAGATTGGATAGTATCATTGGATGCGGATGAAGCATTAAGCGAGTCTTTACGTCAATCCCTCAAGGACTGGAAGAACCAGCCGATTCAGGATGCCAACGCATATGAATTCAATCGATTGACGCAATATTGTGGAGAGTGGGTCAGGCATAGTGGATGGTATCCTGACCGGAAATTCAGGCTGTGGAAGAGAGGGGTCGCTCATTGGGCAGGCGTCAATCCCCACGATCGTTTGGAAGTTGCTCAACCAGGAATCACAGGTCATCTGAAGGGGGATATTCTTCATTATTCCTATTACACCTTAGCGGATCACGTTAACCAAATTGCGTATTTCTCAGATATAGCAGCTTTGGCATACCAAGGAGCGAGATGGGCATATTGGCCACCGATGGCGGTGCTAAAATCCGCCTTTCAATGGTTCAAGACGGCCATCATCAAAGGGGGATGGCGAGATGGGAAAACGGGTTGGGTCATTGCTCGAATGAGCGCGCGTGCGACATGGATGAAGTATAGAAAAATTCGAAAAATCCGACGTGGGTCGAAACGATTGTCCTATCGTGAGATGAATCGGATTTTGATTTGCAGAACAGATGCCATTGGCGACCTAATCTTGACCTTGCCTCTCGCGGGTTGGATCAAAGCGACCGCTCCACAAATGAAGGTGTCAGTTTTGGTACGGTCATACGCAGAAGCCATAGCTATAGCATGCACAGATGTGGATGAAGTGTTGATTTGGAATCCCGACAATGATGAGGTCGAATGGGGGCAATTCGACGCAGCCATTTTGGCGTTTCCTGACGATGCAGTGGCGAGAAAGTTGCAAAAATCAGGAGTACCCATTCGGGTGGGCACCGGTCGGCGCTGGCCTACAGCGTTGCGGTTGACACATCGGGTGTGGCAATCTCGTAAGAAGTCCGGGCAGCATGAGACATGGCACGGGTTGAATTTGCTTCACGCGTTGCATTTGTTGCCGGGCTGGGCAAATCCCGGCTTGGTGGTTCCTCAAGATCCGGTGAATTGGGTTCCTTGGCTTCAACTTCAACCGGTCGCTTGGAAATCACAATCGATCAATATAGCGGGATCTGATGATTGGTTGGAGCCGGGAAAAAAGCATGTCATTTTGCATCCGGGATCTCGCGGGAGTGCAAACAACTGGTCTTTAGCCAACTATCAGTTGGCGATGGATCAATGGATGATTCGCGGGATTCGCGTGGTGTTGACAGGGACGGAAGAGGAAGGAGAGACGTTTAAATCCCTTCGCTCTGTTCCAGGCGTTATCGATACCATTGGACGGTTAAGTTTGGGAGAGTTGCTTTCATTGATTCAAGGGTGTGATGGGTT
>Ga0233427_10003976_pt1 | contig 12565 bp, 13 predicted proteins | sample SI_118_April2016_5_FD_179885 | JGI IMG/M metagenome (GOLD analysis project Ga0233427, IMG submission 179885) | Seawater microbial communities from Saanich Inlet, British Columbia, Canada - SI_118_April2016_100_MG | ecosystem: Environmental > Aquatic > Marine > Inlet | place: Canada: British...
ACCTTACAAATTTCTGCTAATAATGCTGTATTTATCATTTTTGGTTTTATTTTACTTTACTAATTTTCATCATGTTAGTCATGCCCATTTCTTTAGCTGGCATACTCGCCAAATTTACAACTAAATCTCCTTTTTTAAGGTGTTTTTCTTGCTTTAGTATTTCTTTTGTTTCTCTAATGGTTTGATCAGTTGTTGTTCCTCTGTCATAATAGAACCCCTGAACCCCCCAGACCAAACTAAGTGTATTTAAAATCGTATGATTATTGGTGAAAGCATAAATAAAAGCTTGGGGCCTAAAACTTGAAGTTTTAATGGTATTAAACCCAGAATAAGTAACTGTGATTATTGCTTTAGCGTTTGTGTTTTCCGCAATATCACAAGCATGAGAGCAGATAGCATTACTCAACAATCTACTGTTATTTATCAATGGCCTAATTACTTTATTCTGAGAAATATTATGCTCACTTGCTTCAACATCCCTAATAATTTCCCTCATAGTATCTACAGCATTCAATGGATGTTTCCCTACTGATGTTTCTCCTGAAAGCATTACCGCATCAGCCCCATCAATTACTGAGTTAGCTACATCATTCACTTCTGCTCTTGTGGCTGATGGGCTTTCGAGCATGCTTTCGAGCATTTGTGTTGCAATAACAACTGGCCTAGCATGAATAATACATTTGTTTACTATCATCTTTTGATATACAGGAACTTTCTGAGGAGGGACTTCAACACCCAAATCACCTCTAGCAACCATTATTGCATCAGTTACATCAATAATTTCATCTATATTTTTTATTGCTTCAGGTTTTTCAATCTTTGCAATTACCTTATGGTGTAAATTTCTTTTTGCAATTATCTCCTTAAGAATACGAACATCATCAGCCTTTCTTACAAATGAAAGTCCAATCCATTCAATTTTTTCTAACAACACAAACTCTAAATCTTCTTTGTCTTTTTTAGTAAGACAAGGAAGGGAGATTGGTGTATTAGGTAGGTTTACCCCTTTTCTTGATTGCAAAAGCCCTCCAAAAACTACTTTTAAAACTACCGTATCTTTTTTATTTGTGCTAACTACCTTAAGTGCTAATTTTCCGTCATCTAACAATACTTTATCTTTTGCATTAACATCTTTTGCAAAATTCTGGTAGTTGATGTAAATGCAGTCTTTTTTATCTTTAGTGCTAAAAATCACTTCATTCCCTTTTACAAGGTTTATTGGATTTTTAAATTCTCCAACTCTTATTTTTGGTCCTTGTAGGTCTGCTAATATTGCAGTATGAACATGCAGTTCTTGGTTAATTTCTTTAATATTTGAAATTATCTCTTTTGCATCAGCATGAGTTAAATGAGAGAAATTTAACCTACAAACATTCACCCCTTTACTAATAATCTTCTTCAGCATTTCTTTTGAAGATGTAGCTGGACCAATTGTTGCTATTATTTTAGTTTTTCTTATCATGTATTATAAGTCTATCACTATTTTTAGTTTTTTCTAAGTCTAGTTCAAACACCAAAAGTATGTCATTTATTGCTCTTAATTTACTTAAAAATAACTCTTTTGTATCACACCAACATTCATCTTTTATAACTAAAAAGTAATTTACACTTTTTTGTGATGGAATTAAGTAACCCTTCTTGGTTCTGTTTGCGAGAAGGTCAATCTGTGCTCCGCTTTCAGTTTTAGTTTTATATCTTGTAAATAACAATTCATCTGAAATCGAATGCTCATCAGTCATTTCAAAATTTAATAAAAGTGTATTATTTAAATGCCAACACAGTTTATATGCTTTGCTGTGGCTGTTTATTGCTAAAACAACAAATTCATATTCTTGGTCACATTCTAATGTATAATGCATTTTCATTAGGGCTAAAATACAATTTTATATGCTTTTTTGGCAGCTTTTTGTTGTGCTTCCTTTTTTGACGATCCCTTTGCTTCTGCAATTTTCTTATTATTAAGATAAATTGCAATTAAAAATTCTTTCTTATGATCAGGTCCTTCTTGTTTTTCTACTTTATACTCCATATTTATATTCTCCTTTTGGGAGTATTTTAAAAGTTTACTCTTAAAATCTGTATCTGATAATTCATTTAAAAACTCTGAAGTATAAATATGCTTTTGAACAAATAAGTTTGTTTTACCAAAACCCTTATCTATATAGATTGCTCCTAAAATTGCCTCCAAAGTATTTCCATAAACACTAAGAGGTATTTTATTCAATTTACTTTTAATCTCTTGAGCTGGAATTATCTTTTTACCAACCAGGTTCAAGTGTTTTCTCCCTACAATTATTGCTCTTTTTTGAGACAAAAAACCCTCTGATTCATTGGGATAATCATTAAATAATGATTCCGAAACTATAGAGGATAGAATCGCATCACCTAGGTATTCTAATCTCTCGTTATGATTATTCTTATTGGAAGATTTATGAATAAATGCTTTTTTATAAATTTCATTTTCTGAATGATACCCTAATAATTGAAATAAAAAAAGCTCACCTTTATTTTTAAAAGTGAGCTTTGATATTATTGTTTTAAAAAAACTTATGATTCGTATTTTTTAAATAACGCAGAGGCGTTATGTCCTCCAAATCCAAATGTATTAGTAAGTGCATAATTAACTTTCCTTTTTTGTGCTGTATTAAGGGTTAAATTCAACTTATTGTCAATATTTGGATCATCTGTTTTATGATTTATTGTAGGAGGAATAGTGTCGTTTTTTACCGCCATTATACAAGCAATAGACTCAATTACTCCAGCAGCACCCAAAAGATGTCCTGTCATTGATTTAGTTGAGCTAATATTTAAATTATACGCATGTTCCCCAAACAAATCCTTAATTGCCTTTGTTTCTGCAATATCTCCAAGAGGTGTAGATGTTCCGTGAACATTTACATAATCAATATCTGTAACTTCAACACCAGCGTCTTCAATAGCTAGTTTCATTACATTTCTTGCTCCTAATCCTTCCGGGTGTGGAGCTGTAATATGATGTGCATCTGCTGTTAATCCTCCTCCAACAACTTCTGCATAAATTGTTGCTCCCCTTTTTATTGCGTGCTCATGTTCTTCCAGCACAATTGCTCCAGCCCCTTCTCCCATTACAAAGCCGTCCCTATCTTTATCGAATGGGCGAGATGCTGATTGTGGGTCATCATTACGAGTAGATAACGCCATCATTGCGTTAAAACCTCCCATTCCTGTTTCAAAAATACAAGCCTCAGAACCGCCAGCAATAAAAATATCTGCCTTATTCCATTTAATATAATTAAATGCGTCAATTAATGCATTTGTTGATGAAGCACAAGCTGAAACTGTAGTAAAGTTTGGGCCTCTAAAACCATATTTTATTGAAATATGACCAGCAGGAATATCAGAAATTAACTTTGGAATAAAAAATGGACTATATCTAGGTGTTCCGCTCCCCTTTGCAAAATCAGAAGCTTCTTGTTGAAATGTTTTCATTCCTCCAATTCCAGAACCCCAAATAACTCCAGCTCTATCTATATCTATGTCCTCAATATTTAAAAGCGAATCATTTATTGCCTCATCCGCTACAACCATAGCGTACTGGCAAAAAGGATCCATTTTTCTTGCTGCTTTTTTGTTTAAAAAATCTGTAACCTCAAAGTCTTTTAACTCGCAAGCAAATTGTGTTTTAAAATTTGAAGGATCAAAATTTGTGATTGGTGCAGCGCCACTCACTCCATCAACTAATGATTTCCAATAATCTTGTAAATTGTTACCTATAGGAGTTAAAGCTCCTATTCCTGTAACAACTACTCTTCTGCTTTTCATTTTTAGTTAGGCTTTCGCTTCTTCAATAAAAGAAACAGCATCACCAACTGTTGCAATAGCTTCAGCTTTATCGTCTGGAATTTGAATGTCAAATTCTTTTTCGAATTCCATAATAAGCTCTACTGTATCTAAAGAATCTGCTCCTAAATCATTTGTAAAACTTGCTGCAGCTGTTACCTCACTAGCATCAACACCTAGGTTATCAATAATAATTGCTTTTACTTTTTCTGCTATATCTGACATGTTAATATGTTTTTAGTTAATAAGGTGCAAATAAAACTATAATAAAAAGAATTTGCAAACTTTCTTATTTTCTATTTTAACATCTGTTTGTTTATACTATTTTTGATAAAAATTTTAAGGAGTGAAAAAGTTAGCAATTTTTGGTTCAGGGGCGGGAAGTAATGCTGAGAATATTTGTGTTTATTTCAATAACTCATCTGATATTAAGGTAGTGATGATGTGTACAAATAGAAAAGATGCTTTTATTGTAGAGAGAGCTGAAAAATTGAAGATTCCAATGGTTTTTACATCAAAAACTGAGCTTGAAAATTTTGATGATTTAGCTAAAATACTGGCAAAATATAAGGTTGATTATATTATTTTGGCTGGATTTTTATTAAAAATACCTTCAAAAATGATTGAACAGTACCCCAATAAGATTATTAATATTCACCCTGCTTTGTTGCCTAAATATGGTGGAAAAGGGATGTATGGTGAAAATATTTATAAAGCAGTTTTAGAAAACAAAGAAACTGAAAGTGGAATTAGCGTCCATTTTGTAAATCAAAATTATGATGAGGGAAAAATTATTTTCCAAAAAAGTTTTAGTCTTTCTCCTGATGAAAATTTAGAAAGTTTAACTGCTAAGATTCACGAATTAGAACAATCATTATTCCCTAAAATTATTGAAAAAACATTATTCTCCTTATGAGTATAATTATTTATACTGATGGCTCTGCTAAAGGCAATCCTGGAAATGGGGGTTATGGAATTGTAATGATGAGTGGTAGTTATCGAAAAGAATTAAAGCAGGGGTTTAAGTTGACTACAAACAATAGAATGGAGTTATTGGCTGTAATTATTGCTCTTGAAAGTGTAAAAAAAGAAAATTCTGAAATTACAATTTACTCTGACTCAAAATATGTTATTGATTCAGTAGAAAAAAAATGGGTGTTTGGTTGGGAGAAAAAGAATTTCAATAAAAAGAAAAATCCTGATTTATGGATTAGGTTTCTTAAAATTTATAGAATGCAAAAAGTTTCTTTTATCTGGGTAAAGGGTCATGCTAACAACAAGGAAAATGAAAGGTGTGATTTTTTAGCAGTTGAAGCTGCTGATGGCCAAAGCCTATTAACCGATCATTGGTATGAAAACAATGTGGCTAATAAGGGTGATTCTTTATTTTAAAGAAATATCAAACTTAACCAAATTCACAAACTCATTAATTCTTGCGTCAACATCATCCTGGTTGATTTCAGTTAACTTCTGTGTTCCAAATTTCTCCACACAAAATGATGCCATTGCAGAGCCGTTAATTACTGCTCTCTTCATGTTTTCAAACGAAACATCATTAGTTTTAGCTAAATAACCAATAAATCCTCCTGCAAAAGAATCTCCCGCTCCTGTTGGATCAAAAACTTCTTCTAAAGGTAATGCTGGTGCAAAAAACACTTCTTTGTTATTAAATAACAATGCCCCATGCTCACCTTTTTTAATAATTAAATATTTAGGTCCCATTGCTAATATTACTTTTGCTGCTTTAACTAACGAATATTCACCAGAAAGCTGACGCGCTTCTTCATCATTAATGGTAAGAACATCAACTTCTTTTAATGCTTCTTTCAGGTCATCCATAAAAAGATCCATCCAAAAATTCATAGTATCCAAAACAATTAATTTTGGTCTTTTTGTCATTTGATCTAAAACCTTCTTTTGAACTGAAGGCATCAAATTTCCTAACATTAAAAATTCTGAATCTTTAAATTCTTCTGGTACAATTGGTTCAAAATTTTCTAAAACATTAAGCTGAGTATCTATTGTATCTCTAGTGTTCATGTTATTATGATACTTCCCTGACCAGAAAAAAGTTTTTTCACCTTCTTTTATTTGAAGCCCTTTTGTGTTTACATTTTTTTCTTTTAACATTTGAATAGTCTCTTTAGGAAAGTCTTCTCCAACTACAGATACTAAATTTAATTTCTTTGTAAAAAAAGATGATGACAAGCAAATATATGTTGCTGCCCCTCCAACTATTTTATCTGTTTTTCCAAAGGGTGTTTCTATCGCATCAAAAGCTACTGTACCTACCACTAAAATACTCATAAAATTTTTTTTGCAAATATATTGTATTATTTAATCCATTCTTATATTTTTGCAGCCGTTTTTAACAAACACTCCTCCTTAGCTCAGCTGGTTAGAGCATCTGACTGTTAATCAGAGGGTCCTAGGTTCGAGTCCTAGAGGGGGAGCAAAAAACCAATCATATGATTGGTTTTTTTTATTTTAAAAAATCCCTGCCGCTAACTGTATCTATATAGTTAAGAATATTGCAACAATACCTATGATAATTATTGTGTTATGCGTATGTTTTAAAGTTGTTGTTAGTAAAAATCCCATCATTAAAAAATCAAAAATATTCCAATTAACTTCACTAGAAAACTGCATTGCAATAAGTGGGATTAACAAAATAGCAAAAACTATTAAAAATATTCTTTTCATCTAAAATCATATTAAACAAAAAGTCCAACCATAAAGGTTAGACTTTTTGCGTATTAACCAAAAAATGTGTTTCACTCTTTGATTTTTTTATTTGCTTACAATAACGCTATTTTGCGCACTAATATTGTTCTTAAACTCCACACCATCAATATTATATACAATTACATCTTTTAAGGTACACACCCATTTGTTATCAAAATCATCAATAAATAATGAGGTTACAAGCGCTTTTTTGTGGCTTATTCTATGTTTTTTCCAATCTTCTCCATCAAAAGAAACAACTCCTTTATCGGTTCCCACCCAAATTTGATCATAATCATCATAAACCAAAGATTTAATTGTATTTGTTTTAAGTGGTGTGTTTTTTTTATTGAACAAAACCCATTGATCGTCTAGTATAGTAATTATACCTCTTTTTGTTGCTATCCATTTTTTTCCTTCCCCGTCAATTACTATATCCCAAATATTATTATTAGGTAACCCTGAGTTTTTTGTGTTATAAATTCTCCATATATTATTTGAAAAACTATATAAGCCGCTATTTGTTCCAAGCCAAACGACATTATTATGATCTACATTCATTGATATAAAATCATCATCAATTATTCCATTTTTATCACTTGACAAAATCACTTCAAAATCATTACTGTATTTTACCAACCCTTTTGATGTTGCTATTAAAATATTATCTTTTATTTTTATAATTTTCCTGATTTTATCAGAAGGGAGTTTGCTGTTTTTTGAAGTATAAACATCCCAAGTGTTATTATCAATTACCAGCAACCCTTTAGTGGTACCAATGTATTTTGTGTTACCAACTATTTTTATTGATAAAATCTTATTAGAAGGTAGTTTGCTGTTTTTAGATGTGATTGTATGCCACCTTTTTCCATTGTAACAAATTAAGCCCTCAAGTGTTCCTATCCAATTTAATCCAGTATTATCAGTTGCAATTGCAGTTATGTTTTGATCAGGAATAGGAGAGTTTGAGAAACTAAATATTTTTTTACCCTCTGTTTGTGCAGAAAGTAAAAATGGTAAAATAATAATTGTAAGTAAAAAATGTTTCATAGTCGTTTCCCGTTACTTTGATTAACGACTATATTTTAGGAAGGGTTACGAAATACTATTTTTTCTTTTTAAAAAGTCTGCTTTTTCCTTTTTTAGTTTTTCCTCCAACCCTATCTCCATCTTTATAAAGCACTAAACTCCATTTTGTTTTTTTCTTTTCTTTTTTTTTGGTAGACGACCCATCATAATCAGCACATTTTAGAGTTGAAGTACCGTTAAACGTTTTCTTTTTCGTTCTGCATGACGATAAAATCAAAACACTTAACAACAAGATAATGATATGTTTACTTTTTATTAGCACTTGATGGTAAAATTACTATTATTTTTGCCACAATAATATGAAGAAAAAGAAAAAATCTAAGAAAAATAGAAAAGGTGAGTTTTCAAACACTCGTCTATATGATTTGTTATTAGTAATTTTTAGAGAAAATTCTAAAAAGAAGCTAAATTACAAACAGGTTGGTAAAATTTTAAAAGTTAAAGAAATGGGTGTGAAAATCCAGATAATTGATGTGATGAAAGATATGGTTTTATCAGGTGTTTTAGAAGAAACTCAAAGGGGTGCGTTTAGGCTGAAGGAGAAGACATCAAAAATTATTACCACCATAAAAAACACTAATCAAAGAGGTGTTTATGCAAATATTGATGATGAAAATGAGGTTTTCATCCCAAAAGAATACAGTCAATTTGCTTTGGCTGGTGATGAAGTGGAGGTGTTGCTTTTTATAAAAAGAAAGAAAAAACAAGAAGGAGAGGTTGTAAGTGTTATTAAAAGAAAAAAGACCGAATTTGTTGGTGTAATAGATAATTCGTCATCAAATTATTTTTTAATAACTGATGATAGAAGGGTTTCTTTTGATGTTTTTATACCACCAAAATCAGTTAGAAAAGAATACTTAAACAAAAAAGTATTGGTACAAGTAGAGGGTTGGAATGAAAATTATAAAAACCCTATTGGTAAGGTTATTGAAATAATTGGAGAAATTGATGACCATAATACCGAAATAAACTCCATTCTTTATGATTATGGTTTTGCACCAAAATTCCCAAAAAAAGTTGAAAAATCAGCAAATAGTATAGCTAAAAAAATCTCAGGTGAAGAAATTAAGAATCGTTTAGACCTTAGAAAAACAACTACTTTTACTATTGATCCAGAGGATGCAAAAGACTTTGATGATGCATTATCAGTAAAAAAACTAAATAATGGAAATTGGGAAATAGGAGTGCATATTGCTGATGTATCTCATTATGTGAAAAAAGGGGGTATTATTGACAAAGAAGCTGTTGAAAGGGCTACTTCTGTTTATTTGGTAGATAGAGTTATTCCAATGCTTCCTGAAATACTATCTAATAATATCTGTTCATTAAAACCAAATGTTGATCGTTTAGCCTACTCGGTTTTGTTTGAAATGGATGAAAAAGCAAATTTGGTTGATTACAAAATAGCAAAAACCGTTATTCATTCTGATGTTCGTTTTACTTACCAAACAGCACAGGATGTTATTGATAATAAAAAAGGAGAGCTTTCGGTTGAGTTGCTTTTGTTAGATAAGTTATCTAAAGTATTAAGAATAAAAAGACAAAAAAAAGGGTCAATAAATTTTGAACGCACTGAGGTTAAATTTATTTTAGATAAAGACGATAACCCTATAGATGTTTATTTTAAAGAGAGTTTATCAACCAATCATTTGATTGAGGAGTTTATGCTTTTAACAAACAAAACAGTTGCTAAACATATTGGTTTTCCAAAAAAAGACGCTAAATCATTTGTGTATAGAGTTCATGATTTACCAGATACAGATAGAATTTCAACTTTAAATAATATTGTAAAAAAGTTTGGACACTCTATAAATAATGAAAATTCAAATAAACTTTCAGAATCATTAAATGATTTGCTTAAAAAAGTGAAGGGTAAAAAAGAACAACAAATGGTTGAAACATTAACTATTCGTTCAATGGCAAAAGCTGTTTATTCAACTAATAACATTGGCCATTATGGGTTGGCTTTTGATTATTACTCTCATTTTACTTCTCCCATTAGAAGATACCCTGATTTAATAGTTCATAGGTTACTAGAAGATTATATTAATGGTGCAACTTCGGTAGGTAAAGAAAATTTAGAGAAGGTTTGTAAACACTGTTCTGAAATGGAAAAAGTAGCATCAACTGCTGAGCGAGATTCTATTAAATACATGCAGGTAAAATTCCTTAAAAATAAAATTGGTGATTCCTTTGAGGGTGTGGTTTCTGGTGTAACTGAATGGGGTTTGTATGTAGAAATTATAGAAAATAAATGTGAGGGCTTGGTTAAGGTTAGTAGTATAAAAGATGATCATTATATTTATGATGAAAAAAAATATGCCCTAATTGGATATCGCTCTAAAACAACATACCAACTAGGGCAAAAAGTTAAAATTAAAATACAAAGAGCTGACTTAGAAAGAAAGCAAATGGATTTTATTTTAGTTTAATTATTCTATAATTAATTTTCTTGTTTCATTTAAATTATTTCCTTCAAACTTAACTTGATAAATTCCTTTAGCTAGCATTGAAATATTAACATATTCTTTATTTGAAATTTTATTTTCTAAAACTAATTTACCTTGAATATCATAAATTTTAATAATTGATTTTTCAAATAAATTTGAAATATAAATATTATCAGTAGCTGGATTTGGATATATATTTACTTTATCTGGTCCATTTAATTCTAGTCCTGATGAGGTTGTTGCACACGGTGTATATCCTAAATTTTCTGCATCACCTATAGAGCTTGAAGAAGCGTTATCAATCATATTTCCATTGTCTATTAACATCCCAACAATATGAATTTTTGATAAATCCCATGATGAGTCTAAAGTAAATTCGAAACATAAAGTTTCAGTATCTCCAGAATTATATGAAGTATTTGCTAATGAACTTCCATTAAAGTTTGGTGCAATACCTCTAGCTACATGTCTGTATACCATTTGTGATGCAGGAACAGAAGATGGTTTATTTGCCCAATCACTTCCATCTACATCTATTAAAGAAGACCCTCCACTATATGAATTAGATTGATAATATTGTGGTGTAGTACCTGTAACTGAATCTTCAACTAAAACACAAGCTAATTTGTAATTTCCGCTTACTGAGTTTTGGAAATTAACATTTAAATTAACTTTAAGAGTATTTCCTATTAATTCTGCTCCATTTGTAATCACTCCGTTTGGTTCAATTATTATTCTTTGTAAAAAATCATTTTTAAAAGCTCCCGGGTCTATTTCTTGTCCTCTATCAACCATTCCGCTTGGATAACCCCCAATATATGGAGCCATTCCATTATCATAATCAGCATCTGTCATTGGATCTCCATTATGTACGGCAATACCTTGCCAATATCCTTCATAATCATTATCCATCCAGTTTAAAGCTACAGCTCCTCTAGGGCACCAACCGCACCATGTTCCTGTTGCTTCCTCACCAATTACTAGTTTTCCTGTTGCAGGTGTAATAGCCTCTATGTTTATTGTCATTTGATCATCTAAAGGTTCGTCATCTTGCCCTAAACCGTTAACATTATATACTGTAGCTATTCCTGGATTTATTCCTGAAATTAAAGAAATAGAGTTGTTAAAATTAACCTGATAAACATCAAGAGTAACCATATTTAATCCAATAATATTTTCAGTAATTGTATTTCCATTATATTCAAAATCAACATCAAATGAAGTAACGTTAGTTAAACCTAAATTTCTTACTTCTACTGAAGGATTTCTTGTTTGACCAGCTAAACCTGTTATTGGCGTAACTGATGAAACTTGAGCATTTAAATTTTCTAAAACCACTGGAGTATAAGAATAACAAACATCATCTACATAAAATTGATGTCCTGTAATCGGATATAAATCTAATGATGCTATTTTATTAACTGTATTTGTAAAACTTCCTTGAGATTGGTTATCTATAAATATTTCCCAATTGTTATTTGTTAAATCAACAACGGTTTTTATTTCAAACCATGTATTCATAGGATATGTTGAAGTTAAAAAAATTGTTGCGCCTCCTCCATTTTGAAAAGAAATATTTCCTGTTGCATCCATTTGTACATCTAAACTCCATGTTGTTCCTGGAGTATTTTCGGCTTGAAAATTAAAATATGCACCTGTTCCTTGATTAACAAAAAAGTTTGCAGAAAATTCAAAATCTCCAATAGTATATGGAGTACCTGAACCAAAAGGAAGTACAACATCTTGTGGTCCCCCTGCTCCTACTGCCTCAAAATACAAAGAAAAATCTCCAGAATTTGATAATATATTAGTTACATCAGCATCATCTACATAAGGAGGAGTTGGAGATGTAATAGACCCCCAAGTTTCCCAATCAGAAGAAGTTGCTGCAATTGGATCTCCATTTTGATAAGAATCAAAGTTATCACAAAAAGAAACAGAAGTTCCTTGTGAAAAAACACTACCAACTAAAAGTAAAGCGGTAGATAAAGTAAATATTTTTTTCATATTTTTAAATTTATTAGTGAGTTGTAAAAGTACAATAATTTTATAAAATTAAAAATTGAGTTTAGTTTTATATTATAATATATATTTATGTTATTTTTAAAATAAAAAAGAAAGATTATTTATATGTATAAGTGTTAACTCAGTTAATAAATTTAGTTGTAATTTTTAGTTTATATTATCTATTAAAACAAACTCACATATTTTTTTAATAATTGTTAATTTTTAAATTTTAATAATCAACTACTTAAATATTATATTAACATTTATTAATAGTTGTTAATAAGCTAAATCAACAGCTTTATTTTAATAAATAAAACTATTTTTACAATTAAATAAAGTTAATAAGTGAGTTTAAAAGTAAAATATAAAAAACAATAATTTTACTTGACTTTAAAAATTGATAAAGGCTTAGTTTTTATAATTATAAATTAAAGAGAAGTTGTTTTATTTGGTTACTTATTTATTAACATATTTTT
>Ga0233427_10003981_pt1 | contig 12563 bp, 5 predicted proteins | sample SI_118_April2016_5_FD_179885 | JGI IMG/M metagenome (GOLD analysis project Ga0233427, IMG submission 179885) | Seawater microbial communities from Saanich Inlet, British Columbia, Canada - SI_118_April2016_100_MG | ecosystem: Environmental > Aquatic > Marine > Inlet | place: Canada: British...
GGTCTCTATTTATTTTACTATTTTGATTATTATTATCATTATTATTATTATCATTATTATTATTATCATTATTATCATTATTTTTATTATTATTATTATTATTATCATTATTATCATTATTTTTATGACTATATTTTTTAGATTTATGTTGTTTATTAGGAGATTGTGGAGATAAAGATTTAGAGCGATTTTTATATTGCGAGTTGGTGCGTTTATTACCAGGATTAGTATCATTCATTTTCATTGGGTCAGCCATATATGTTTTTTCAATAAAATTAATTATAAATTGAAAATTTTCCCAAGTATAAAATATTTTATTTTGTATGTAATTTAATCTACATCTTTGTTCTGTAATAATGGGTTTAATTACATTAGATAAATCTTCTATAGTTTGAAATTCTTCTTGATTTTTAAAAAAATCTGATTTTAATATATTTGGTTTATCATATTTAATACAAAAACATTTAATTAATAAATTACTAATTATATTTAAAACATATCCTGGATAATTACTATCATAATATATAATAATTTCATCAGCAACATATTTTATTATTTTATTTATAACATAATGTAAAATAGTTGTTGCTTTAGATTTTTTAGGTTTAATATTAGTTTTAAATTTAATATTACTAGTATTAGATTTAGAATCACTAGATTGAGATTTAGTATCACTAGATTGAGATTCTGTTGTTGTAGATATTATACTTTCGTGTAATTCATTTTGTATTTGTTGAAGTTCATTTGAATTATGTATTATAGTAGTATCAATGGTAGTTTCATTTTCATTTTCATTCTCATTCTCATTTTCAGTTTTATTTTCATTTTCATTTTCAGTTTTATTTTCATTCTCATTTTCAGTTTTATTTTCATTCTCATTTTCAGTTTTATTTTCATTTTCATTTTCAGTTTTATTTTCAATAATTTCAATATCATCAATAAAATCAAGTGTAGAACGAATACGTTTTATTTTATAATTTAAATCTAATTTATTTTTTATAGATTTATCTTTATTTTTAAAACATGAAAGAATATTTTTTAAATCCTTATTTTTATTTATATATTTATCCTTATTTGTATAATTATTATAAAAGTTTGTATTACCAGTATTATGAATATTATTATTATTATTATTATTATTATTATTTGAAAAATCATTATTATCATTATTAAAAAATTCTTTATCAGTATTATTTATATCTTCATATTTATAATTAGAATTTATTTTATGTTCTTCTTCTTTCATTGATTTATAAAAATGTTTATTATTTGTAATAATTTCATCTAATTTAACAATAATATCAGAAAATTTATTATCAAAATTACTATTTATAATTGTCTCAGCTTCATTTAAAATAGTATCATAACATTCTGTTCTTAAGCCATAATAAATCATATAGGAATGTTTAAAGGCATTTGTAATTATATTAATAATATTTTCTTTATTAGTGATTATTAAATTTAATATTTCACATTCTGGTATTTTAAATTTAATTAATCTATCAAAATCTTTATCTTTTAGTATAAAATGAAAATCATTATTATTATCAATTAATTTATTATATATTCTTGTAGTATAATCAGTAATTTTATTATAAATTTTTAAATTACAGTGTAATATTTTATGATATTGTATAGATATAAAACATAATTTATTAATATTTTCATATTCATCTTTAAAAATAATATGTTTAATATTTTTATAACATCCAATAACAATATCTCTAAATATTTTATAATTATTATATACTAGATTTGTGTTAAAATAATTATAAAATAATTGATTTATTTCATATTGTTTAGTAAAATTTAATTTTATAATATCATTATGTGTTTTTATTAAATTTTGTTCTTTATCATAGATTGATTCAATATTATATTGTTTTTTTTCTAAACCAATTAATTGTGCTTCTAAATAATTATTAATTTTTTCATAAATTTTAATTTCTTTTTCTTTCCTTTCTTTTTCTATAATATCTTTTTCTTTTCTCTCTCTTGTGTGTCTATCTCTTTCTATATTATTATTAAGTTTGTATAGTTCATCATTATATTCATTATTAATATTTAATGTTTCTTGTTTAATAATATTAATAAGATGCCAAAATCCTTGTTTATATACAAATACATTTGCACCATTAATACAATCTGGTTTTTTATAAATATCAATAAATTTAATAGATATATTTAAACTTACAGAATCATTAGTTGTAGATGATGACCCTAATGATAAACCATAACTTTGGGCTTTTAAAAAAAGTTTTTTTTCTAATTGATTCGTGCGATTTATTATAATTTTAGTATTATAAAGTTCTATTAAATTTAAGCATCTAGCATCTATTAAAAATTTTAAATCTATATCAGAATGAAATTCTTCTTTAGAAATAAAAAAATCATTTTCATTTTCAACAAGTTCAGTAATATAATATTTATTTAAATTTAAGTTATGTTGATAATTAGAATATTTAAACATTAAATCTACTTTATTATTTTGTGTATGTTGTTCACTACTTGAGCCACCAACAGAACCACCACCAGGAATACTAAAATCAACATTAATCGTAGATTTATTATCTTGACTAGAATCATATTTAATTTTAATCTCTTCTGCACCTAATTTTTCAGCAATTTGACAAAAAGTGCGTAATTTATATTCCATTTTTTTTATTAAATAATTATCAAAAGACATAAATAATTCTTCTTGGGCAAATGAAATTTTTTTATAAAGTGTATTAGGTTCAATGACGTGTTCTAAAAAATAAATCATTTTTAATTTTTTAATTTTATTTTCTTTTGCTAATTCTTTTTTCTCCTCATCTGTTTTTAATTTTATATCATAATTAAACATATCAATACGATTTAATATTTCTTGTTTATCATAGTAATGTAAATAAACAACATTGTATTTATTAAAATACTTTAATAAATTATTACTACTAAAAAATCTTAAATATTTGTATTTTACAAATTTATAGGTTAAAAATATAACATATTCAGAGTGTAATAATTTTTGTATATTTTTATTATAATAAGCATCTGTCCCTTTACAATCTTCATCTTTAATTTCAATTTTTTTTTTGTTTTGTTTTTTATTTAGAGTGAATTTCATTTTTATACTTTATATAAAGTATATTACTTATTATATATGAATATATTATTAATATAGTATGAATATATTATTAATATTATGAATATATCTTAAATATAATAATCTATTTAATATACTATTATAGTTTAAAAACCATAATTTGTAATTGTTTTATCTAAATCACTATATGACATTCTTTGTTTTCCTAGTCTTTCACTAAAACAATACCAATTTTTAATAGGTTGTAATAATTTCCATATTTGGTCTAATGAATAAATCCAATGATGCCTTGTAGAATCTAATAATGGTAAAGTCCAATTATATAAATCAATCATTATATCATACATATTTTCATTAATGATGTATCCAGAGGTTGTCTGTGCGTCTAGAACATTATGTAAAAATGTATATTCATCACTTTTTTTATATTTAATTAAATTATAACTTAGCATACATATATCAAAATTAACATTTGAGTTAAATAATAATTCAATTTGTTTTTCAAATGTATCTTTAGAAACTATAAAAGTAAAATCATCTTCTAAAATTAATATATTCTTATATCTTTTATTTTTTGCCATTTTAATAACTTCTAAATGAGATTGTGTGCAACCAATAATACCATAATCTGGTCTGCTAATAGCATTAAATCTTTCATATTTAATATTAAACTTATCTAATTCAGTCTCTATTTCTTCTTTTCTATCTGTTCGTGATTCTAAATTTACATAAATAACTTTATCAACATATTTATTTATAAGACTTTCAGTTTTATGAATAATATTTTCACTTTTATTAATAATATTATCTTCTAAAGTAAAATTAAAATTAAAATAGTGTTGAGGTAGTGTTAAAATACTATTATTATGGTCTGCTTGATAACTATTTATTGTCCAACCACACTTTAATTCTAGCCACGACCACATATTAACTTCCCAAGCAATACTATTTTTATTTGTATGTGTAATAAAATGAGGTAATTCTTTTAACATTAAAAAATACATATGTTCCAATCCTGATTTATTACCTATAAAAAAACCACCACAAAATCTCCATACAATATGTGATGTTAAAATATTAAAATAGGTTTGTGATTTTTCTTTAGAAAAACAAGTAGGAAATAATAGAAAATTATTATCATTACTTAAATTAGTATCAATAGTAAAAGATGAGATAGAATAATTATATAATTGTTTTAATATAGTTTCTGTATCAGTTAAAATATGACATATACTAAAATCAATCCACGCAAAATAGTCTGTATTAAAAGGATTACTTATGAGTGTTTTATAAACAAATTCACTTTTTGCATTTTGTAAAATCATATAATTTAATGTATCCTTTTCAATATTACGATTTGTCGGTAAAGTTGGATTTAATTCTTTAATTAGTTTATAGGTTTCTAGGTCTTCTAAATTTATATTCGGCATTAATTTAACATTTTCAAATTCATTTTCAAGTTCTTTTCCAATATTTTTATAAGTAGATGAAACATAAAGACATATAGCTATACCACTTTTAGCAAGAGTTTTAAAATGTTTAATTCTTACTTCTGGTGATTTATCTTTGCTACGGTCTTCATTTAAATCAATAAATGCTGTTGTAAAAGTAAGAGTTGGTTCTGGCATACTTTATTATTTTTGATAAAACTATTTTTATAATTTTATAATTTATTATAATAGGTTAAACATTTTTAAGTTTAATATTTTTATAATTAAACTAGTTAATATATAAATAAGATTTGTAAAATTAATAAAAATTAGAAAAAATGGTTGTATTAGTATGTTGTATTACTTTATTTATTACTTTTATAGCAATATTTTTATTATTAACTTATTATTTTATAAAAAAAAGAACAGTATGGAATGAATTATTTAATCTAAATACAATTATTGAAACAGTTATGGAATTAGTTGTGTGTCCAGAACATTTTATAATATATATACCAGGAATAGTATTAGAAACAACAGAATGTATTAAGAAAACACAAATACATAATGACACAAAACTAAAAATAAAAACAGTATTAACTAAAGTAAATCAATGTATAAACAAAATGGAATTAATTGATTATAATAATGACAATGATAATGATATTAAAATTATAAAATGGGTATTACAAGGAACACTGATACATTATAATACAATGTATAGAGAAACTAGTAAATTTTTTAATAAAGTCTCTGGAAGTTATATATTATTAAATAAGAATTCAGAAAATAAAAATAATGATAATAAAAATAATGATAATAAAAATAATAATAATAATAATAATGATAATAAAAATAATAATAATAATAATTTAATTACATTAGAAAAAATGACAATCATAGAAAATAATATAGAACAATGTGATACTATTTTAAATTTATTAGAATTAATAGATAATAATGATTATGAAACACTTCTAGAGAAAGAAAATAATTATATTATATGTTTAATAAGTAAATTATTAGAAAGTATAAGAATGTATAAAATAGAAATGTATAAAATGATATATTTTTAAAAAAATGAAAATAAAACTCAAAATAAAATATTTTTATATTATAATAATATAAATAAATTAAATTATGAATAAGTCTAAAAAAAATACTAATATCAAAACCAATACTAATATATCAAATATATCAAATATTGTAAGTGAAATACAAGAAATACCATTAGTACCATCTATATCAAAATCTATTATAAAAAAAAATAAAAAAGATGTAAATTTAGAAAATATAGAAAAATATATTTATAGTAATAAATTTACTCATATATATTTATATAATAATATAGATAATAATAGTATTAAAGAAGTTAGACTTGCTATAGATAATGCAAATAAATCTGATGATATAAATAATGTTAAAGTATCACCAAAAGGTATTATTTTACATATTAATAGTCCTGGTGGAGCAATAACATCAGGTATTGCTTTAATGAGAATTGTAGCACGTTCTAGAGTTCCAATTATTACATATATAGAAGGAATATCAGCAAGTGCAGCAACATTTATATGTATTCTTTCAAAATATCGTGTAATTGCTCCCCATGCTAGTATTTTAATACATCAATATTCTTCATTATCTATGGGACAACGTGATGAATTACAATTTAATATGAAAATAAGTGAAAAAATGTATTCAATGATGACTATGTTATATAGAAAACATACTAATATACCAACTAAATATTTAAATGAACTTTTAGAACACGATTTATTATTAACGCCAGAATTAGCATTAAAATATGGTTTAGTAGATAAAATTTTAATGCCTCAAAATTCATTAAACATTGAAAAATATTTTAATATTAATCCTGAATATGATTTAAGTAAAATTATTTTTAACAAAAAAACAAATTTTAATAATATATATCTTTATGGAGAAAGTTATTGGATGGAAAATACTTTTACAAAATCACTTGAAATAGTTGTTAAATTAGTAGATATAATACAAAAACATAAAATATATAATAACAATAAAACAAAAAAAAATAATATTAATTCTATTATTAGTAAAGGTGGTTCTAAACCAATTATATTTCATATTTCAGATTTAGGCGAATTTAATAATATTTATCATATTTTACCTATAATTAATATTTTAAGTATGTGTCCTATACCAACAATTAGTATTATTGATGGACCTATGTCAGAAATTCCTATGTTATTATCTTTATTTTGTCATAAAACATTTATATATCATTACGCATTTATTACAATAAATTTTGTAAATATTAATGAAAGTGGAATAAAACTAGGAGACGTATTATATAATACTAAAATGTTTATAAAATTAATTTATAAAATATTAAAAACTTATACTAAATTACCTTCTGAAATAATTAATAATATTTTTAAAAAAAGATATATTTTTTCAGCAAAACAATCAGTTAAATATGGTTTAGTAAATAGTATTTTATATGATTAATAAAAATTGATTTATATTTTATTTATTTTAGAAATAAAAAAACTTTACAATAATAGCATAATAATAAGAAAATGACAGAAGTAAATTATTTTAACAACACAAATGTAAATTTAAATAAAGTAATTGATAACATATACGTGTGTGAGTGCGGGTGTAATTTACAATTTATTGATTATATACCCGGATTTGATATAACTATTGGGAACAAATGGTTAATTACAAACAATGCTATGGTAAAATACAAATGGAGTGATTATATTAGTATAAATGAGTTTAAATTATGGAAAGATTTTCGAGATGATATTATTCTTAATTATAATGAAACTATAAACATCAATCTATTAAATCCAGAAGATGCACCTTGGATTCATTTATATAATCAGGAGGTTGAAAATAAAATACCCTTAAATGAAAAATTGTATTACGAATATGTTTATTAAAAAAATAATAAAGTAAATATTAAAATAATGAACTAAATAATAAAGTCATTAATAAAATAAATAATAAAGTCATTAATAAAATAAATAATAAAGTAATTAATAAAATAAATAATAAAAAGTAATAATAAAAACATAATAAAAATTAATATATTCTATAAACTAAATTTCTTATCTAATCTCAAAGGTTTATATTTTCTTATCCAATCTTCATTTTTTTCATTATAATAATTATAAAATAGTTTAGTAAATTCTGTAGGCATAGCATCTTTATTATCTACAAAGTAAATTTGTCTTTCTATTGTATATACAAAATTATCAGCTAAAATAGTGCTGGCTTTTATTATTTGTTTTATAAATGGGTCTGGATACATATCATTATATAAATCTATTTCTTCTCCTTCTTTAAATTTTTTTAATTCATCAAAGAATTTATCTATTATAGATATTTCAGTTCCTAAATAACCTTTTCCGACTATATAAAATTCCCTACTTTGACTATTCTGAACTGGTTTATAAAATATAAGTTCTTTAAAGTTAGTATATGCTATATAAATCAAATTTAATATAATAGGTTCATCAATCGGTGTTAATATTTTATAAACCATTGAACCACCTTTTGGTAAAATACTTAATATTGTTAATAAAGAAGCAAAAGCAACTTTTTCATACCCTTCACATTTCATAGGTAATCCACAATCACTTGTAATAAGTTCAACACCTCGCATTTCACTCACAATTTTTTTATAATGTTTAATATTAGATAATTTAGTAATATCTCCAGAACCATCTATACCCAAATCCCATCTATCCTTGTGTCTTTTAATTAGTCCAAAATCATCACCAAATGCCGTATCTTTATTTTTACTTTTTCCACTTGATTTTAAACTTTGAGCTTTCCAATTAAAAGCATCATATTTAGTTTTAGTATATATATAATTATTAATACAATTTATAAATGTACCAGGTGCTTCACAAATATGAAATGATTTATATGTGCCTTTACGTTGTTTAGGAATTAATTCACAATCTGTAATAATTTCATACATTTTGAGCCAGGCTTGGGAAATATTAAAATCACCTAATAGTTTTTGAACTTTTTTATCTAAATGTATTTTATCTTTATCATCTTTATGTTTATAATAACGAAATTGCTTATTGGCTTCAAACCAGTTTAGATTTTGCATACTCTCTGGAGCATCAAAATCACGCCTACTATCTATAAGTTTAGTAGTTTGTTCTATGCGATTATTAATAGTATGTAATTCTGGTATTAAATTACCTTTATTTGAATAGTTTTTTTTAAGTGATTTAGATGTATATTTATTTTTACGAGTTTTATATGAAGATGGAGATGGAGAATATATAGAGTCATCATTATTAAATAATGTTGAAAAATTAAAACTATTTAAACTTTTTTTAGTAGTTTTTGATAATTTAGTTTTTTTAGTTTTTTTAGTCTGTTTAGCCTTTTTAGTTTTAATACTTAATAATGATGGTCTTATTTTAAGTGTAAATGGTGTTTTAAATTTATATATAATTGGTTCATGTAATCCATATGCTTCGTGTAATATTTGTTTGCCAAATTTATCTTGAAAAGCAGACTTAGAAAATTTATCTATATAAGGTATATCGTATTTTTTACAATATAGAATTGCGTTTGTAAGTTGTTCTTGTGTAGGAACTTTAATGTTATCTAGATATGCTTTTGGTTGTTTTAAAAGTTCTAATAATTTATATGTAAAACTTAATTGTTTATAATATCTTTCATTATTAAAATTTTTTATATAGTTATAAATATCATCTATTTTTTTATTTTTCATTTGTTTATTATTAATAAATTCAACAATATTTTTTTGTATAGTTATATCTGGATTTATAGGTTTAGAGATATGTAGTTTTTTTCTTAAAATTTTATCATAAATATTAAAATCTTTACCATCATTTATATAAATTTCATTAGTTTTATCTAATAGTTTAAGTAATTCTTGAAAATTAGTAGCATTAATACCTTTAAATCCAGTAAATATACCATATGTACCTCTTTTTTTATATAAATTACTAATTTCAGGATAATATAAATTATGATTTTTAAAATATTCACTTATAATAATATAGATATCAGATACATTTTTATATGCTACTGAACCAAAATGCATTATAAATGTGCCACCAATTAGAGTATATTTTAATCCAATTATTAAACCCATAAATAGAATTGCTAAATTATTATAATTTTCAACAGGTGTGTACATAGTATAAATATCATAGTATAATAAATCATATTTATTATTATTTAAATCTTGTAAATTTAGTAAATCATATAGTTTATTATTAAAATAAATTATATTAGTTTTATAAATTTTACTTATATTATTAATAAATGTAGTCCAATTATCTATTGCATTTTTAAAATAATTATTATTTGTTGTTATTATAGAAGTTATATTATTTGCTTTATAATTATTATATTTTAATACTTCTATAAAACTATAATCAGTGCCTAAATATAATACATTACTATTTTTATTTATATTATTTAATATGTTAAATTTATTTAATATTTCATAATTATTATAAAATGTGATTCCAGAAATAGGTTTATATATTGTAATTTTATTTCTAATTTCTGTAGTTAATTTAATATGTGCAAATTCATATTCTATATTTAATAAATAATAATGATTTAAATAATTAAGTATTTTAAAAAATTTATTTCTATTTAAATCATTTTTAGAATATATATTTAGAATAGTTAGAGTATTATTATAAAATGTATTAAAAAAATCACCACTTATTTTTGGGTCACTATATATAATATTAGAATCATTAGAAATTAATTTTATGTTATAATACTTATTTATATTACTATTTTTACGAACACCTCCCATATGTGAAAGTATTTCTTTATTTTCTTCAATTAAAAATGAATGTGTTGGATATATATTATTTTTATATTTATTTTTTTTTAAAGTAATATTAATAGGTATTATACCTAAATCTAATAGTGTTTTATTTTGATGTAAATTATTATATGTAGATATAAAAATATTTCGATTATCTAGTTTAGTTTTATAAAAATATATAATTTTTCGATTTGATAACTCGCTAAAAAAAGTTAATTCTGTATGTGTTACATTATGACGTTCAAAAAGAGAACCAGTATTTACAAATTTTAAGTTAGAATTTACAATAAAATATTTTTCTTGAAGACCAGTGATTGTATTTATTTTTGATTGGTCTAAATCTAATATATTATTATTATCAAAAATATATAAAAACCATATTCTATAAGTTTCAGTTTGTTCGTGAAAATATTTAATAGTTATAATACCAATAAAATTATTTTTTGTATCTTTATTAAATAAATTAATAAGTGAGTATCTATCTCTAATTTCAAATTCTAATGTGGAATTATGAGAATTATAATTTGATATTACAACGGAAGGTATTATAAATCTAACAGGACATAACACATTAATATTTGTAATAGAACATCTGGAATATATCATATTTAATATAATAGACCAATTAACTAATGGATTACAAGATGTTTCACATGTTTTGTGTTTTAGCATTCCACCAACTTCAAATAAAAATGGTTTTAAATCTTGTAAATATTTAAATTCATTATCTTTAAAAAATCCAAAGACAAATTGACGAATATCTCTATTGTTTTCTTTAATTAATATTTTAATTTTATCTTGTAATTCATTTTTAAATTCGTAATCTATTTTTGATTTTTGATTTATAAAAAAATCACTAGGTAAAAATGTTTTGGCAAATTCAATTTCATTTGGTTGTGAAAGCCAATTATCATAAGCATTAAATACGTCAATCTGTAATGCTATATTACTTGTTATTTCACTACTATCTTTTAACATTTTATCATTATAATAAATTAATTTACATTGTTCATTAATTGATTTAGATTTTTTACTAGATTCTTTTGTATATTCATTTTTAAAATATTCTATATATTCACCTTGGGTCTTATTATTTTTAATACACTTATCTAATCCTTCTATTCTTAATTTTAATGTTTCTAAAAATTCATCATTATTTTGTTCAACTATTGGTTTAGTAATACCGTTTTTTATTTCAAAATCAACATATGGTTTATCATTTTTTTTATATAAATCTTCTAAATAATTAGGATAGATTTCTTGTTCATCTGTTAATTCATGTTTATCATCCTTTGTTAAATTATTTAGATATAATTCTTTATATTTATCTACTATTTCTGTTAGAGCTTTATTATTTTCATCATTATTATTAGTGTCTGGTAAATGAAATTCAATAATAGGACCTTGATTATTATCTAATTCATCACTCACTTTTTTAACAGTTGAAACAAAAAAAGTATTAAATTCTTTATATTTTTTTGCATCTATTTTTAGTTTATCTTTAAATGATATTTTATTATTAGTATCAAGATTTAATATTGTAGGTTCATTATTTGTTTTAAGAGTACTAATCCAATGATTAATACCATTAGAAGGTAAATGTCCAAAATTTGTTTTAAATGACATTTATTAATTATATTTTCTATTATAAAGTTATATAATAAATAATAATAAAAAAAAACAATAATAAAAAACAAAAACATAATAACAAATAATAGAATTCTATAAACTAAATTTCTTATCTAATCTCAAAGGTTTATATTTTCTTATCCAATCTTCATTTTTTTCAGCAATATAACTTTCTATATGTTTTTGATAATCTTTTCCTAATTCATCAATATTATCTATATAATATATAATTCTTTCAATAGAATTTACATAATTAGATGATAATTTTTCACAAATATGTTGAACTTGAATAACAAATTCTTCTGGATAAGTATCATTATATAAGTCATATTCTTCTTTATTAAAATTAGGATTATCAAATTTATCTACCAAATTTAATAATTTATCTAATGTTGATTGTTCTGTTCCTAAATAACCTTTACCTATAATATAAAATTCACGTGATTGACTGTTCTGGACTGGTTTAAAAAAATACATTTCTTTAAAATTTCTATAAGTCATATAAATTAAATTCCATAGTAATGGTGTATCAATAGGACTTAATATTTTATAAAGTAATGTTCCATTTTTAGGTAAGGAATATAATAAT